>JAABUK010000874.1_pt1 | contig 60744 bp, 9 predicted proteins | sample 5559141 | NCBI WGS metagenome assembly JAABUK01 (sample SAMN10711869, study PRJNA513367) | rock metagenome | isolation source: Antarctica rocks | place: Antarctica: Victoria Land, Pudding Butte nord | collected 2016-01-03
TGATGTCGGCGAGGTCATAGGTGGTTTCGTGCAGGCGGCGGAATTCTCGTAGTTTGCGGTAGGCGGCGAGGCCGGCCTTGGGCGAGGGGAAGTATATCATGGCAAAGGGGGTCCATAGATCTTTCCGTAGGCGCGAGGGAACAGTTTTCTTGCCGAGGAAGGGAAGTTGATCGAGGGATTGCTTGTTCTGGTGGAGCATTAGCGATGGTATGGAAGGTGTATTGGGGAACGAGGATTTACATTTAGGTGGCGGGTTAGGGAGTAGACCACTTGGTTGGTTTGAATGTGGCTGTAGAGATATATGTGCTGGCCGTAGTGAACTATTGGAAGGTTGGATTGGGTGGCTTGCGGTATGGGAGGGCCATGTTGTATAGGCTTGTGGACGAGGAGGGAATTCGGCGGGAATTCGGCGGGAATTTTGGTCAAGCCATGGCGTACGAGACTTTTGAGAGGTGCCATATGGAGTGTAGGGCTCGTTTGCTCGACCACAATGGGTAGAAGTAGAGAGTTCAACGGAGCATGGGCAATACTATCTATTGTAAAGAGATGAATTAATTAAAGCCGTACAGAATTGCGGAATAAGCGCCGCGATGCAGTCGTGGTTCTTGTACACAGAGACCTTGCGACGACGTCAACATGTACTAGTAGAGTTTTATGGCAATTGTTCTGGCTGAATCGCCTTGTAAAATTTTTGGCAAGCTTTGTCTAATGATTCATGAATGATGTCTTGCGTTTCTTTAAAGCCGGTAGAATCTCAATGCGCCGGAGCCCTCTACTATGTCGAAAAAGCATGGAGTAAAACCCGGCAGCGATGTCTTCAGCAATTTTAGCGATATCATGGGTCTTACTCGAGATAGACCTTGGCTGCTACCTTGTGTATGATCTTTAGATATATCTGCGCTGAACAGAGCAACGTTTAGGAGCCTCTGCTGATGGGTTTCACCATTAGAATCGGAAGCTGAGGCACCTTCAAGGAATCTCCCTACGGAACCTAGCTCTATCTCCAAGACGTACAAAGACCCGGAGGAAGACCATCGACGATGAATCTCTGCCCTATGCCCTCAAGACCCCAGCCAAAATCCTTGCCCAACGAGACACCCATAAGCTTGAGTACTCACGGTCTTCCGTTGACCTGAAGTCACCACCACTCACAGCTAACGGGAACATCAAGAAAGGGGAATCAGACAATGACGCGCCGCAGCTTCAAAACCCCGATAGACCCGCGGCTGCTAAGCTAAGGAGAAGGAGCACACTCAACTGGTCAAATGCTCCTCCAAGGGTCCGTCAGACCAAATTGGAGGATGTCGCGAGAGCAAGGATGGTAGACACTTGGTTCTCCTTGCACTGTGCGGATATCGAAGAGCCTATATACGTGAGCGAGACCATCGAGAGAGCTATGAACCCCAGCTTCAGATTCTTCGACCTCAATATCTACAGCCCTTCGGTCACGCGACTTGATGAATTGACGGTCAAATACTGGGCGCGAACGGAGAACATGGAAAGATACATATTGCTTGTAGAGTTACAGCTTTGCCTTCGCTCTCTGCAGTTCATTGGCAAATCTGTACGTTGCCCTCGGCCCATTTCCCCTATCTTTGCTGACAGTATCAAATAGCTTGAAAACTTTCACCATCCACTCCCGCAGAATTGTGTACTTTTCCATCTCTCTGATGGGATATATACCAGCTTTACAGATCTCCCCCTTGACGAGCCTATCCTTGCAGCTCCGAAATCGACAAAGCCATCACACGGTCTCCAGCCAACATCGTCCTTTGACGCCTTGATGCGCCTGTCGAACCTTGACAACTGCATTCAAGACGCGCTTTCAACACGAGAGAAGCTTGCTTCGCAAATCAGTAAACTCCTAGCAGAGCAGACGCAGTCTCGGCACACAATCAACGCATCCTCGCAAGCTGAACAAGGCCTAGCATCTACTAACCGCGCCATTGCAACATCTCGAAAGCTTCTCAAGATTGCGCAAACACAGCGCTCTGAGCTTCAAGTTAGTCTAGAGACCCGTCGCGCAGCCATAGCTTCCGGCAATTCTACTCAACAAAAAGCAGAGATCGATCTTGCATCTGCTCGGGAGGGTATCGCCTCCCGTCGACTGCTTTTGGATACGACCAAGAAATCGGTGTCTGGTCAAGTCCGCCGTATCTGCGAAGACCTTCTACTTATATACCCAATCGAGCCCTGCGAACAAAAACCTTTCTCATTCACCATCCGAGGCCTGCATCTACCGAACGCCGCTTCAGCCTCTGCTACGGAAGCCGATCCAGCCACCACTGCTGCTGCTCTTGGCCATGTAGCGCACATTGTATATCTACTATCGCTGTACCTTTCAACGCCGATCCCTTATCCGCTTACACCTCATGGTTCTAATTCTACTATATTGGATCCTGTCTCGATCAACATGCCGTCCGCTGCGGCACGGGTCTTTCCCCTCTATCACAAAGGGGCAGTCGCCTATCGATTTGAGTATGGCGTCTTTCTGTTGAATTCCGACATCGAGCTTCTGATGAGTAAGCAGGGTTCAAGGATGTTGGACCTGCGGCACACGTTACCGAATTTGAAGTATCTTCTTACTGTATTGACTACGGGTAAAGGGGAGCTGCCTGCCAGAAAGAATGGTTTGCCCGGAGTACTTGGAAACGGCAAGGCTGTGGAAGAGCAGAGATCGAATGGTCAGGTGGATGTTGATGAAAAGACCATGCACGCCAACGGAAAGCTACCAGAGTTGAGAGCGTTGAACGAGGGAAACGGCTAAGAAGTTTTCACGCAAAGTGTGGTGTCTTTGGCAAACTGATTAGCACCTTATTATTGATCGTTACTTCAATTACAGCGTGGCGATCAGCGGTCATATCTAAAGACTAGGTGATACCCGTCTTCTCCTGACTGTCCATTCTGTCTGATGGCTTATCTGTGAGCTGACCGAGCGATCCTCAAGTGGATTTAGAAGTCAGACCGTGCGCTACTAACCCCAGTGTCTGCCCAAGCGTATGAGTCTTCGATCGGTCCTCTTCTCATAATTTAAATGAACCACAGGTGTCAAGAATAGGTCATTCCCGGGAAAGTCATAACCAGGGAGCGTCGCTAGATGATGGAGGTCTACGTCCTTAGGGGCTATGGTCGTAATAGTCTTATGAGAGAATCCTCCTTTTCAAGCTTCTAGGCTGTATCCGTCCGGCTCCTGCAATTACAACTTGCTGCGGCCTGTCGTGGATGTCCATTCTCCTGACGTGCAGGACGAACATGCAGGGAGTTCACACGCAATCTCGAAGCGCAAGCTCTTGGCTATTGTGATCAGAGACGTAGAGGTGAAGATCAGAAACGTCAAATCGCAACGCGGAAGATACCACTACTGGCAAAACTTTCGCAGGAACCAGGCTTTTCCGAACCATAGCTCTTCAAAGGCGTACAAGAAGTGGACGGTAGACAGAAGCAAACATGATCAGGAAAAATTGCAGTTGCTGGTTTCAAAGGACGTCGCACCATCAGATGGTGCCAAAAGGGTGAAGGAAGGTGAGAAGTATGGAACATATAATGGAGCGATTGGTTTGAATTTTATATATCCATGTTCAGAATCCTCCTCAGATGGCAAACGCAACAAGTGAACATGGGAGATCTTTATTACTATACATGGATAGAACTCATACGTACCCCAGGTTGTGTATATGATGATTTCGAATCCTTCGTACTTCATACTCTACCGCGCCCTCACAATACCGCGATATCAAAGCTAGCCTTAAAGATCTGACACTACACCTCTGATCTGTATCTTAGTAAGCTCTATACGAATGAATGCTGGGCATAAACGCTACGCTAGTGTTGCTGTTGGTCGCCTATTTCCTATACCAAAGGTCTGGGCGCGCTCCGGAGATAAGACTGACTCAATCTCCCTCTCCCTCTCCCCTTCCCGCCTTTCCCGCAATTGCGGCTGGAGCTGACCTTACAGCACGCGACTGTCTAAATATGTCTCAAAACCTCTCCAGTCCAAAGTAATTTTGTGTAGCCGGTTAGGAACCCCAAGTTTAGATCTATATACCAAGACATGCCTCGACCACGCCGGAAATCGAGCAATCTGGGATCAGACCTCCGGGGTGACACCGGGGCAGCAGCACTCTCGACCCTTGAGCCTACACCAACGTTCAACTCTCCTCCTCTGACACCAGTAATTACGCATCCATGCCTCGTACGCTCTCTTATAGCTAATCTGTACAGATCGGCCCACGGAACTCCCCATCCAAGCCCTTCCGCCCATTTTCAAAGCGACGAAAAGCCAAATCCCTCTTCAGGCGCTGGAAAGCCATCTCCTTCCGCCACACATGGATAAACCCACTCATCCTCATAATCCTCGTCCTCGCTTGCTATGCCATCAATCCGCGACCATCCAACCCCATCCACAGCATGCTCTTTCTCTCCTACCCGATGCCCGCCGACCATCCGCTGATACCTTACCATGCTCGCATTGAACCAGATACACCAACTTTCTACGGTAAAGGACCGCGCGACTTCGCATTCGTGGGGTTCTATGTTATAGTGCTTTCACTCACTCGCGAATTCCTCATGCAGCGACTCATTCGGCCAATGGCGATCTACAACGGCATTAAGTCCCGCTCGAAGCAAAATCGATTCATGGAACAGGTCTATACCGCCATGTATTTCGCTGTCTTCGGGCCATTGGGGATCTACGTGATGAGCAGGACACCAGTGTGGTATTTCAACACAGCGGGGATGTTCGAAGGATTCCCACATAGGGCGCACGAGGGGCTTTTCAAGGCATACTACCTACTGCAAGCGAGCTACTGGGCGCAACAATTCGTTGTGCTGGTTCTGCGGCTAGAGAAGCCACGGAAAGATTTCAAAGAGCTGGTGGGGCATCATATCGTGACTCTGGCGTTGATCTGGTTAAGTTATCGGTTTCACTTCACGTACATGGGTGTGGCGGTTTATATTACACATGACGTTAGCGATTTCTTCCTTGCGGTAAGTCAACTCTTCCCCTTCTCTCCGTTTTCTCGGCAAATTTAACATTCTCCCTTTTAGACGTCCAAAACCCTCAACTACCTCGACTCCCCCCTCATCTTCCCTTATTTCTCCGTGTTCATTGGGATCTGGGTCTACCTGCGACACTACATCAATCTTGTCATCCTGAAAGCAACACTCACCACCTTCAGAACCGTTGGCCCTTTCGAGCTCAGCTGGGATACCCAACAGTACAAATGCTGGATCAGTCAATACATCACCTTCGCCCTGCTGGCGTGCTTGCAGAGCATGAACATTTTTTGGCTGTTCTTCATCTTGAAAGTAGCTTACAACATTGTATTTGCGAAGGTGGTCGCGGACGTGAGGAGTGACGATGAGGATGAGAGTGAGGTGGAAAAGGACGCGAAGAACAAGGAAGGGTACCTCAGTGGCGGCGAGAAAGCCAAAGCTATTGAGGACTCCAAGACCAACGGCAGCATCAAAGCTGCGAATGGGCATGCGATGGAAAATCACGACAGCTTTGCGGATGCTGTGGTTGAAGGGAAAAAGGAGAGGTGATGGATATTTGGGATGTGCTTTGAATGTTTTATTTGTGAATTTCTTGTAACATACTTTCCTTGTAATTAGTATTCGAAGTCAAGGGACTATTGTGAAAGTAGTGAACATCGCGGTCGAACAATATCAGACTTTACAATCTGTTCCGTGGGTGCTCTGTCTAGTAATAACTCGAAAGAAGGTGAGATTGGAGGGAAGGCTGAGGCGAGATAGAGGAAGAGCAGGCAAAGTCTGCAAGACACGGGAAACAAGACTTGCTCCCAGTGTAGGAATAGTCGTGGAATCAAACCGGCCCGGAATCATAGATGCTTGTTGTTAGACCCACAAGATTTATAGATCTAAAGTAGGAATAGCGATCCGGTCTAGATTAAAGATATTTGATCTGGAGCTAGATATATCTTAGTAACCGGACCGTAATATCCAAACTTTGTACGCTGTGAATTCGTATTGAGACTACATACTAATAACCTAACTATTAACAAAGTAGAGTGTGTACTTTCATGATTTGCTTCGCTAGTAAGACCAGCGTTTTCCTTTCATATTGCATCTCGATGATTCTAATAGATTTCGAAAGTCACTCTAATAGGTCGAAACAAGTGCTGTGTCAATCAAGATCTATTTCGTAACTTCAAGCATCCCATAATGCGCCGTAACTCTATAATTTTCCAGCTCCTCCAAACTAGCCCTACCCATCCTCACCCTCAAAAACTTATTTGGCACGTCCGTTACACTCCAATTCACCTCAACTTTCATCCCCCCTTCCCTCGCAGCAGCCTCATAACTCTCCTTCCTCACATGATAACAGTCAAATCTTAAATCTCCATTCTCAAGCACACTAGTAAGAATGTGATGAGAACTTCCCACTGCGAGCGGCTAGGTGGTCAATGGACCTTTCGAGTGTGCTCGAGGGAGGAGGATCATTGAGAGTTAATGAAAAGAGAGGACCCAAGATGTCCATCAACACGTGGAGAATATGATTCCTTGTTGAGAAAAAATTGCCATCTAGGCCTGTGAAGTACACGATGTCGTCTGTACTGTCAAATGCGACAAAAATGCATAACCCACAGATAAAGCGCAAGGCAACATAGCTGAACTAAAAAGGAAAACACAAAGTCGCAGAGAAAACTCATCACTAGACAACGTCTATATCCCTCTAGTATTCCCTAGCTATCGCGCCCAAGCGTGCCAAGACATGGTTATTTGTTTCAATCTTAGCCACATCTAATTGTGAATGAGCTCATTCATGGTGCTGACTTTAAATTTAAAATGGACAATGAAGTTCCAGATTGCATATCTTTTCTCGCTACTAGGCCGGTCGGACACCATTAAGACTGAGGCTATTGAGGATCCCCCGACTCGAAAAGGGAACAGAAGGACTTAATTTCTTCCCTTCACTTCCTTATCTTTCATGCTGTGATCGGGCAAGGGCGTCGTCGTTGGGTGATGTACATGGGAAGTATCGATAGCATCTTCATGAAAGGGGTTGATCGCACGATAGTCCGCGGGAAGGTGTTGAATCTTGCGTCACTAAGTTCCTCAGTTGCATGCGCGTCAACAGTCAATTCGTAAAGACTTTAGCTTTCGACTAGATGATAGCATAGCTCAAGGTGTATCTTATGAGAAAATGGGAAAGATGCGCCAGCTGACATTTATGCTGGCTGCCGAGCGGTGGCTCGCGATCTTGATGGCTGCAAGTACACAGCAGCTATTTACATATATACATTCAGTGCTATTAATCTTTCTTTTGTTCTTTCCTTATTCATAGCAAAAAGGTATTGGGTAAATCAGAGGAAATAGACCAAGCGTTTTCCTATACATGGCAGCAGCATCGCCAGCATCCAAAGCTGAGGCTTTCTCTCCGCACTTCGGGAGGTAGACGCAGACGATTGAGGAGCGGAGGCAGCTGTGACAGTGATCCTGGCGGGCTCTTTCTGGGTGGTCAAGGAGCTAGAGGTAGGTGCTTGAGTGACAGTGGAAATTGTGACGGTGTCTGTTGAGGACTTTTCCGCGGCGCTTGAGGGGGTTAAGATGATGGTCTTTATACTAGGTGAGGAGTTGGAGGATGGTGCAGTAGTCGGCGATGGTTTAGTAATGACCACTGGTGAATCAGCTGTGGGCGCTCACGTCGGCGCAGCAGAAGTAAGGGCTTCTGCATTGTATGTCGAGGGTGCAGCCAGCATGGTGTTGGAATAAAAGTCGAAGAAAAGTCTACGACCGTTGTCGCACTACTAAAAGGGTTAATCCAATCCAGGCTCATCTGGGCGAGACCGTCCGAGAACACAGAGTTTAGGGGTACAAGCTCTTTCCATTGAGTGGGACGGTAGTATTGGACTCTAGTCGGCACGAGGATCCTGAGCACCGGGCGGTGTTTTTAACGAATTTACAAATTTATCAGCGATGCTGAAGCCAAAATCATCACCTGGTGGGTTCGAGAGACTCATTCTCCCCATACAAAAGCGCAATCTCGTATTACGAAGTATGAAAGGTGCAGGAGATTATCCTGGCGATGGCCCAGTTCTCATTCAGGTTCACCAGCTCTCGAACTTGAGCCGCTTGGGACCAACTTCTAATTGGAGACTTGGTATACCTATCAGATGCATTTCTTAGCGAGAAGGACCCACACTCTACTCAAATCAACTTCGGTGACTTTTCAAGTCGTCTTGCAACCTAGTACCTCAGACTAGAGTAGATTTAGATCTAAGCAGTCATGAGTAGCCGGTCTAGGTAGGCCAAAACATAAGAGGACCAGACTTACTCTGACCTGGTGGTTCAATTGAAAATTTGCAAACCAGGTGCGGTTTTCTGCCGGTATCATGCATGAGCGTCGTAGAGTAGGGTTTCGTGCTCAAGCAACACTCAGCGGATGGTCATTTTTTTCAAGGACAGCAGTAAAGTACCATCACTGGCCGAACGAGTGGCTTGATCATGGTCAGCCATGCATGAAATTAGAGGTCTAGTGCTTGTCCAGTTCATGTTGCAAATCATGAGAATCTTTGCCATTGTCAACATCTGACGAGTGAGCGCAGATCTCGTGTGAGTGAAAGTCGTCAAGATTGGGAGTTGCAACTGCGTTAATCATAGATCGACTTGAGTTCAATCTATTTTGAACGTAGTGATGTATAAGTGATTTGACTCGAGCTGCTTTCGGCAATCCTGGAAGTTGATCTCAATCGAGGTTCCAGTGCCAATTCTATCAAAGACGGGAACCATGATACAGCTGCTGTATCATTGGTTGTCTGCTTTCGACATTCCTGATGGACAAACCTCAGTGGGGGTTTCCAGGCACGGTTTCATCGAGGACAGGAAGTGCGAAACAGCTGATGTATTGCAATTTGTCTACTTTCAGCAGAATTAGTGGTAAGCATATTCACTGGGCTTTTGGTTTCAATAAATCTCGACAGCCGCCAATCTGAGTGTTATTTCGTGACTAAAGAACGCGGATTTTTCATCATAGGGGCAGCTGTCTGCTCGCAACCAGTAATTTGCTCCGCCTGGGAAGTGATTAAAATGCGTCCACTGAGGAGATCTCATAAGCTCTTCTTTCGGCGCTCGTACTTGATTGCATCAAATCCCTCAGCCCACGATTTTCCTCTGCCTCTTCCTCTCCATCCCAAGCACAGTCTGCACCCGTGCAATCACAGCTCCATCGATCTCTCCCTTCCGCTCCTCAACCACCGCACCCAGAACGCCCAGGATTTTGTTTACAGTCTGCAGATCCGCCACTGCAGCCCCTCTTCTACCACCACTGATATCCGTCTCCGCTCCAATGATCCTTGCCACGGCCTTCACCAGCGGCAACAGCACCAAATGGTTCTTAGTGAGCCACACCACATGCCCTGGTCGTGCTTGATCCGTCTTGTACAGACGGTTCAGCGCTTCTGCTCTACGTTTTGCAGTCTTCAGCGGCTTTGTGGATGTAGGCTCGGCGTCGATATCTGTCTTCCAGTTGATGGCTGGCAGGCGGAGCTGTGGATTAGCAGTGTATTCGTCCCACATCATGCGCTCTTCCGGATGCATGTCCTGGCATGCTTTGGCGATGTGGTCGCGGTTTGAATTTGGGGTCGCGAGGAAGCCTGTTGCTGCTGCTAGACCCTGGCCTGAAGCTAGCGCTGCGAGGATGGCGTTTAGCTTTGCTGTCAAAGTTGCTGGTGAATCACTTGGGTGTGGGAGCTGTAGGGGGGATGCTACGATTGTTGGGTGAGAACCAGGGCCGTCGTTGCTTGTATCGTCAAGGTGTTGCCTCTTCACCCGAGAGGTGTTCTCATCGTCGCTATCTTCGCGCTGGGACATAGTTCGACGCCGTTGGTTGTGTGGGTGAAAGTGCGGTGTAGTTGGGTCTGCGGCCTGTTCGCCAACGTGCCCGGGTTGGTCTTGTGGTTTCCCCATTGGTGCCTTTCCTGCCATGTCGTCCGGCTTTGGCATTCCCAATGGTCCAGCAAAGACAGTTTTACTTTGCTTCATAATATGGGAATTGGCTGCTCACGAGATACTCGCACTCTTTGACTGGAGTGCTGCTTGACCGCTGCCCAGCCACCCGTCGTATGCAGGCTTCCCCTCCAGCCTCCACCGTAGCGTCCGCGCCACCCCAGGGAACCCGTGGGGTTGTGTATGTTTGTTTTACTGGGGTAACTCGGAGACCTCTCAATGGTTGAACCAGCCCAATCAATTGACCCGCAGCAGTTGTTCGACAGATAATTGGAATTGCAAAGACTTTGATAAGGATTTCCACTTTCGTTCAAATAAGAAATCACATCTCGTCCATTGAGAGAGCTCACTCGACGTAGAGCTAGGGCCAGACAGACCGCTACTGGTGCGATGGGGTCTAACCCAAGGGTTCGAGAGTCTTCAGCACTACAATCGCGCAAACGCAACGGGTATCAGACTTGGAAGCTTGCGATCCACAGTCTTATAGGCCCTTTGCGCAAAATTTGCCACACTCGGTGAAGATAGATGTTGGGTCCTGATCCGTGATGAATCAAAGAGGCAATTGGAGGTGTCTGAGGGCTAGGCCTGTTGGAATCTGGGCAGAATCTGGGCAGAATCTCCACTACAGTCTAACTTAGTTAGGCTTAGCGTTGCTTAGTAAGCCAGCCTTACGCACCAAATATATAGTAACAGTAACACCATAGATAATAATCAACTGTTTAACCTCCACCACTGTCTATAATTAGACGTATATTCTAAAGGGTTATGAGCCCGGGTTTAGTATTCGCTGCCCCTTAGTAAATACGTTTAAAGAAGTAGTTAAATCGCGTATATAATGATCTTAATAGTACCCCTGGATCTACCCTTAAATCTAGTCTATATAGTAGTAATTAGTAGTTATAACGGATTACCTAGAGTTTAAGATTAAGAAGCTGAGTAGGCCGAAGAATTAACCTAAGTTTAAGCGTAAAATAATGGGTAAATACGTCCTCGATAACGTCGACTAAATAGTATTAAGTAAAGAGCTTCGATTTATTACTCCTATAGAACTAGAAATAGAAGGACCCTCTACTAAAGAGGAAAAGGAGGACTATAAGAAAGAGTTAATAGTATAATAAAAGGAGGCTAAAGTTTAAGATAGAAAGAATATTAAGGTAATAATTAAGATAATATTCTATATTAAAGAAGGCCTATAGAGGTATATAAAAAATATCGAGATAATTATTAATTAATAGGTTATATTTATGAAACTATATAGCGAGAGTAATCTAGGTACTAGGGATAAAATAATATTTAAAATCTTAAGAGCCGACTCTTTAAAATATACTATTATCGAGGTTTATACCTTAGAAATTAAGGTAGTAAACTAAACCTTATTTAAAATAGGACTAATAGTACCTAAATAGATACTTAATACCTTCTTTCGTATAGGTTTAGAGGAGAGTCTAGCTCCCCTACTATTCACTATAATTCAGGGTACTAAAGGGAAGTAAGAACCCAGTATTAACGATATAACCGCTACTATCGGTTAATATAATCGGATAATTAGGGATAAGGAAGAAAATTAGTATACTTTTATAACTAGATTTAATAAATAGGATAAGCCTAGTAAAGGGAAGCCTCCTACTATACCTCCTACTACTAATAATAATAAGAAGAATAAAAAGAAGGATAGGTATACTTACTATAACTATATTAATTATAAAAAGAATAAATACTACTTCCTTAACCCTATATAACGCCCTAAAGCTAGAAACTATCCGCTAGTAAAGAACCCCTTATAAAAGAGAACCTAAAGAAATCGAATAAGGCTATAATTCAAAATCAGGATAAGGATAATTCTATATTAATTAAATTATTTACGGCCAAATAGAAATCTATTAACACTAATATAGTATATAACGTTAAGGAGGACGTAATCTATATAGATACCGCCTCTAACGTATATATACTATAGGATAGAACCAAGTTTATATCCTATAAACCATATAACGATTCCCTTAGTAGGATTAATAGTTAATACCTTCGTATAGAAGGTATAGGATCTATACACTATCCGATAATTATCGATAGTAAACTAGATTAAATTATCCTTACTAATATACACTATATACATAGAATGGACTATAACCTACTCTTAGTCGCCACTCTCGAATAGAAGGGATATTCTACTACTATAATAAATAGTAGATTTAACATTATAGATTCTAGTAAAGAGAAGGTACTATTAGGAACGCGTATTAGTACTAGCTATTTACTAGATTTAAAGTATTCGAAAACACTATATACTTTAAAATCGTTATATAATTACCCGGTAAATTATTATTCTTAGGATGAATAACATTAACGTCTAGTATACCTAAATATATAGGATATAAAGAAGCTAGCGACTATAAGTAAGGGAATTAATATTAACGAAGTAAATCGTCTTTAAAAGTTAATTCCAGATCATAAACTATATAAACTATATATAATAGGGAAATAGACTAAGGAACCGTTTTGTTAGCCTCGTCGCTAAAACCCTAATAAACGGGAAATAGTAAAGGGTATATTTATATACTTTAATCTTATAGGGGGAGGATTAATTAAATAAACTCTTAAAGGATACTCCTATATTAAGTCCTTTATAGATAACGCTACCGATATAACGTTTATAACGATACTAAAGAGAAAATCCGATGTACTAGTTACTACTAAGAATTATCTAAACTAGATATTAATTTAAGGTTATCCGGTAAAGCGACTAAGTACCGATAATAAGATTATCTATACTAGTTATAAGGTTTAGAACTTCCTAAAAGAACGCGGGATTTAATAGGAGTTATCTACTCTTTATAATCCAAGTTAAAACCCGGTTATTAAACGCACTTTTCGTACCTTATTCGGGAGAGTAAAAAGTATTCTAAATAATACCGGATTATTTTAATTTATATAGGGCGAAGCCCTAAATTTTATAGTTTATTATAAGAACCGCTCTTTTATTAAGGCACTTAATGGAATAACCCTATTTAAGGCCTAGTATAGATTCAAACCCCGACTCGATTATATATATACTTTCGGCTGCGTTACCTATATATATAATATAGATCCGGCACTTAGGAAGCTAGATAATAAAAGTAGGAAATATAAATTCCTTAGTTATAAAGGATTAAATTAATACCGTTTATAGGACCCTAAGAAGAGGTAAGTCTTTCGCGCCTTATAGGTAAGATTTAATGATACTATTATTAGTAAAGAATTAGGGAGTAAGACGTATAATAACGCTTAGGATTTCTTTTCTGAGGATACCGTTAATAATAATTTAATTTTAATATAACTTATAAGTGAGGATAATTTTACCGGTAAGACTATTATTAATAGCCCTATAATTATACCGGTATTTAACGAGGCTGAAGTACCTTTCTAAAAAGCTGAAATATAACTAATTCCTAAAATAGAAATATTAGACGATGATTCTAAAGAACTAGTTCCGTAGTTAAAAACTAGTAGGAACCGGGATAGGGTTAACTATCGCGAACTCTAGGGCACTAGGTAATATACTAAACGCGGATTTATATTAAGAGCTAGTAAGGCTAAACTAGATAATATTCTTATCGTCCCGTTAACTATATAAGAAGTATTAAATAGACCCGATAAGGAGAAATAATATACGGTATTTACCGAAGAGTTAAATAACCTCATAAGTAGTAGGGTTTGGGATCTCGTTCCGGTACCGCCCAGTAAGAAAGTACTATTAGGAAGGTAGGTACTAGTAATTAAACTAGATTTAATAAGAGTACCTAATCGGTATAAGACCCGTTAGGTTACTAAGGGATTTAGGTAAATCGAGGGTCTTGATTACTATAAAATCTTCTTATTAATAATAAAGTCTTTAAACTAGCGGATACTACTAGTATTAGGGGTAAAATACGACTAGGAAATAAAGTATTTAGACGTAGTTTTAATATTCCTAGAAACACTACTATAAAAGGAGGTCTATATCGAATAACCGTATAAATATATTAATGAGGATCGTAATATTACCTACCTATTAAAGCGTGCTTTATATAGTCTTAAGTAATTACCCCGCGAATAATATAATACTCTTCGTACCTTCTTCTAGGTAAATGGATATAAACGTCTCGATAAGGACTATTTAGTATTTATTCATAAGAATGGAATAATAGTAGTTATTTATATCGACGATATTCTTATTCTTGTACCTACTAAATCCGGTACTAGCTTACTAAAGTAATAACTGGATAAACGCTTTAGAATAAAGTATTTAAATGAAATCTTATAGTATCTAGGTATAAAGGTTATTCGCGATCGTCCTAATTATACTATTTATATTAACTAGGCTAGCTTTACTAGGTAATTACTCGAGTAAATTAATATACTTAAGTACTACCCGACGGTAACCCTTATAAATTAGGGTAATGATATATAGAAGGCTCCCGACGGCTATAAAGCCGATAAGGAAGAGACTAAAGTATATAGATCCTTAGTGGGAGTATTATAATAGTTAGTAACTATAACTAGGCCCGATCTAGTATTTACCGTTAGTAAATACGGTCGTTATATTATAAATTTTACTAGTATTCATTTTAATACTATGAAGCGAATTTATAAGTATTTGGCTAGTACTATAAGCCTAGGATTACGTTATAGGCCGAATATCTATAACGCTAGTCCTAACCTTAAGGGTAAATTAATACTCTAGATTAATAACTTATAGGCCGACTATAAAGATACTAGTCGTACTATATTAGGTTATATATTATAGCTATAAAATAGACCTATTATTTGGTTATTTAAATAGTAAACCCTATATACCTTATCGATAACTAAAGCTAAGTATATAGCTTAAGCTAATATTATTAAAGAGTTATTATTCCTTAACCTACTCTTTAAGGAGTTAGGATATAATAACGGTAACCTTAACTTTATTCGCTTTAATACTAATAACTAGTTAGTTATTAAGATAACGTTAAACCCGGTGAACCACTCGCGTACTAAGTATATTCGGAACTACTACTATTTTATAAGGTAATTAGTATCGGAAACGTATAAGTTAGAAATTATTTATATTAATACGTCGGCTATGATTACTAACTGTATAACGAAGCCGGTAGGCCCTAATAAGTTCGCCTATTTACCGGCCATACTAGGACTAGCTATAGAGGGTATTATCTAATGGACTAGTGCTGTTATTAATATATGACGTCGTCGCTTCTGAATAGGAGTGTTGGAATCTGGGCAGAATCTGGGCAGAATCTCTACTATAGTCTAACTTAGTTAGGCTTAGCGTTGCTTAGTAAGCCAGCCTTGCGCACCAAGTATGTAGCAACAGTAACACCATAGATAATAATCAACTGTTCAACCTCCACCACTGTCTATAATTAGACGTGCATTCCAAAGAGGCCCTAGATCCGCGGGCCAAGGAGTGTGGCAAAATTGCCTGCCATCGTCCCCACACGATGGGTTCGGAGACAGTCGATTCACGCTTACTCGGGGTGGTAACACTCTCGTCCGACTCGTTCGCGTCTTACTGTCGCCAAGTGTGATCGAACCGTCTCTTTGTTACTCCAAAGTAGTGAGAGCTGAAGGCTTCCCAGATTGGGGAGCGAAACAACGTTCGTCGGAGCTGTACTACATACTGAAAGACTTGGAAACACAATAAGAGGAAGAGACTTCTATTCAAGCTATGGATGATATTTCTAGCTAAGTACAATTCTACTAATATATAGACTTTATAAGGCTAATAATTAATCTAACCCTTTAATTCTCCCTTTATTAAAAATTAACGACGCTCTTAGAGTTAACTCGGAATCCTTACCTTAAATATTATTAATATAAGGAGTTTTAGTCTTTATCTAAAGGAGTAAATATAAGGCCCGATTTATTATTTAAAATTATAAATTTTAGCTTATATAAAGAAAGTAGCGAGATAATTAATTAAGAAAAAAATAAAATTAAATCGATTTAACGGAGGCTAATAACGAGGTATATTAATAACGAAATATTATATATATTATATATTCTAGTAGTTATTTTTAAAGAGTTAATATAAAGAAGAAAATACTACTTAAAGTCGGAAATAATAACTAGTATAGAAATCGAGTTCGATAATATAATTAAAGAGAAAATATAATATTTATTTTAACGCCGGCTATAATAGAGGTTACTTTATTAATTATAAATTAATAAAGACGGTAATTTTTATTACTCTTAAGACTAATATCTTTATTAATATTAATAACGGGGTTATCTAGTCTATAAGTATTTATAATTTAATTACGCTTCGGATTAGCGTAGAGTAGGGTAGAAATCGAGGTATAATCTCTACTCTAGCCTAGTATAGAGATCTATTAACGTAGAGCTTAAAATAGAGTAGAGTAAAATAAAAATTTACTAAAGAATCCCTATTATACTAAGACGGATTTCTAATAATTATTATAATAACTATTTTAGTAATAGAGTTATAGAATAAAAATAGAAGAATATTTTATTCTTTAATAGTAATAGAAGTTATTAAGAGATAAAATAATATTAAAGTTATATTTATTATCTACTCCCCTCCTTATTATACCCTACTCCTATTAGATATTACGATATTAAATACTAGAAATATTAATATTAATTTATATCTCTTTATAGAATAAATTTATAGCCCCTAATTATCTACGTTAATTAAATATCTTTACTTTAGATAGTTATATATTTAACGTAGATTACGTAGAGGTTAATATCTTATATTATTAATATAAATAGCGAAAGATTAGGATAGAATTTACTTTTAAATAATATTATTAATATCGCTTCCGTTACTTCTTATATAGTTATAATTATAGATAATTATTAACGTATACCTAACGACTCCGATATAGCCGAGGATATTACTTTATATATAAACCGTTAGAAAGAGAGTTTAAGAGTAAATAATTCGGTAGTTTTTTAATAATATTTAATTTCGCGTAGAGTAACGGCTAAATTATTTAGATTAATTTTAGTTATTATAATAATTATTAGAATTCAATTTACTACCCTTCTTTTATACTTTATATTTACGTATTTATCTAGTTATATTATATAGAGTTAAAGTACTAAGAATAATCTTCCTCGCTTTAATTATTAGTAATTTTCTAGGGGCCTTCCCCTCCGTAGTATTTCTAACTTTTTATATAAGTCTAGCTCTACCTCTATAAATACGCGCTATATTAAATTATTTAAAAAGCGATATTTTAGTTAATTAAGAAGTAGTATTTTAATTAATTAAAAAACGGTATTTATAATAACCTAAAACGACGAAGACACTAGTAACGATAATAAAACTAGTAATAATAATAATAATTACGAGGTTAAAGCTACTAGTATCGATAATTATTATTTTATAAACAATAGAATTTACCTAAATTATATAAGAGTATAATTATTATTATTTATTTTATTTATTTTATTTAAGATATTTATTTATTCTACCTTAATAAATTTAGAATATTACGAACTAGGTATAATTTAATCTAGTATAAAGAGTAAGATACTTGTATACTTTATTAATTATTATTATAAATTAATTATAATAATCTTTCTAATAGTCGTATAATTAAATAAGACTTTTAATAAGTTTTAGGGTCTATATTAAATACGAGAGCGAGTACTCTTTTAAATATAATATCCTACTTCCCGTAATTAAATTCTTAATATTAATAAAGTCTTCGGCGATCTTCCCTCTACTTTTATCGCTTTATTTATAATTAATAATTATTTCGTAAAGTATACTTTAGTCTTCTTTAATACTTATTATTTAATAATTAAAGCGCGTTATTCTCGCCGTTAAACTATATTAACTTTATATATATTAAGAAATTACAATTCTTATTATACCGAAACGAATTAATTCTTTCGTAGATTAATTATATAGTAAATTTATTCGGTAATAAATTATTAGAAAGATATTTATAATTCCCGTTTCCTAGTTAAAAAAGACCCCGAGATTAAAGCCGAGTAGATACTATATAATTTAACGAATTTCTTATATAATACCGAAATTATTATTAAATAGTATAAATTTAGTATTAATAACGGTAATAATATCGATAATCTAGTTATTATACTTTATTAGTTATAAGAACGGCCGAAGGGACCTTAAAGACCTAGGAAGAAATTAAAGAAGTATTTAATTAATATATTAATAATAAAGATAAAGGCTCGTTTTATTTAAACCTTATTATTCGAAAAGTAATATATAAATTATTAAAGAAATAATATAACTACGGTATTAATAATATAAAAGAAACTCCGTATTATTAAGGAGTTTTAAAAAATATTAAAGACCTACTAGGTTACTATTTTAATTTAAATAAAATAGGAGATCCTTTTAAAAAGGTATAATCTAAATTATTTATTATTCTAATAATTATTATAATAATTATTTTCCGATTAGAACTACCTAAACTAATAATATAATATATTTTATAGAGAAAACTAGTATAACCTTATAAAATTAAGATATATTGATTTAAGATAACGATAATATTATATAAGAGGATCTAAACGAGTTAAAGAGATACTAAAATAATATTTAAATTTTAATTATTAAGAGATTATATTAATAATAGCCTAATCTAGACCTAGCCTAGATTATATTTTAATAAATTATAAATAAAAAGACCGAAGAGTCATTATTAATTATTAATTAATATACTTTAATCTAGGAAACCTAGAAAAGAGTAAATATAATAGTATATATTATTAAAATTAACGAATTCCGCTTTAGGCGGGCTATATAGCGTAAATCTATTTAAAGTCTATTTCGTAAAATTAATTATCTTAAGCGTTACGACCTAGGGACGTATAAATATACTACTTTTACCTAGTATAATTACCTTAATTAAAATACGGTATAGATTTCTAATAATTAGACTAGCTAACTATTATTAAGGTTTACTAGTTTTATAAATAAAACCGCACTAGTATTTTACGAAGGAAGAGATCGTTATATAACGGAATATAACTTCCTACTTTTAAATAGAGGAGGAGGACGAGTAGACTTCTTTACCGGGACTTATTTAATAATAAAAGAGGTATAATCTATCCTATTATAACTAGATCCCGGATAAAGACTTTAGAAATATTAAAGAGGCGTTTATTTTAGTTTCTAAAGAGTTTAATATAAAGTTACTTCTTAATTAAAAGCGTATTACGCCGTCGTTAATATATTTATATATATTCGACGAGGAGTTATCGAATTTCCTAGCGCCTAATTTCTAGCTTCTTAATATAATTATATATTTCGATATTAAATAGTCTCTCTTCTTAATTATTAGAATAATAATTATAAATATACTTATTATTAGATATAAATGAATTAAAATATATTCTTATATCTAAAATCGCGTAGAAATTTAAAATCCTTCGAAAGTATTATTATAAATTTTTAATAATAAGCTACTAGCTAAAGAACTAGATAATATTAATAATATTTTATAAAATGATATACTATAATTTTACGTTTAAACTCTAATATTAAATAAGTTTCTACCGCCTCCTAAAGAATAATTATTATAACTAATTAAATATATCTAGAAAACCCGATATTTATATAAAGCTCTTTAACTACTCGATAGAAAATAAATTTCGGAAGTAATAATTCGGTCGATTTCTAGTACTTCTTAATTTACCTTAAAGTTATTATTATTTTTTATTAATTACAGGCTTCGACTTATTATTAATTAAAAAATAATTTATTACTACGCTTAAATTTACGATATTTAAGATTTTTTAAAATTAAGTTTTAGGTATTAAGTACTTTCCTAATCGCCTTCTAAACCTTTATTCTTTAAAGTATTTTTATTCTTTTCGATAATAAACCTTCTAAAAGATAATAATATACGTAGGATTATTAAATAATATAGGGAAAGAGTAAAGAATAATAATAATAATAAATATAATATTTTAGTAGAAAATCTCGCCGCTTAAACGTATAATCGTCCGAGTTAAAATTAAGTCTAAAGTATTTTAGTAAATAATCTCGTCGTTCGTTACTCGGACGTATAATCGTCCGAGCTAAATTTAACCCTAGATTTAAATTATAAATAAATTTTATTAAAGGCGTAGTTTAATTAGGGTTATATTATATTAAATAGACTCTTAATATACTTTAAACTTTAAAGTATAAATCTTTTTAATATTTATTACGAGATTAACTTTATCTACTAGTATATTTTAATATTAATATTCTCCTACGATTATCCTACCGCCTATTTTTAAAAATATATCGATTCGATATCGGTAAAGAGTAAAGTATAAATATATATATATATAAAAATATTAGATCTTAATTCTAATAATCTTTCTAATAATTAATTATTTATTATATAATATTAATTAAACTCCTTACTACTTCCTTTAGAATTTATATTAAATTAACTAGATAAAGATCGCTTAAATAGTATCTTCGATAATAAATCTTTTTATAATATTAGAAACTCTATAAACTATTACCCTAAATAACCTCTTAATATTATAATATAAAAAAAGCGATAAAGATATTATATTTTCTCTAATACTAAAAAGGATATATTCTTAAACTAGTAGAAATAAACTATATAGTATAAATATCCCGATAATAAGAAATAATATAAAAAGATTAATTTTAGTAAAATATAATCCCGAAAGTCTATAATATAGACGTCTTTCGAAGAAGGAGTAATCGTAGGCTCTAGAAAATTATCGATAATTTATCTACGATATAACGATATATTAATTTATCCCTATATAAATTAAGGTACTAGGTTAGAGAGAGACTATATAAAGAAGAAAAATTATAAAAACTCGGCGAGTATATATAATATAACGTAATTAATATTTAAAAAAATTATCTCTACGTAGGTAAAAGTCTATATTATTATAATAATTATTAGAATTCTTTAGTTAATTCGAATATAGCGCCGCTAAATTAAAAGTATTAAAGTTACGATTAATAATCTTATACCTTAACGATTAAACTTTAAAGAGGCTTTCCTATAAATAGTTACTATAATAAGAATATTATATAACTCTTTTAATAATATCCTAGTTCAGTGTTCGTTCCTTTATTTAAACTCTACTACTATATTACCAAGTTCTTTAATAATTAAGAATAAACTTTTATAATAATTCGAGAAGATTAAAGAGAAGCTATTTAATACTTTACCCGACGATAAATTAAAGGTATTCTTTACTTTAGATAAATAATTACCCTACGATATATTTTTATATATAGTTATTATTACCTACTTTATTAACGCCGAGTAGAAATATTATAAAATTATTATTAACTTTAAGTATATTAAAGGGAAATATACTAGTAAAAAGTTAATAGACGTTTTAACTAAAATCGTCCGTAAATATAAAATCGAGTATCGGATTTATATTATTATAAACGATAATACTTACTAGTAATATATAGATAATACTCGATAGTATTATTCTTATATTTATATAAAGGAATAAAAAGATTAAACGGATATTTATTAAATAATCGTTTAAGTATATACTATACCTTATATATATAATTTAACTTATCGTTAAGATATTATTAAATACGATTTACCTTTCGCCTACGAACGAATAATTTTAAAGGGGTTAGGATAAATAATAAAACTCTCGCGATTTCTAAACTAGCGCGTAAAAGAGTTTACCGTCAATACTAGCTAAAATACGAGAATTCTAATAATCTTTATAATATTCTAACCTTATTAGATACGGAAAACTACGGTATTTATTAATATAAATAACTAGCGTAGAACCTGGTTCCGAGATATTTAATAAAAGAGACTCGATATTATAGAGAAAAATATACCGAATAAGATTAATATATTTATTAAATTAAAATTAATAAAGTTTATTCAGGATATTAAAACGCGATAGAATTCGATATATTATATAATAGTCCACGTATTTAAACTACGCTATAATATTAAAAGTTATTTTATATAGGCTGAGATTTCTTACCTTAAATTAAAAATAAAAGAATAAAGTTATATTACTTACCTAATTAATATTATAAAGGAGTTCGCGAAAATAACGAGCGTTATCGGTATAACGAAGACTATTACTAGCTACCGTACTTTTATAATCTATAATAAACTCTTTAATTATCTAGAAAAGATTATAAAGTAACTCTATTTAAAACGAGTATCATAAAAGTCTAAAATAAAGATTATATTATATCAAGCGACCGAAAAGTTAAATTAGTACTATATTAAAACTAAAGACGGTTTAAGGTATTTTTATAATAAGGCGGCCTTATTAAACTCTATAAAAAATAGGAAAATATTCGAGACCTCGGAGTAAAAGACTAATATTAAATAACCGTTATAATTATTAATCTATTAATCCTCTCGAGGTAGAGTATAAAGAATATTAAACGAATATACTAACTTCGAGTAGGTTATCTAATTTCATATAAAATTATAAATACGATCTAAATACTAAATATAAATTCTAATAATAAAGAAAAAGAAGATAACGAGTCCTAGAGGTATAAGAATATTAGTAAATTCTAATAATCTTTCTAATAATTAATTCCGTTAATCTCTTTAGTATTATTCTCTAATTAATCTACGGAATAAAATATTCTAGTACTATAGAAGTAATTTACCCCTCGGTTTCTAATTCTTAGTATAATTACTCGTAATATATTAGTTATATCGATTATGAATATTAACGTAAAGTATTTATTCTCTATCGCTACGAGGTTATATAGTATTTAGAAATTATAAATACTAGTAACTTTCTAAGCTATAGTTATATTATATAAATATAATAAAAGAATAAAGGAAGACAGACCTTAAGATATCCTATTTTATTTATTTAATAATCAAATTAATAATCTTTCCTAGGAAGATATAAAATAGGAAGAAATTATTCGTAAAAAGGACCTAAAAGAAAAGCGATAATATAATAATAAATAAGAAGTATTTAATAATAATAACGAAGACGAGCCTACCTATATAAGTTTTAATTAAGATTATAATAATAATAATTATATTAATAATTAATCTCTAGCCGTTAGAAATATAGAAGAAATATTCGTATTAATAATATAACTCTATAATCGATATTTAAAACCTAACTCGGAAAAGGAGTAATTATATAAAAATCGGTTTAAAGGTCGATAAATATAGTAAAGATAATAGAGGATTTAAGCCTAGTCTACCTAGTTATTTAACTAAAATAAAAGAGAATATTCGTAATAATTAACAACCTACGGGCCTAGCTTCTTAGTTAGGATTAAAAAAGAATATTTATAAAATTTAAATAAATAGAAATACTATTATTTAGTACGTATTAAAATTTTCTTACTATAAATTATCTTCTAAAATCCTATTATATCGAGTATATTCCTAAAGTTAATTAATTATATATTTATTACTAGGGATCGCTCGGAAAATCCCTACTCTACTCTACTTTAATTTAGAGTAGAGATCGAACCGCGATCTCTACCCTACGCTCTACTCTACTGTATTCTACTCTAGTATTCCCTCTAGGGATCCCCACGCTAATCCGAAGCGTAAATCTAATATAGGTAACACCGGTAGAGAGAAATATTACTAGTATTTATCTAAAATTATTAACGCGCTATAATAGTATTTATCTTCGTACTTTTAATATCGCTAGTTATACGTACTCTCTACTACCGGGTTTAATCTAGATATATTATATATTCTTAAAAAGGTAGGTATAATATAAAAGACCGACTCTTATTATTTTAGAGGTAGGAACTACGGAGTTAATGAAAATAATAAAGACGGGGGGAAATACGAAGGTTATATATATTACTAAATCGGTTATTAATACTACTATATAGGCGGAGCCGGTTAAATTAATTATAAATACGACTACTAGGAATATATTAATTACTATTATATTAAAGAAAATACGTACTTTTATTTAAATTCTATAACGAAAGAGTCTCCGATTAATACTATTTATAATACTCCTATAATATTAGTTTTATTTTTTAATAACGTGTAATTTACTATTATAGGATACTAGTCTCTCGATATCTCGCGGAGACGTTTTTTATAGGTATCGGCTTTTAATTTATTAAACTACTTAAATATAATTTAGTATTATTAATTATATTAATAATCTTTACCCTCCGTATTTTATAATAAATACTAGCGATATAGACTAGATACCTTATTATTTTAAAATATAAAGGTAATTACTTTATTCTTAATAAATTTATTCTTAAAGTACTCTTTTAAGAAATCTTTATAAATCTTTAGAAAATTTTACTAGTATATAATTTCTTCTTTCTCTTTCTTTTTACGAGCCTTAATATTTATCCTCTTCTTTAAAGTTAATTAAATTTATTTAATCTTTATATCTAGATAAAACCCCGTGACCTATTTATTTAACTCGGTACCGTAGAAATCTATAATTTATTAATAAGTTACGAGGCTCCGTTATTTATTTATTTTTAGTCCGTTATAGAGGGTTTATAGATCTTTAATATTAATTTTTAGTTTAGTATAATTATCTTTCCGTCCCGTTTATCTTATAGTTTCTTTTATTTATCGTTAATACTAGTTTTATACTCTATTTTTAATACGATAGTTTTATCTCGGGTAATTTATTATTATCGCTCGAGATCTTAGAGTTATTATATATATAGGTAGACTAGTTCTTTAAAGAACTCGTCAAATTATTTAATAGTTTCTTTAAAGAACTCGTCAAATTATTTAATAGTTTCTTTACTTAGCCCTTCATAAGACTCGTATTCATTAATATTAATAAACTTAGTATACGGAAAATAGTATATAAGAATAGGTATAGGTTCTAGTAGAGCCGTTTATATAGGATTATTTACCCCTTTTATAATTACTTTTACCTAAATATAAATATCTTTATATTTAATATATTAATAAAGATAAGTATTTAGAGTTAGGTACTCGATAAATTATAAAAAGAAGTACCTTCGTAGATCCTTAACCTCTAGTCTCGTAACTTTAATAATATATTAATATAACTATAATAACTAATACTCCTTTTCTACTAGTATTTTACTATCTTTATATATAATTTTAAATACGGGCGTTAGCTCCTGTCGGTATCTATTTAAAATTTAATTTATATAATCTACTAGGTTCCGGGATATATATATATACTCGGATAATATAAACTTTAGCTCTAAGGTAATAATTAAAGTTAATAAATTAGTTATAATTTTATCTAGCGAGGTTATAATCTTGGTTTATTAATTTGATTTTATCTCTATTTTATTAATAATAATATTTCTAATTACTGTCTTTTATTTAATAGCGGCGAGTATTATTTAATAGAATAATTTAACTTTCTTTTTTAAGTATTTAATAATATCTAAGGGATTTTTCTTTTATTTTTCTACCCTAGTTTTTACGAGTTTATTTAAGTTTATTAAAATTAATAATAGTTTATTAACGATTTTTAAATCTAGTAGATTAAGTTCCTTTTACGAAAAACTAAAGTCAAAAATATTTTTATGAATTATCTAGTATATAGTATTAACTCTCCTTTAAAAATCGTTTTAGAACGTAGTCTTTTATATTTCCGTAGTCTTTTCGTATATAACTTCGAAAGGTCTATATAGGTCTTAATAGACTTATTTATTCTAATCTAAATTAAACTTAAGGTCCGGTATATTAATAGAAATTATACTCGTCTCTTTTTTTCTCTTTTTATATTTTACGAGACTAGTATCGTCCGTATTAATTTTAGAAATAATATAGATTCGAGCCTCCGATCTTCCGAGGGGAGTAATATTTAAATACTAATACTATATTAACGATTATTATACTTCCGTAGGTAACGCTAGTTATTATATATACTATTAATATAAGGTAAATTACTAGTATAATTCCTTATAGTTTAGTATAGAGTAGTTATTAAAGTCCTAGACTAGATTATCCTACTCCGATAATAATTATTAAGACTATTATAACTCTTAAGGCTAGATTTCTAAATTAATTCTATCGATTTCCGCTATATAAATATTCTTTAATTTTAATTAATTCGCCTATTTTAATTTCTTAATAAATATATTTTATTCTATATAATTTAGGTTTATATAGTTCTCTTCTATATTCTTTAATATATTAGGATTATTATATTCCCCGCTTTATTTAAATAAGAGTATTAAATTAATAAAAGACTTAAATCTCGGAATTACCTCTAGATAATTAAGGTAGTAGCGAGAGTCGGATTAAAGAAAATCCTCCCTCTTATCTCGCCGAGTATTCGGGTTTATTTCCATAGTCTCTTTAAAGAGCTTCTACTACGGTAGTTAAATAAAATATTATAATAAAGGATTAAACTCTCCCTTCGCTAGTAATATTATATTTTTAAATAACTTTATAAATATTTTTTATTTAAGCTAGTTTATCTATTAAAACTCTATTATTAAAAACTAAAGTATATTTTCGTAAATCTCGAACCTATACTACCCTTTTAATATAGTTAGTTTTACTAATTTATCAATTCTTGCCCTAATAAATTTAGTTATAAAAATTATTAATTTCGGTTAAAGGTCTACTTCTATAGGCTCTTAAAATTTTTATATAAAGAGAAATAATATTATCGTAGTATTTATAAATATTATAGTATATTATTAAAGTCTTAATCTCTCCTTTTTAAAAGTTTAGTTTTTTAATCTTTATTTTTATTTTCTCTTTTATCCCGCTTATCCTCTCCGCTATATCTCGGGGTCGAGTTTATTACTACTAATCTTTATAATACCTAAATATACTTTAAGTAATAGGGTAAATAAAGTTATAATAAGATTTAATTATTAAACGGAGTAAAATAAACCTAAATAAAGATTAAAGTTTAGTAGTATAAATAATATATAACCGTCGTCCTTTACTAATAATAGAGGTAGTATAATATTATAGTAGATTCGATAAATAAAGTTTAAAGATTTAAAGATAAGGTTATATTAGGCGAAGAATAAAATTTATAAATAAATATTATTAAGTATTTAGTCGTTTAGCCGAAGTTTCTCTATAAATACTAATTCGAAGAAATAAATAAGATAGAAATTTATTCTTAACTCTTTTTTTATTTAAAAATAACGACGCCCTCGGAGTTAATTAATATCTAATAATATAAAGTTATAATAGGTTAGTAATTAGCGAGCCGAAAATAGAAATTAAAAGTATATATTCCGAATATTAAGCGTAGTTTAGATTAGGAGAGTATTATAGCTCTTTTATTAATTCTATTTAATATTATCTTTATTCCTTTAATAATTACTAGCGTAGTTCTTTATACTAGTAGAATAAACTATACTCCCGCTATAATAACGGGTTCTCTTTTATAGTATAATAATAGATCGTTAATACTATATCTCTTTTTTTTTCCGTTATTGTATAATTCTCTAATATATCCGCTTAATTTATATAGGGTTAATTTTATTAATAGTTTTAGTCCTAGTTATTTCTACTCTAGTTTCCTCTCGTATTCCTTCGCTTTAATATAATTCTAGACGAGGATTAAATCTCCTAATATTAGGATTCGTTATTTGCGTAAATTCTTCTTATATTTATAATATATATATAAGGCTACTTCGGTAGATAGAAATTTATTCTTTTCTCGTAAAGTGGTAAAGATTTAATATTAATATTATAGTAACTTTTCTTTAGCTTTATTAAGCGCGGAGAGAAGTATTAAATTAATATCGAAATAATATAATTAAAGTTTAAATCCTAGTATTAATTAATTTAGCGAGTAACTATGAATTTTTACTTCTTTAATATTTATCTTTAATACTTTTTCTTATATAGTAAATAACTATTCTACGTTTATCCGTCTCTTAATATATTTTTTATTTATAAAAGTTATTATTTCCTAGACTCCCCTCTCTAGTAATTTTATTAAAGAAGAATAACTAATAAGGCCCGTAAAATAATTTATTTTATACTATATAAATATATTTCTTATATCGTTATTAACGAAATAGGATTTATTATTTAAATATATACCCTTTAATTATCCGAAGACTAGGGAAATATAGTTCTCGAATATATTAATAACTTTAATAGTTATATATCTAGTATATGATTTTACTTAGGCGAATCGCGTAAAGTAATTTATTACTAATAAGATATATATTACGCCCGTAATTAAATACGGAGAATTTATCGGGCCGATCTAATTTATCCCTAGTATAAATAATAGGGCGAAGTACTATATTATTTAAATATTGATTTTGATTAATTTTTTCGTCTTTAATTAATAAGAGTAGTAATTCTATACCTATATATATATATCCTTAACTCTCGTGGGCTAGTAGGCCCTTCTTATAAAGAATTTTAATATTAGAGTTACCGCGTAGTATCTATAGTCCTTATACACTATATATAAGAATCTAGGTACTTCCGCTTCTATAAGATAAATACTTTCAGCGCTAGTACTCTCGTGATAATAGAGGATCTAGGATTCGTAGAGTTTTAATAATTTATAATATTTTTACTACTTCCCGTAAAAATCTCTACTAGTTCTTTAGTAGCTTTATTTAATTTATTACTATTTCTTTATTCCGTATATAATTAATAAGCTAGTGATATATTAACGAAATTATATATTTTTCTATTCGATTCTTTATTTGTTTACGAATCTACCTTAACCTAGAGTACTATTTAAGGTCGGCTAATTATAGAGTTATTATAATTATATAGTTTTAATTTTATACTTTATTAATAAAGATTAATCGAGTTAGTATTCGGCTAAGATCGTCGGTAATCTTAATATACTAATCTCGCGAAGGCCTATAAACTAGTTAGAAGTTATATTTTTTTAACTAGTTTATTTAATTTAATATTCTACCTTTCTCCGTCTAGCCTTTAGTGAAAATTAGTATTAATATATTATAATTATTATAGATTTTAATCGGATATTTAGACCCGATAACGAGTTATTTAATTTTAGTTAAGTATTTAATAATAATTATATATTCTCTTTCCGAATTAATATATTAGGATTCTATATCGTTAAGTCTAAAGAATAAAAATATAATAATTCGTTCGTTAGGTAGGAATTTCGGGTAAGTTTTTATATTAATTAATTAATTTTATAATTAGAAAAGATACCCGTTAATAATTTCCTAGTTAGTATTAATTATTAGGTAAAATTATAGGTCCGGATTTACTTTTATTATAATATTAGATATAATTACTTCTTTAACTATACTAAAGGACTTTTATTAGAGATTTCCCTAGTTAAATATATCCTTCTCGATATATTTACGTTAGATTATTAGTTTTTTAGGCCTAGGTTTATGAATTAATATTTTCATAAAGTCCTCGTCGTAAGCTTCGATTTTATTATTATATACTTTTTTAATTTTTAGCTTTATTAATATAAGCTCGAGATAGGCCTCTTTTATTTATAAAATATATACTACTCGTTTAGGGATAAAGATTCTTAGGAAGGGTATAAACTAAAAGAAAATATTTAATTCCGTTTAGTTAACTGGCGTAGGTTATATTTAGATCTTTTTATAATATTTAATAGAAGTTTATAAGCCTACGGTACTCCCTTAAAATCCTAGTAATTTAAAGTTATTTACGAATATAAAAGTTTTATACCTTAATAGATAGATAGGGCTAAATACGATTTAGAGAAAATAATCCTTATATAAGAACTTAAATAAGGTATCGAATCCTATAGTTATTATAATATAATTATCTATAAATATTTAGAATATATAATCGTTATAATTTTTAATAAGGGTTAATATATATTTTATCTTTTCGTCGTTTACCGGTAGAGGTCTAAATACTAGATTAGTAAATTAAATATATATATAAAGACTACCCTTTAGTCTTTATCCTATTCTTAGATATACTCATTAATTATTTAATATAATAAATCCTATTTTATTAATATCCTCGATCTTTATTAGAATCGCTTAATAGTTATTTAATATATCGGAATTAAAGAAAGCTCGGAATAATACTTTAATTAAAATATTGATTACTTTTTCTAGGTAATATATAGGGTAGCTAGATTTAATTATAAATAAATTAATAAAGATAAAATTATATATAACTCGAAGTAAAGGCGAGTTCTTTTTCTTTAGAGGAAATTTAATCCGATAGTTCTAAAGGCTACTCCTTTATATAATTATACCTATATCTTCTAGTTTAGGGAAGATCCGGTTAATAAATTCTCGCTCTATTAAAATATAGCGGGGAAGACTAGTTTTAACTAATTTAATATATATCTTTAATTCGATAAAGTACTCGATTAAGTTAATAGATTAAATATTCTTAACGGATTTCGTAAAATACTCTCTCTAAATATAAAGTATTCGTTTATTTATAATAACTTTCTCGGGGGTATCCGTAATCGAATTAATAATAATACTACTTTCCTAGAATTATATTTCGATAATATCCATTAGCTCTAAACTAAGCGGCCGTTATATAGGTTTATATTATATTAAGAAATTATTACCCTTTCTAAATAAGTATTTTAGCGCTAGTATTACGGTTTTTATAATTAAAACTATTAAGACCGCGGGCTTAAAATCGATAAAGAGAGTCCGATATATTTTATAATATACGAGTACTACGGCGGCTAAATAGATATTTATTATTCTAGGTAATTAAATCGTAGTTATTACTATAAATTAATTTATTAATATAGTATTAAAATTAGTCGAGCCCTAACTCCCCTCTAAAAGGGAAGTTAAGGTATAATATTTTCTCATTTATTTATTAACTACTAGTAAATATAGTCCGCGTTATTATACCCTTTATTTTTAAACTCTACTATAAATAGGCCTACTTTTATAATAATTAATTAAACTAGAATTTCCCTCTCCTTTAAATTATCTCCGGTAATCGTAACTTTCCCTAGACTATAATAGAGATTATAATATACTCTTCGTATCTACGTAAAATTAAATAGTAAATTATAAATTTTAATTTATATAATCTATACTTTAATAACTACCTCGATACCTTCGATATTTACTAGTAATAGGATATAGTTAATAAAAGTATTTAATTTATTTATAATAAGGCTAACCCTAAAGAATCCGTCGATATATATCTCGGGTCGTAGATTTATAAAGTTAATTTTCTTTTAATTAATTAACTCTATTAAGGAACCCCCGTTAAATAAAATCCTCGATATTCTTAACGAGTATATTTAAGATATAATTATTATAGGCCTAGTTTACCTATTATCCTTATAAACTTAAATAATAATTAATAAAAATATTATTACCGAGGCTATTATAATAGTTCTATTTAGTTCTACTCCTATAGTTAACGGGTCTACTTTTATAGTTTTTTATACCTAGTAATATAATATAGCCCGCTATATACTATATACGAGCTTTTTAATTATTTAGTTTAAATAGTCTAGTAGTTATTTAAAATTAAATTATACTAGAAGATCTATAATCGAGGTAATATTAAATCGTTACTAGTTTATTATTTCTTAGATAAGGTCGGCTAGTTTTAGCCCTTTTATAATTATTAACTCCTAAACTTTACCCGTCTTTATTATTTTAATTTAGGGCGGTCCTCGATTCCTCTAAACCTATTATAGAGGTTAATATTATAAATTTAAATTAAATATTATTAGAGATTCTTTTAGGTCTTCTTTTATATCGTTAATATCTAAAAGACTTCCGACCTAATTCTAGTTATTATAGGCCTTTATTTAGTCTAGGATATTCTAGGGTAAAGAAAAAGAGTTATAATTTAAAAGTCCCTTCTTTAATACTACTATTTTCTTAATAATAATAAGGTATTATAGGATTTATTTCTTTAAACCGGTACCCTCTAGTACTATTCTTATAATTATTATAGTATTCGCGCTATTATTCGGAATAAGGTATTATACTAGCGTAGGAAGTTAACCTCTTTAATATTATTTTTATAACTCGTCGTCTTCCTCCTCCTTATAATTATAACTTTAGTTATAGTTATAGTTATAAGAGAAAATATTTACTATAACCTCTAGTAGTGAGTCTAGGTACCGGTTTATATAATAACCGAGTTAGTTATATTTAAAATACTTTATTAAATTTATATTCTTAAAATAACCTTAAATAAGTTTCTTAAAGTATTTTTATCTTTATAATTAATTCGGCGGCCGTAATTCTTAGACTTTAATATTTATATTAATATTCTTAAAGTTATATAAGAGGGTAGGGAAAGTTTATTATATATTAATTAAAACTTAATATAATAACTCTTTATTAATAGATAAGAATATTAATACTAGTCCGCTAGGTAGTATTATCTTTGTCGAATTCTTATACTTTAAATTAAATAGGGTTAATTTCCCGACTTCGCTATATACTACTTTAATAAGGCGTTATATAATAGCGAATAAATAGTTACAGTCTTTATTATACTCGAATAAAACTCTCTCTCACTTTATTACGTCGTTTATATTTTCAAATATAACTATATTTATATTAATATTATTAATAGGTAATTTTATAGCTAACTCGCCTACTTTCTTTAAATATTTAGTTATATTCTTAATATTTAGTTACTCTAGGTTATATAGTTTAACTCGGAGCTCGAACTTTTTAATTTATAAATCCTTAACGGTAACCTTAAATATTAATAGGAAAAGATCCTTAATACGGGTCTAATTATTTTTAATCTCGGTATCGAGATTATTATACTAGTTTTATATAGTATCCGTAATATATTATTAAAAGAGGATATATTACGTTTTACCTTAATAGGTTTCGACGGCCTCGTTATTTACTTCCGTATCCTTAATAAATTTAGATTCTTTAATTTTATAATTTTATTTATATATTTAATTAATATCCTTAAGGAATTTATTTAGGTCCTCTTTATTATTATATAGACTCTTAAAGTTTCGAATCTTTATCTAGCCTATTATAGATAGTAACGTCGGCCTCGATAATAAAATTAACCTCGGTAAATTTAATAAAGAGGGCTTAGTTACTATTATAATAAATTTAGACATTATAATAAATTTTAATAAATTAAGTCCTATTATTATAATATTACCTAAAACTTTCGTAGTAATTAAGGGAGGTTCGAAGTTTACTAATTATAGAATATCTAAAAAAGATATATTTTCCGAGGATACTTTAAGAGAGTTTATAATAAATAATTAAACTCTTCTATATTTAAAAGAGAATAAAGGGTTAGGCTTTAATTTCTTTATTAATTTAACTCGGTTTACTACGGTACTCTTTAAAAGGAAGGTACGAAACTCGACGATATATAACCGATAATAAATACTAGAATATATAATAACTAATAAATAGGAAATAAAAATAATTAGTTATTAATATTTAGTCCTTCGAGTCGCCTAATAGGTCCTTTATCCTTCGAGTCCCGGTTATTATTATTATTACTCTATTAATTTCTTTTAACGATACGGGGTATAGGCCTTAATCCTTTAAAATATATATACTTTTTATAATAGTTTCGGTTTCCTATTCTATTATTATTAATAAATAGTATATCCTAGTTTAGCCCCTATCTAAAAGACTTAGAAATATAATAAGAGAAAGAGACTTTTATTTAAACTATAAATGACATTTCTAGCTAAATATAATTCTACTGATATGTAGGCTTCATAAGGCTGATGACTAATCCGACCCCTCAATACGCAACGCCGCCAATAGTAGTATCGTATTGAACCGGCGGCTAGGAAATTATTGCTAGAGGTCCACTCCAGTCGTGGAGTAAACTCGTCGGAAAACCATCCCATACCCTTCTGCCCGGTAAGCGCCTCGGTGGGGATCCCAGTAATTACCAACGTTCCGAATAGTCCGTTTGAATAAGGACCACTAGCGTAAAGGAATTATTTTCTCTACCCGTTCACTCACACATTCCCGCACGATATCGACTTGGATCTCGTTGGTCTCTTGGGCGGAGTTTTCTGGGAGACCGTGATCGCAGTACATAATAACGATACAAACAGGCAAGCATCACGCGAGGGTTCTGTAACACTGGGTTCACTTTGTGTCAAAGGCAACTCTTCGTTCTTTTCGCGTTGGAATGTAGTCATTCTTCGTTCCTTCATGCAGGCACTAGCTGCCAACGTGTTCCTATGGTCGACCTCCTCCGAATTGCGATTTTGCGCACAATTGTTGCATCGTCACTTCGTTTGGGTTGAAACTACCGATGACTGGCAGGGTGAGATCGTATTGGCCTCCCACACATCTTATACCGCGTGTTCTATTGGCCAAAGCTGGGTCGAGATTTTCTCGGTGCAGGGGCTGCCACCACTCGGATACTCGTTCTGGTGATCCCCAGTGGTATCAGATACAACATACCGGTGTGCTCCATAGAAGTACTCCCTAGATCCCCTAAAGAAGCATCTTGGTTGAATAGCGACAGCGATGACTACGCCCTTCCCCAGTATATCTGACAGCTTAAGAACACAGGTCTTCAACCATGAGTTGTCAAGATGACCTTGCGAAAAGAAATTCGTCGGCACAGTGGGACTTCGCGGGTCTTGATTCAATTATTGCCGCACATGCGCCCAGATTCAGCCGCGCCCTGTGGCTCTGTGAGCTCCACAATTTTCAAAGACAGCTGCGTATATGCGACACTTTCCAAAGATCGATGACTGGGTCTGAAAACCTCAGGCTGAAAGACCTCGCGTAGATAGTTGTTCGATAGACTAGATGGACAGAGAGCGCGTAAAAGCATACTAGTGAGTGATCGTTCCTCCACATGGACTTTCTGTGATGCTTGTGACACAGCATCCTTCGAAGTGGAGTTGGCTCTTGTGGCTCCGGGCCAAGTAACTTGATCAGCCCCCGCCTCTCAAACCCGTGATGCTATACCCTTCCTCAGTAATACGTTCTTCTAAAGCCTTGACGGCCTTTCTATATCGTTTTGGCTGCCAGTCGAGTGGTATTTCATTGATATGCTCTCTTCTGAAGGTCATTTGCTCGCCGTCCTCCAAGCCAATCCAATCGCCCAATCGGTAGGTATCTTGGGCAATGCCCCAAAACGTTCCGTCTTTGATCTTAGTTATCTCGAGATATATGGCCTCGGTGCATCCATTTTTGTTATTGCAAACACAGACACGCACAATGCAAGATGGAAACAGGTGTTGAATCGCTTGTTGAGGAAGGATGTGGCCACTCCAATCTGTTGTAGCGTCCATTACTAGGGGTTCGAGTATCCGTTCGGAAGGCATGGTGTTGGGTAGTAAATGTGAAGTCTTGTGGTAGAGAGGTACACTTATTTGGTCTCAAATATCGCGAGCTTTTCGAAATGGGATTGTTGCGGAAAGTCAAAAGATTGAAAGTCTAGGAGATCACGGCTATATGAGAACATCAGGCGATGAGTCAGAGCAAACAAGGTTTTGGTATCTGAAACGACCACCGGCCACACGCGCACCACTCAAGAAGGAAGGTTCAAACTTATAGAGGTATACTCGCCCTCGATCCTTCAATTTTAAGACTAAATCAATCTATTCCGCTGTAGGGTACTGTTTGGTACATGTAAGGGTACGTTTAACTTCACGAAAACGTGTTAGTAATAAACAAGGAAATCTTTCCAATAAGACTAACAGTACCGGCTCGAGCTTTTCGAAATGAGATTATTATAGAAAGTAAAAATATTCAAGTTAAAAGTCTAAGAGATAACGGCTATATAAGAGAATATTAGGCGATAGTTAAAATAAATAAGATTTTAGTATTTAAAATAACTATTTACTATATATATATTATTTAAAAAAGAGAGTTTAATTCTATTAAAATATACTCGCCCTCGATTCTTTAATTTTAAAACTAATTTAATTTATTTCGTTCTAAAATACTATTTAATATATAGTAATAAAAGTATATTCAATTTTATAAATAAAGACTAATAATAATAAATAAGAAAATCTTTCTAATTATCCTATATTTAACTAACGTATATACGGAGATAATATTTTATTATAATATTAAACTACTTAATTTAATTATATATTTAAATATAATATTAATAGATATTATTAATTAATTTTAGAATCTCTAGATAAAGTTTTTTATAATTCCGATATAAACTAAGATCCTCGATTTAAGATAAAGATATCTAGTAATTTATAAATTTTTAATATATTTTAGTAAAAAGTATCGTAGATTTCGTTTATTTATATCGAAGTAATTAATACTAGATACTATATTCTAATTGAATAATCTACGAAAACTAAATTATATCGATAAATAATTTTTATAAAAGTATAAAATAATAAAGAATTTATATAGTTTATCGAGACGTCTTTTTAATATTATAACGGAGATAATAGTAAATATTATAATCTCTAACTATATTAATAAAAGGATTTAGATTTTCTATATATATAATAATTCTTATTAATTTACTAAATAATAATATAAATATTAAATTATAAATAGGCTCGGTTAATTAATTCCTAATATTTAATATAATTTAGATAATTACTCGCGATATTACTAGAATTCGGAATATATCTCTTTTCTCGAAGATAAAGAACTCTATTTTTAATTTCTATTATAATAACGCGTTTTAGAATATATTTTTTGTAAATTTTTAAAGGCGAATTAATCGATATAATTAAATAAAAAAGAATAGATAACTAGGCGAGTATAAACGAATAAACGAAGTTAGTTAGAATTACTCGCGATATAAAGAGTAACTTTTATATATTATAATACGACTTTATTTAAACTTATTAATTTTATTTTAAATTTTATTTAAATCTAAATTAATTCAATTTTATCCTAGATTTAATTTAAATTTAAAAAGTTATTATACTTTTATCTTAAAATTTCAAATTTCAAATTAATATCTATATCGAGGTTTATCGAGGTCGTATAAATTAATACGAAATATAATTAAAAGAGTTGGACGAGAATCTTTTAATTTATTATTAATATAATTAAAATAACTACGATTAAAACTAAGGTCGTTATAGTTAATAATATATTATAAATATAATTTTTAAAGATTTCTAGAGTTAGATTTTTTCTTTTTAATATATAATATAAAATAATATTAATATTAATATTATTTATCTAATTTATTCTTCTTTCTAAAGAGGCCTCTTAATTAATATATTAGTATATTAAATTTATTATTTTCTTTATTAGGCCGGTAAGTAATCTTGTAATTAAAATAAAATAAAAAAATTTACTTTATCTTATTTAATAACGAGATAATATTTTAGATAAAATAAAATATTTAAAAATTTTATAATTTAATATTATCTCGATAAAGAAAGTATATCTTATTAATTTAAAATATTATTCCTCGAATATACCGATAATTATTATAAACTTTTTATTATAAATCTTATAATTATAGTTTATAAATTATACTTCTTTAAGATATAAATTATAGAATTAAGAATATTTTAATTATTATATTAAAATAAGACCTCTTTAGATATATAATTAAATATCTTTATTTCTATTACAATTTTATAATCGGGGTCGAAATAAATTAAAATAATATTAAAAATAGAAACCTTCTTTAAAATATTAAAAGTTATTTAATATTAAATACTCTACTCGAAGATATTATCTTTTTTAATTGAAATTATAAATAATATAACGATTTATTAAACTTATAAATAAAATATCGATAAAAGTTAGTAAATTCTAAGAAACTTTAAATATTTTTAATATTGATTAACTATAACTACTTTAAAATAAAATTTTCTTTAAATTTATTTTTATTTATATAATAATAATAATTAATTCTAGGTACGTAATTTCTTTAATATAAAAACTATATTTAGTAATATTTATTTAGAGCCTCGTTTTACGGAGTTTTTAAAGAATTTATTTAATATAAATTTTATACTCTTCCTCGATATTATTATTAATTAGAATATCGTCGAGGTATAAAATATAAATCTCGTTAAGAGACTTACGAAAAATATTATTAATATAATATTAAAATAGAGTAGAGTTATTATATAATCTAAATAATATAATAAAATATTCGAATAACTCGAATCGAGGATTAAATATTATAATTTCTTTATTATTCTCTTTATAAATAGGCGATTAAAATTAAATATAATATCTAATTTAATAAATACTTGAGTAAAACTTAATTAATTTAAAATTTCTAAATTTAAAAGGAAAAAGTATTTATTTTTTATAATAATAATATTTAGCCCTCGATAATTAATATAAAAATATAAACCTCCGCTAGATTTCTTTATAAATAAAATTCAAAATACTATATAAAATTAATTAACTCGAATAAAATCTTTATTAAAATCTTTATTTAAATAACGGCGGAGTTCTAGGAAATTATTATAATTTATATTATATAAAATAAATAACGGAGATTATAACTTTTTTAAATCTAATAATCTAATTATATAATTAATATAAAAGTAAGATATTAACGTCTTTTTAAAAGAAAATATCTAAAAATTTATAATATCGTATAAATAGAATCGTAATTAAATTAATATTCTTATTATCTCGATAAACTTAATGTTTTTCTTAAATAACGGCGGAGATAAAATAAAACTCCTTATTTATTTTAATTATAACTCAGTTTTAAATTTAATCGTAAATATTAAATTTAAAATTTTAATTAAGGCGGGGTTTAAGTTTATAATAATTTAAATTCTTAATAAAATTATTTATTTAAAGTCGAGACTTTTCCTAGAATATCTAAAAATTAATTAATTTTTATAAATAATAAATTAAATATAATTTACTCGTTAGGGTTAATAAATTAAATAAATAATTAAGATTTTTTTTAATATAAATTAAGAGTAATTAGATACTAGGTTCGTTATTCTTAATAATAAAATTTAAAATAAAGCGAGATTAAATTATAATATTAAATCTTAAGCGTCTTTCCTTATTTAATAATAATAATAATATAATTATATTTATTATTATAACTAGTTTCTATAGGAATAAATTATTAAAATTAAGGGAAAAAAAACCCTCTTTAAATTTATATTTATTATTAATAAATCTAGAATTAAAGTAAATTCTTTTAAATTCTAGATTATTTTATATAAATATTAAATAAAGTTAAAGACCAGGTTTATTTTTAGTAAATCTAGAATTGTATTAATTTTTATTAAATCGAGGTTTATTTTTTATGAATTTAGAATTAAATCTATTATTAATAAATTTAAAACTAAAGTAATTTCTCTTAAATCGGAATTAAATATTTAATAACGGCGTTATTATTTATAAATAATAACGACTCTATATATATTAATAACTTCTTTGAAATCGAGGTTTACTTTATATAAATATTAAATATTATTAAAGATTAAAGTTCTGAAATCTAGAATTTTTTTTAAGATATAAAAAAGAGTTTATTTTCTCTAAAGATTTTTATAAAACTAGAGGTATAATTTCTTAAATAAAAATATAAAACGAAAATCAAAAAATTATTTATAAAATCGGTAATAACTTTATAATAATAAATATAAAATAAGTCGACTACGATAAAGTATTAACTAAATTTAATAATAAAGAAAACTATTTGTTTTTAGTAATTATAAATATTTAAAATCGTTTCTATAATATAAATAATATATTCTATATCCGTAAGTTCGGAAACCTCGATTTCTACGTATTTTATACCGAAAATACGTAAAATACTAAAAATATATCTCTATTTATATCCTATATTTTTAAGGGTATTATATATCGGTTAAAATAATAATTAAATAATAATTAAATAATAATTAAATAACTTTTTTTTAAACTTTAACTTCTAATAGTATTTAGACTATAATCTCTTTATAAGAATAGAAATATTTTTAAAAGTCTTTTCTTAGCCTAGATTCCGAATTTTTAATTAAATTATCGTTAATATTACTTTATAGGATTATAAAACTACTTTTAAGACTCTCCCGCGTAGACCTTAACTCTAATTCAGAAATCTTGGCGCCAAGACTTACTAAGGCTGCAAAATGCGCATTATATACCGATTAAATAGTGATTTAATAGAACTATTTTTCCAGACTTACCGATATATAGCGGTAGATATATTATTAAAGATTCGAATAATATAAAGATAATAAAGAAAACCGAGGAGTAGATATTAAATATATATAAAATTATAATTAATAAAAAAGTAATTTAATATATTATTAAGTTATAGTACCTAGGGTATTTATAATAATATAAAAGTAAATATAAAACCTTAATAAGAGAATAACCTTTATATTTAAATAATAGAATTAATTTTTAAAGAGTTAGAGCGAGGGCTCTAAACCTTTTATTTCTAAAGAAACTCTAAAGTATCGGAAACTATAATATAATACTATAATATAAATAGTATAATTACGTCGTATACTCCCTTTATAGGATTTATATACTATATTTAATAATTATTATAAAGTTGGTTTTAAAATAATATAATAATTACGTCTCTTTTTAAAGATTTCGCCCTCGAAATTAATAGATATAAATCTAATACTTCGATACTTTTAATAAAAGAGTATAATATAGGAGAATCTAAATTAAATAGGGTATATATATAATATTAATACCTCCTACCTAATTTTATTAATCTCCTAGTTTTATAATAATATTATATTAAGGAAAAACCTCTAAACCCCGTAGGAAAAAGGGAGGGAAATAAATTATATTTTAAAATTAATAATATATCGCGTACGTTTCGTATACCGATATAATTATATAGTTATAAATTATACTAGGTATTCGATAAAAATTTTAAAGCCTAAAAGGAAAAATAAGAGAAAGAATATTATAATTATTATTAAAAATTATAAATCTTTACTATTAGTAGAGTTCTAGCGATATCGGTAGTAAAATAAATTATTCTACTTTATTATTTAAAAAGAACTTTAAATATAGGAGTAAATATATACGAGTAATAGTCTTAATATAAATATTAAACCTTCGTCTATTTTTCAACTTTTTTTCTTCTATAATATCTTATTATCTTCTATATATATAAACTCCTATATATTACTATTAATAACTATATTATATTTAGATTTTTATTGATTTATAATAGTCTCGGTCGTATCTCTAATCTCTTTTTTCGAGGTTATAAGTATTATATATATATTCCGTACGTAAGATTAGAGTTAATATATTATAATTTAAATAAATCTTTCTTTTCTTCTTTTAAATTCTTTCTTTAATCTTATAATTATTATAATATTTATTTTATTTTTAAATTATTAGTTCTATACTTTATTTTATTAACGATACGTATATAACTAAATTACTTTAATATTTAATATATTAATTTAATCTTTATAATATATAATATTAACGATAGTATTTAGATATTTAATATATCCCCGATTCTCGCTCTTTATAAAATAACCGCCCGCTCTACTTTTATTCCGCTTTTATTCGTATTTTTATACCTCCGTTACTTTAAGTAGATAAACCTAAATAATTACGTCCTATATAATAAAGTATTATATATAAAATATATAAAATATATTTATTATATAAAGAATAAGTATTTATATAATTTTATATATCGTTTATATTTTAAAATTAAATTATATTAACGTATCTAGATTCTTTTTAAATTATATACTTTTATAACTTTTTTTTAACTATTTAGAACGTCGAGGCCCTAATAAATATCTTCGCTAATATATTATTAAATATACGAAAGATATTATAACCTTCTTTCGGGAGATTAAATTTAAAAATAACGATATTAAAAGAGCGAAGAATATATTATAACTAATATCTCGGTTTATTATAAACGTCGAGGGTATAGATAATATCTTTTATATTTTAATAAATTACTATGGTTTAAATATAATTCGTATATTAATAATTTTTTAGGGAGGGATTATTACCCGGGATATAAATATACTTTAAAATAAAATTATATAATATTAATTTAACGATTTATTTAAATCGACGGACGAAGATAAAATCGACGATAAAAACGAAAACGAAGTTAAAAATAAAGTTTATACGTATTATATATAAAACGCCTCCGAATATAATTCTTCTCTCGGCTTTAATCCCGTTATCGACTAATTTAATATACCTATTTTTAACGATCTCGATAATATCGATTTTCTTTTTCTTTTTAATAGTATATAACGAGTTATAATATCTAAATATTAAGTTTTTTTAATAAAAAATACCGTTATTTATTTTAATCCTTTTAAGAGTTACTTTTAATATAACGATATAAAGAGTATAAATCGCTATATATTAAAAAAAGTAATATCTTTTTATAAGACTTTTAAAGAAAAAGTTAATAATAAAATTAATAATTTTAATTTTAATCTTGATTCTATTTTTAATTTTTATTTTCTAATTTAATTCCCCGGCCGCGTTTATATTTATAAATAACCGAGTTTTAATATTAAAAAATCTAGTCGCTTTAGATATAAACCTACCCGTAAATACTTTATTAATTATAAAGATATATCTCGCTCGAAGTCTATTAATAAAAAATAGTTAGTAGTAGTTAATAATTTTAATATTTTCTTTTCCTACTCTTTATTTCCTATATCTTTTTTATTTTCGTATTCTCTTCGAATATATCTCGTAGTTTTATTATATTGTTTAAAGTATTTATATTAATTTATTTATTAAAGGTCTTTAGTTATCTTAATTATTTTATAAAATAAAGTACCTCGCCTTTTCTTTTTTTCTTTTTTAGTACTTTTTTTATTTCTTATTCGTTCGTATTAACTACTAATTCCGGTAGAGGTATATTAAGAATCGAAATATCACTCTACCGTTAATAATACGGCTTTAGAAGCGATATATAAAAAATATTATAAATATAATAATTAATTAATAATCCTAGGCGGTATGTTTATATTTCGACGATATCTAAAATCTTAAATAGTCTAATTATTTTATAAGAGAGTTTCTTATTTAATTATTTTTATATTAAGTTTTTAATTAATATTAATATAAAGTTATTTATATTAAATGATTTCGGTTTATATTTTCTATTATAGCTACGTTTCTACGCCTCGATTATAATAATTTATACTTTTATTAAATACTCTCTTAAAGTATTTAATTTTTTAATTCTTTTTTATACCGACGATATTTCTCCTTTATACGTCTCGCCCTTAAGACGCGGTTTAAGAGATAAATTATAACTATATATAATTATAAATAATATTTATTATAATATATTTATTTTATTATAAATAAAAATACTACCTAGTTATTTTATTTACTTAAATAAAAGGTTCTTAAATAATATTCTAGGATTTAGTTTTAACGTTTTATCTAATTATCCGTTTACGAATAAAATATAGTATTTAGACACTTTTTAATTTTTATTAAATAATATATCTTTAATTAAAATTTACTCGTAAAGATAAAATCTTTATTAGAAATAATCTTATTAAAAACTCTAAACTTTAAGATAACTTCTTCGAATATCAATTTTGTTAATTTTATAAAGTCGATTATTTTAATAATTTTAATATATTATAATATTTTTATATATTTATTTATAATTATAAAGACCGTATTATAAATATATTTATATTATTTATTTAGAGGTAAATTAATAATAAAATTTATTATAATTTTCTCTTACGACCCCGTAGGATATAATAAAAAATTAATCTCGTTATAAAGATAATATTAATATAGCTTAACCCGCTAGTATATATTATATTTATTAATATATTCTTATATATCGGCTTTAAGAGTATTTTAGAAATATTTTCTAATAAATAACTTTATTATTTTCTTAATATTAAAGTACCTCGTTAAGATATTATTATAATATCGTTCTAATAACTCTTCGCGGATTAATTCTTTTTTAGATATATAGATCTTATTATTATATTTAAGAATTAATATAAAATCTAAAATTTATACTCCGGCGGAATACTAGTAATCCGTCTATATAATTTCGGCGATTCTTATTTATAAGAAGGAATTATCCTTTTATAAAGCGCGAATTATTTTAATTATTAATAAACTTTTAGTATTATAAACTATTTTATAAAATAGTATTAATTTAATAATAATATATAGAATAAATAGTTTATATTTTATAGTTTTAGCGATAAAGTTAAATAATTTCTCTACTATATCGTAATCGATTTAAATAAATATCTTATTTAAACTCTTTAGAATTTCTTATTTAGATATTAATTTTTTAAACCTAGATAAATATATTATTAAAGAATATATCTTTTTTATAATAAATCTTAAAGACCTTAATAACGTAAATTTTATATATATTGAATTTTATATAATATCTATAGATATACTATTTAACGCCGGCGAAGTACTATTTATATCTAAATCTTCTATATCTACGAATATATATTATATTATAGCGAAAATAAGGCCTTAACTAATACTTTTTAAATTTAATAAATTTTATTATAATATAAATAATATATTTGAAAATAACGTGAAAGAAGAAAAATAAAGTATCGAATAATTTATAAAGAAGAGACTAATATAAAGGAGGATATAAAGGTAAATATAAAGAAAGCTTATTAATAGGAGAATAAAACCGCCACCGATATAGAGGGGGGAGAGGGCGGCGACGCGATAATAAAAGAAACGGAAAATACTAAATAAATAACGTAATTATTAGTAGTAGAATTACTTTTTAATAATAAAGAATACGAGTAAATATACTCGTTATCGCGTTAGGAACGAATATAGAGGATAATATCCGTCCTAAATAAATTTAATAAATAGGAAAGAATCGACGAATTAAGGCGATAAATTTTATAAATAATAATTAATATTATAAACTCGTATATCGAAGGATTATACCGAATTATAATTATATTAGAAAAAGAGGTTAATAGATTAAAAGAGTAACTCGCGATATAAATTAAAAATAATATAGATGACTAAACCGATATATCGATTAAATATAATTTATCCGCCGGAAGTTTATCTCTTTTTTCTTTTTTTTCTCCTCCTCCTCCTCCCTCTCCTTTAGTAGGAAGATAGAGCTAGGGAAATTTATTTAAAGATATCTTCATAATAAGAGGGGCTACTACGTAGAATCTTTAAAATTTAAAAAAAGAAATAATAAAGAATTTAAGAAGAATAAAATAAATCCTTATATAAATCGAAGATCCTAAAGAACGAGAGCGTATAAAAGGTATAAAAAGCGAGGAGTTAATTATAAAAATTCGGTCTACTCGGACTAAATATATTAAAGAGATTATAGTAACGAATCGACTAAAAAATAAGGATATATTTTTATAGGTAGTAATAATAGAAACTAGGGAGATATTAGAATACGAGATATTATAACTAAAAAAGAAGTATAAATTAACGAGGGTCCTACGAAAATCGTTCCTAGTTATAATATACGGGGTTAAGATCCCACAGCGTAAATAAACGACCTAATAACTATATAAGAAAAAATCGAAGAAGATAATTAGATTCTTTATCTAGGGTTAGAGATTATAGGAGTAAAATAAATATCTAGCGCGTTAAGATCGGCGGCGGATAAAATAAAGAAATAATATTTATTATTAATAATAAATACCGCTATACCGGAGATAACGGATAAAATAATTAAGAAAGAAGTAGTAGATATATATTAAGAGATAAAGATGACCGAGAAATATAATTAATCGGCCTTATCGATCCAGTACTATAGGTACTAGGGGTACGGATATATAACTATTATATATAAAAGAAGAATACGGTATATAGAGTATAAGTAAACTTATAATACGCGTAATTATAATATAATAGCCCTAATAACGAAGAAGGTTTACGCGGTATATAATAGAAATAATTATACCTCCTATAATCCGACCTATTTATTCCGCGCTAAAAAGAAAAAGTAAATAAAGTAAAAAGTAGTTAATAAAGGAGATCTTTATAACTTTTAAAGACCGAACCGGCCGAAGGAAACTAATAAATAAAGGAGAGTTAAAGAATAAAAACTCAAAAAAAGATAATATAAAAGAAAAAGGCCTAGGGGTACGAAACCGGGGTTAAAATATAAACTATATTTATAAAAGACCTAAATAACGGGGAAAAAAGGAGAGATAAATTCGAAAAAAAAGTTAGAAGATACGGTATCGGTATTATAAACTCGATTCGAGTAAATTAAGGTTAATAAACGGACGCCTAAATTTATTAAAAAGACTAGGATTTAAAAGAACCTAAATCGAATTCGGGTTTTAATGTAAAATATATTAAATATAAAATCTAAACTAGATCTAGATTCTTAAATAAAGAATATTAACGTAGAAGATTAAAAAAGAACCGATTATATAAAAAACGGACTAGTAATTAATAACTATATATAATCGTAGTCTTATAATAAAAAGAAAATAAAGGTTTTAATCCTAAATAATATATACGCCTAGGCGATAGAGTCGGAAGATTTTCTTTATGAAAATAAATACTATCTACGGAGTAACCCGTAATTAGTTAAGTATTTTAACTAGACGCGAGTATAAATTAATTAATTAATTAATCAAATAATATATTATTTAAAAAGTTATTTTAATCTTTATAATTAAAATAATATAAAGAATTATCTCTTAAATTACTTTTCCTAGATTAATACGAAATTAAGAATTTAAAAGATAAAAATCCTATTATTTAATATATTCAACGATTATTTAATTATTTAATATTCATAAAACTCTTTAAATTATTATAATCGGTTAAAACTTTTATTTTATATAAATTACTTTTAAGGTAGTATCGTTATTATTTAAATATTATAATAATTATAAAGAGCTCTTTATTATAAATCTTATATCGAATTTCTAGATCTTATATTTTATAAAACTAGAAAACGATAAGATATTATTTGTTATTATTTTATAATTATATTAAAATCGTAGTTATAATAAAATTAGAAGTATTTATCTTAATCCGAATTTTTAATTCTAGATTAAAATATACGAGAATAAATATATATAAAAATAAATTACGAAGTAAATAAAACGTTTACTCTAATTCTTTAAATTATTTAAATAAACTAAATTTTTTATTATCTTAACTACTTTTTAATAAACCCGTTAATAAGTTTATTATTTATAAATAATAATAAATAAATCGTCGATAAAAATTAATAGAGCCTAAAAATATTTATATATTATAAAAGGACTTTAGTTTTAGTTAGGACTAAATCTTATTAATTCTATATTCCTTTATCGACATATCTTCGGTATTTATAATAAATTTTAGAAATTTAATTAATTGAGTACAGGATTTATATTTCTTAAAACTCGCGAATAAAGAATATTTTTATAAACGTTTAAATATTTATTATACATAATCTATATACTCCTCTTTTAAATTTAAATAAATTAAGATTTTATTTAAATAAATAATATAAAATATATTTATTAAACCCGCTAACGATTTATTAATATAAATTTAAAAAATAATAAATATATTCGTTAAATTAAATAATATTATTATATATTCGAAAAGGTTATATTATATACGAAATATTATCTTCTATTTATCGCCTTCTTTAATTTTTATTCGATAATAAATATCTTTCAAATTAAATTTTATAAATTATATAATATTATTTAAGCGGTCTAGCGTCTTACTAATTAAAGATAATAAATAATAATTCTTAATAATAATTTTATTAAGACCTCGGTAGTCGATATATAATTATAATTCGTTATCTTTTTTTAAAATAAAAAGAATAGGAGTCTTTATAAAAATTACGGAGTATTTAATTTAACCCTTTATTAAAACGTCGTTTAGGTATCTCTTTAACTTTATTAATTTTTGATTTAATAAATTATAAAGCGGCCCGTATAGCGGGTTACTCTTTATATTAATTTATAACTCGATTTAAAAGGTCTTTAATTATATTAAATAAATAATCCGAAAAGAACTTTTATATTAATATATTTATTAAATAAATTTTTTTATATTTATTTTATAATTTCTTAATTTACCTTTTTAAATAAGGTATTATATATAAAATCTTTTTTTTATTTATTCGAAAGTTTACGGGTATTAAATAGAACGTAGTCTCTATATTATAAATTTATTCTTAATAATTTTACGAATTTTTTATATAATATTTTTTTAGTTTTAATAATTATAAATTACTTTAATTTATAATAAAATTAATTTAATTATAATTTATAATATTTAAAATATTTATAATAATATAAAAATAAGTATAAATTCTTAGTAGGAAAACTAGTCTTTATATTTAGATAATAAAATTTATTTTTAAAGAGTTAGAGCGAGGGCTTTAAACCTCCTATTTCTAAAAAAACTCCGGAGTACCGGAAATTATAATATAATACTATAATATAAATAGCGTAACTAGGCCGTATACTCTCTTTATAGGATTTATATATTATATTTAATAACTACTATAAAGCTAGTCTTAATATAATATAGTATATACTAATATTAATTAAAACTTTAATTTAGATTCGAGATCAACTATTCCGTATTTAATAAAAAATAACTATATATTTATTACGAGAAATAGAATTAATTTTAAAAGATTATATACTAAATTAATTAAAATAAGAATTTAATTAATAATAAAAATAAATTAAATAATATAATTAATAAGTAAAAAGATATATATAAAGGTCTAGGTACTTCTAATCCTAATATACGATTTTATACTAGGATTATTCTTTTCTCGTATTTAGAATAACTTATTCTATAATATTTATATCGTTATCGACGATAATTATAATACTAAATCGGAGGCTAGTTAATTTAATTAAATAGACTCTTATATTATATTTAAATAATTTATAATAAAAGTAAATTCTATATTTCTTATAAATAAGTTTAATAATTAGGGTTTTTATAAATTTATTTTTAATAATAATTTAAATCGAGTCGAGATTTATTAATTCTTTAAATAAAAAAATAAGAGTTAATATAATAATAAAAATAAAAGTACTCCTTATATTAAAGCGAGTTATAAGAGTAAAAATAAATAAACTTATAATAAATCTTTTTAAAATTTATCTTAATATAATAAAAATAATACTCTAACGAGATAGATAAAATTTAATTTACTAAAGTTCTTAATTAATTTCGGAGTATATATAGATATATTTATTAAATATATATAATTATTAATTATTAATTTTCATTTTAAAGATAAAGATTTATTAAGTAATATAATTAATATTGTATTTTATAATATTAATGATAGATTCTTTCTTTATTTAAGAATATTCTTTTTTTTAAAAGAGAAGGTTAAAATATTTATTAAAAAGTATAAAGTCTTATTTAAATTCTCTAGTATAATTCCGAGTATCTTCTTATTTAAACGGGTTATTATATATTTCTCGTAATTTCTTTCGTTAATTAGTAAAGTTTATTAAAGTATAAAGATTATTTTTTAATAATAATTTATTAAATTAAAGGATTTCTTATTAATAATTAATTCAAATTCTATATAAATAATCTTATTATTATTAATAAAATCATATTTATAATTAATATATATTTATTATATTAATATTTACTTTTCTATATCTAATTTATCCTAATTCTCTTTATATTCCGAGATATTTAGAAACCTTTTGGATCTAGGAGGTATTTAAGATTATAAAGGGGTAAATATTTAAATATTTAAAAAAGAAAACGAGCGTAGGTTTATAATAATAATATTATTAATAATATTCTTATCGAATATATAAAGTAGGGGTTAAGGTATAATTTAAATTATAATAAATATAACCTAAATTATTACTTAAATAATAATATAAATTAAAAATTATATATTATCGAGTATACCTATAATATTTTTAAAGAAGTTAGAGATATTATTGAAATCTAGGCCTAGATTTGACCGAGATTTAGGAAAGTATAATTTTAATATTTCGACTATTTCTATTATCATTTATTTAATTTAGATATAGTTAAGATAAATTTAATTTAATTTAATTTAATTATACTATACTTCGTTTATTAATAATTTATGAAATATATAAAATACGTAAAATATACTAATAAAATAATGATTAAATAAGATTGATTTTCCGGATTTATTAATTTTTAGTTTATATAGTATAAATTATAATAAAATTTTGAAATTCCGTCGTTACCTAGATAAAAACTTTAATAAAAATCTTATTCGAGTTAATTAATTCTATATTATATCTTTTATTTTATTTATAAAGAAATTTAATAGAATTTTATATTTCGATATTAATTACCGAGAGCTAAATATTATTTTTATAAAGAATAAATACTTTTTACTTTTAATTTTAGAAATTTTAAATTAAATAAATCGTATTAAGATATTTTCTAAATTAGAAATTATATTTATTTTTAATTACCTCCGTATTAAGGAGGGCAACGAAGAATTTATAATATTCTATACTTAATTCGATTTATTCCAATATTATATTATATTATTTAAATTGTATAATAATTTTATTTCATTCTAGTATTAAAATTATAATACTCTTTATAAATTTCACGATAAGATTTATATAATATATCTCGATAATATTTTAATTTATAGTAAGATTAAGGAAGTAAATAAAATTTATATTAAATATATTCTTTAGATACTCCGTAAAGCGGTATTCCAAATAAATATTACTAAATATAATTTTTATATTAAAAAAATTATATATTTAGGATTATCTATTATTAAAAAGATTAAAATAATCTTAAGAAATCGAGAAAATACTAGATTAGCCGTAACTAGTTAATATTAAGAATATATAAATTTTTCTAGAATTCGCTAACTTTTATCGGCGCTTTATTTATAAATTTAATATATTTATTATATTATTTATAATTTTAATTAAAAAAGATACCCTCTTCGAGTAAATTATATAATATTAAGTAATTTTTAATATTTTAGAAAAGAGTTTTATTTTTACTACTCTTTTAATCTACTTTAACCTCTATTAGAAAATTATAATAAATATATATATTTAATTCTATATTTAGAGCGATCTTATTTTAATATAATAATTAAAATATTCTTTATTTTATAATTCAATTTTCAAAGAAATATAACTTTATAAAATATAATTATAAAATTTATAATAAAGAGTTTATAATAAACGCTTGTATATTTAAAGAATAATATCTTAAATTAAAGGAACTTACTTTTTGTATCGAAATAATATCGAATTATAAAAATTTTAAATATTTGATTTTATCTAGAGTATTATCTCGTTATTAAACAGAATAAAACGAGTTTTTATCCCGTTTTAATTATAAGATTACTCGCTAGTATATAAGAAAAACTCCTAATATATTAATAAATTACTTAAGAGGCCTCTTTAAAAAAAGGGGATTAATTAAATTCTAAATATTAATATTAATACTAAATTATATTAAAAAGAAAAAATCTAACTCTAGTAATTCTTAAAGACTATATTTATAATATATTACTAAACGTAGCGACGTTAACTTTAGTTTTAATAATAGATTTAAAGATTTTTATTTAAATTTTCTAATTATACTTCGTATTAATTTATATAACCCCGATAAAGCTCGGTAAAAATATTAATTCGGAATTATAAATCTTATTTATATTTTACAAGCCCGAATTAAATAGAAATTAACTTATTAATTTAAATAAAATCTTATATAATACTTTAATTTATTAATTATAAAATATAGTTAATTAAGCCGATTAATTCGCTTTAAAAGTCTTAGAAATACTATCTTTTTCAATATATTATTATAACGGAATTTCCCTCGCTAAATACGAAAATAAGGATATATTAATAAAGCGAGAAACTACTTAAATAGAAAAAAAAACGGATATAAAATATATATAGAAAATATATATTTAGTACCTCGACTCTTCTTATACGGGCTCTATATAAATAGTATTAAATAAATATTAAAGAATTAATACGTAAAATATACTATACTAGACTAGCGCTATATTAATATAAAGTTTAAAGTTTAGGTTAATACTCGTAGAGTTAGAAACTAGAAAAATATCGAAAAATATATTTTATATATATTCAACGTATAAATTTTATATCCGTTATACTTTTCTATTTAAACGGTCTCTTCGCTTTACCGATATATAGTTCTCTATTTCCAAGAAAAGAGATATATTTTAAATTCTAGTAAACTATACTTTCGTCTAATCTAATTAATTTATAATAATATCGTAGGTAGTTATTTCGTCGGTAAATCGAAAACCGGTTTTAATAGTTTAGGGTTTAAAAATAAACTATCTCGAGTATTTAAAATAAATTTAAAATACCCGAATAATTTTAAATAAATATCGAGCGCCCGTCGAGTACCCTTTAAATATTAGGTCGCTCGACGGGCGCTCGATAAATATTTAAAATTATTATAAAATAAATATCGAGTTCTTTATAAATATAATTTAAACTTAAAATTTTAAAGATTTTAATTCTAGAAAATTATATAATTTACTACCTAAAACTTTTAAAAATCTTAATATTTTATAATTATTTTTATCGACGGTAGTAACTCTTTAAAATTATTTTTAATACTAGTCAATTTTAATTCTCGGAATCGATCGATTTAAGCGAAATTCTCGCGGGGGTAATACGTAGGTTATATATTATAATATATACTAGGGTATATACTATAATATATAATAATAATAGGGGTATAATAACGATAAAATTATAATTATAAATAGAATAAAGTTATAACTATAAATAAAATAAAATTATAAATAAAGACTTAAATTATAAATAAAAGTTATAAATAAAAGTTATAAATAAAAGTTATAAATAAAAGTTAAAATTAATAGTAAATTTTTAATTTAGCGCCCGTTAATAGTTAATTTAGATTTACTCGAGAGATACCCGAGTAATTTTAGGCTCTTTAACTATATACCTCGGGCTTTTATTAAATCGGTAGATAAATATCGTATTTAAGACTTTTAGGGCGCCCGCCGAGTATATTAAATTATAATCGAGTTACTTTTCATTTTACCGACGTTAAATTATATTAAATATTACGAATTAATTAGTCGGGTCTATTAATAACCTAATATCTATATTATTATCTAATAATTCGTTAGGGATTATTATATATATCGAAGAATTAAATCTTCTCGTTAATATATTTAAAAATAATTACGTTTATTACCGCCCCCGTAATAATATTAAAGAGATATCTCGATAGATTATATAAATTCTCTACTACTTTATACCTTTATAGGAATTATTTATTAATATATTCTAATTTTCGTAGACTATAAAATTAATATACGGTATTTAATATTAATTATATTAATAAAAATAAACGAGATAAAAAAAAACTTTCTACTAGAATATATAGAAGTTTTATAAATAACTAAATATCTTTACGTCGATAAAACGAAAAGTAGCTCGATTATTATTTAGGGCGCTCGATAAATATTTTAAAAGTTTTAAATACGATATTTATCTATCGACTCGATAAAGATTTAAAGTATATAATTAAAGGGCCTAAAATTATTTAGATATATATTAAATAAATTTAAATTAACTATTAACGGGCGCTAAAAAAAGAGTATATTATTAATTTTAATCTTTATTTATAATTTTTATTTATGATATAGGCTTTTATTTATAACCCTATTTATAATTATAACTTTATTTTATTTATAATTATAGTTTTATTTCATTTTTAGTTATAATTTTATCGTTATCGTACCTCTATTATCATCGTATATTATTATATATACTTTAATATATACTTTAATATATAGTTCACGCCGGGTTAATATATAGTCTACGTATTACCCCCGCGAGGATTTCGCTTTAATCGATCGATTCTAGAGATTAAAATTTACTAGTATTAAAAATAATTCTTAAGAATCGTTACCGTCGATAAAAATAATTATAAAATATTAAAAATTTTAAAAACTTTAGGTAATAAATTATATTTATAAAGAGCCCGATATTTATTTTATAATAATTTTAAGTATTTATTAAACGCCCGTCGAGTAATTTAATACTCGAAGAGTATTTAACGGGCGCTCGATATATAAACCCCGAGTCGTTAAAACCGGTATTCGATTTAAAATAATATTTTAAATCGAGGATCTCAATTTATATAGAGATTTAAAAAGACTTTATATAAATATTTTAAAATTAATTAACGGATATTTATTAATTATTATTCTGAAACGGATATTTAAATCGCGTAATTTAATATTATAATAAAATACTATCTCCGTATATATATTAATTATAAATAGGATAATTAAGTAAAATATTTCCTTAGAGCGGAGTTTTCTAATAATAATAATAATAATTTTAATATCTCAACCTCGTTTATTTTAATTAATTATAATTAATAATAATAAATTAATTTCGAATTCATTAAATTTTTACTTTAAGATTTTACCGCCTAAACTTATATTTATTTAATTATTATTAATAAATTCGCGACGTAAATAGAAATCTTATATAATATCCTCTATAAAGAGATATTTATTATTTAGATTATTTATAAATTCTCGATTAACTAACGAAGGCGCTTAAATTCGATATATTTAATAAACGATTAAATATAACTAAATATTCAAAATCTAAATATTATATACTTTTTAGTTAAATTCGACGATTATAATATTAACCCCTTCCGAGTCTTTAAAATTTTCGATAATCTTTTTATAATTTAATTAGATTTCTCGTATTTTATAAATATTTACCCCGTTTTTTATACTAATTTATTATAATTAATAATTATTAACTCTTTACTTAAATAAATCTAGTTTATTCGAGAATTTATAATTAGTGAAAATAATTAACGTAAATAGTACGTTAATAATATTTTAAACTCTAAATAGAATCTTTATTATAATTTATTCCTATTAAAATATTATATTAATTATATTAATTATATTATTATATAAATATCTTTCTAATACTTTACCCGTTGTTAATAATTTATTAATAAATGTTATATCTCGAATCCTAGCGGCGCCGGTCTCTACGAATTATTATATACTATTTAAAAATATTAATATTGAAAATCTCTATTATTTTCGTATTAATCCGAGTTTTAAGAAGTTAACCCCCGCTTATACTTTAATTTATTCTTTATTCGTTATTGTTACCTTATTTATCGTTCTATATCGACTTCGATTAATACTTTATATTATTATATAATTAAATAGTATTTTATAACCTAGCTCTATTATTATAGTTTATAAATAATAACGCTAGCGCCTAGTCTTATTTATATACCGCCGCTTATTTCTTAATCTACTCTTTATTCGTTATTATTATTATAATTAAGCGTTTCGTATTAACTCTAACTAATCTTTCGTATAATTATATCGATAAGTAATATCTTTACTCTATTTTCTTATTTATCTCGTAGGAGCTCGATCTTAAAGAGAGAGTTGTTATTATTATAATATAACTTTATTTAATTTATCCTAGTTAATTTATTTTAGATTTAATTTAGATTTAAACTAGTTTCTTTATTTTTATCTTAATATAACTAGCATAAGAAATAAATAAAAACTCTATATACTAGTTTTTATTTAAATAGTCGCTAGCTTTACTCTAATTTTCATTCTTTATCTTTTATTTTAATTTACTTTCATATTATAATTAAATTTTTATTCTAATAAACCTAGTTTTAAATTTAATAAATATATAGATATTAATTTTATTTCTTAATAATAAATCTTTACCTTAATAAATCTAGTTTATCCGAGAATCTATAATTACCCAAAATAATTAATATAAATAGTATATTAACGATATCCTAAATTCTAAATATAACCGTCGTTATAGTCTACTCTTATTAAAGTACGACTTTAATTAAGAGAGTTATATAGTTATATAAATATACCTTTTAATACTTTACTTGTTATTAATAATTTATTAATAAATATTATATCTCGAATCCTAACGCCGTTAGCCTCTACGAATTATTGTATATTATTTAGAGGTACTAGTATAAGAAACCTCTACTATCTTCGTTTTAATCCGATTTTTAAAAAGTTAATCCTTATTTATACTCTAGTTTATTCTTTACTCGTTATTATTACCTCGATTATTACTTCGTTTTAACTTCGATCGATACTTCGTATTATTATATAAATAAATAGTACTTTATAACCTAGCCTCGCTATTATTATTTATAAATAATAATAATAATATCTAATTTTATTTATATACCGTCGTTTATTTCTTATTCTATTTTTTCTCCGCTATAATCGTTATAATTTAATATTCCGTATTAATCTCGATTAATACTTCGTATAATTATTATAATAAATAATATATTTTACTCTACTTCGTTATTTATCTCTTAGGAGCTCGACTTTAAAGTAGGAGTTATTATTATAATATAACTTTATTTTAATTAATTAACTTTAGTTTAAATCTAGTTTATTAGAATATCGAAGTATAGAATTATTTAATAATTATTTACTAAGTAGATATTTAGTAATATTTAGTATTAAAGTCTTATATATATATTTACTCTTATCCTCTATAGATAATTAATTAAGAAGTATTTATATTTATTTATATTCAATAAATTATAAGCCCGGGCTCTACGTATATATTTATTATATATTTACTATATTATTATAATATTAATAATAATAACACGATATTATAAATTTATTATAACTATATCTAGAGCGTACTAGATTACGCTAGTAAGAAAGATTTAGATTAGGGTTTTAGTATTTAGAATATAATTCTACCGGCCCCGTCTTTACTAGGGAATAATTTAATAAATTATAATATATAACTACTAGAAAGTAGTTAACTATATTATATAATATACGCTAGAGAGTAGTTAATCGTTTATTAAGAAATTACATATCGCTAGAAAATAACTAATTATTAGAAATTATTATAACTAGAGAATAATATATTACTAGAAAATAACTAAAAACGACTAATACTAACGTACTCTTTATATATTTAAATAAAACTTTAAAGAGGTAGTTATATATAATAATTCTTTATTATTAGAAATTGAGGAAGTAATTAAATATAAATAATAATTATAACTCGAATTTATATAGGTAATAAATTCCTATTATTAAAATATTTATTAAAGTAACTCGTTTTTATACTCTCCGTTTATCGATTTATATTTAAATAAGTCTTAACTATACTACTCTTTAGTTTTTAAACTACGTCGTTCGGAACGATTGCGATAATAGCGATTATTAAAATAGAAATAACAATCTACTAAACCTAAATTATCTCGTTTTACGATTAAATAGTAATAAAAAAATTCAAATATTCATAACTTATATATTCTAACGAACTTAGTATACGATTAAGAAGATTTATATTAAAGTATATAACGATAAAAGATACGACGATAAAATATATAAATATTATTATCGATTTAATTCGCTAGTTATCTTTATTTATTTTATAAACCAGTTAGCGCTAGAATTATTTAATAATACTAAATTAATTTGTCCTAACTCCTCGAATATTATAATTATATTATATTATTTAAAAGTTATTCGGGTATTCGATAAAATCGAAAAATTCAATTTTATAAAAAGTTTCGTCTACTAGAAATAAGAAATACGTAATAATTATAATATTATAGATTTATAGAAATACCTCGAAGATTCTTTTATTAGGACTCTAGAACTAGATACTAGTAAACCTAATTATATAATCGAATCTACGTATTAATAATTCAGCGATAATAAGATAATCTATAATATTCTTCGTTATATCGTTAGTCTAGTAACGTACGTAAAGGTTAAAACTAAAAAGATAACTCTATAAACCTAGATAATAATTATAGATAAATTTAAATCCTATAACTCCGGCTATTTATATACTATTTTAAATAAACTCGATTAATTTACTATTTCTTAATACGATAGCCCTAGTTATTATATTAATAAATTTTAGATTATTTATAACGAGTTTTATAGAATTAAATACTTTAATTTTAATAATAATATTATTATCTCGTAATTCTATCGTAATCTTAATATTTTATATTAATAGTATTACGAATTCTTCGCCGAAGACTATAATTTATTTATTATTAATAATATAATTAAGATATCTCTTAATATAGTAATTTTTTACTTTTATAATAACTCTATATCTATAGACTATAAAGTCAATACTAGATAATTTTCTCTCGTTATTTATATTATAATTTAATAGCGAGTTTAGAGTATTAACGAGGAAAAGATTATTCGATTTTATTTATACTATACTAATTTCGTGAGACGAGTTAAGTATTATACTATCTATAATAAATTATAATATAATAAAAATAGTTATAATATTTAACGTAACTATAGCCGCCGCGGTCGAGGTAACTATAATAATAGAAATAATAAAGAAAATAATAATATTATTAAAAATAAGAATAATGATATAAATAAAAATAAATCGCTCTATAAACGGGCTAAAGTCGATATCGAAGGAAATATAAAGTTTCACTATACTTTAACTAGTATTATCTCCAATATCTCTAAACTCTAAATATTCGATATTAGTTATATTAACTATATTATTTATAATCGCTTTATATTTATAAAATATACTAAACTCAAGAGTATTAATAATATTAATAACTCTAAAGGTAGACTAATATTATATAATAACGAAGTTATTTAATATATAATATATAAGCGATAATAATTTTTAAAACTATAAATGAATAATATTATATATATTTCTAATAATAGTTTTGAATTTATATTATATACTAAATTTCAACGAGTTAATTATATACTAGACTTTATTTAAATTTTTCTTTTAATTGGATTTAAAAATGTTATTATAATTCTCTAAAATTTTAATCTCTATATCCTATATATATATATATATATAACTAATCCTAACTCACTCTATTTATTATAAATATTAAAGTCTTAATTTTATAATATAAAAGACTTGGTTACCTAGGTAATAATAATATTATATAATTATCTTAAATAATTAATAAAACTAACTTATTCAAAATTAAAGAGAATAATAATTACGAGATATATAACGTTATTAAAATATATATATATTTATATGAATATGACTTGCGATAGAGATAATTTGAATATAATATTATTTATAACGGTATTATTAACCTAAGAGTTTATAATTTCAATTTTATAATTATCTTTATTAATAATAAGTATTAATATAGTTATTACTACTTTATTCTTTATAAAATAAATATCTTTAATATCTTTCGTAGTTTTAAAAGTATTAAGGAATATAGAGATTATAAAATCTATTATCTCTATACTACGCTACGGAATAAGAAAGAGAATTTTAACTTTTTCGAAAACCGAGGAAGGGAATTCAAAAAATTAGGATAAATATTAATATAAAAAAATTCTCTTCCTTAAAGAAGAGAAGAGAATAAAGTAAAAAAGACCGATTCTCTTCTTTATTCCACAGCGTAGTATAGAGATATTAGATTTTTATATATTAACGGCGAGTTTATTAATTATCGTTTCGAATATAATATTATTTAAAACTAATCTATCTCTAGTAACCTCTAAATATATAATATATTAGAGCGCGTCGGTTAAATCTTATTTAAGAAAGTATATACCCTATTAATTAATAACGGACTCAATTATAAATTTATTCTAAAATTTATATCTACGGCGAATCAACTACGAAATCGATCTCTTATTACTATAATAAATATTATACTCTACTAGAACTTTATTAGAATAAGCCCTAATTTATTATATTTATATTATACTATATTAAGACTAGCTTTATAGTAGTTACTAAATATAATATATAAATTTTTTAAAAAGAATATACGGCGTAGTTATATTATTTATATTATAGTATTATATTATAATTTCCGGTACTTTAGAGTTCTTTTTAGAAATAAGAAATTTAAAGCCCTCGCTCTAATTCTTTAAAGATTGATTTTATTATTAAGATTTTATATTTATTTTTATATTATTATAAATATTTTAGGTATTATAATTTAATAATTTTAATCTTTTTCAACTTTTTTTAAGTAATAATCCGTTAAAAGTTTTTTTTTTTTTTTTTAAGAAATAATCGTCTCGAAGGCGAGATATAAAGGACTAATACTCTAAATAAAAATATAAAAGATTTATTATAAAATATTAATTTAACGGTAAATTAATAATTTATAAAATTAAAATATAAATAAAAGCCCTCGAAAAAAAGGCCTTTATTATTATAATTTAATAAAATATCGAAAACCTATAATATATTATCGTAGATAAAGGAGATAAGGAAATTGAAGATAATTTTTAAAAATTAAATATAAAAGATAAAAGCGGCTTAATAATAAATCGTAATTAAATTAATCTTAATATAAATTAAAGTAATTTGTAATTATTAAGATTATAGGATTTTTATACGAAAAATTAGTAAAAATTATCGAGAATAAATTTATAATATAGAGACTACGTTCCGTTTAACGCCCGTAAACTTTCGAATAAACGAAAAAAAGATTTTATATATAATACCTTATTTAAAAAGGTAAATTAAGAAACTATAAAATAAATATAAAGAACTTTATTTAATAAATATATTACTATAAAAGTTCTTTTCGGATTATTTATTTAATATAATCGAGGAATTTTTAAACCGAGTTATAAATATAAATCTTAAATATTAATATATATATTAAAGGAATAATTAATTAATATAAGATTTCGATATTTATTTTAATACTTTAGAAACCGAGTTACCTCTTTATAATAAAGAGTAATAAATAATTTATTTAATAACCCGTTTAAGATTTAATATTTTAAAAGAAATTAACCGAGCCTAAAATATTCCTATTAAACGAACTGAACATCGGCAAGTCCGGAAAAACAGTTCTGCAAAATCGCTGCTTAATCGGTGCAAAATGCGCATTTTGCAGCCTTGGCAAATCTTGGCGCCAAGATTTTTAAGTTAGAGTTAAGGTCTGCGCGGGAG
>JAABUK010000875.1_pt1 | contig 60742 bp, 48 predicted proteins | sample 5559141 | NCBI WGS metagenome assembly JAABUK01 (sample SAMN10711869, study PRJNA513367) | rock metagenome | isolation source: Antarctica rocks | place: Antarctica: Victoria Land, Pudding Butte nord | collected 2016-01-03
GGAAATGAAGGGCCCAGGAAGACCACCTGGTTGATAGGCTGGAGGTTGAAGCGCAGTAATGCGTGTAGCTTACCAGTACTAATCGCCCGTTCGGCTTGTCCATAGAATTTACTCTGCACAGTGAAGTCCATGATTCCGCTGTTCTAGAGCATTCTCGACACAAGCTTGGTAGTTATATACGCAAGGTAATGTGTCTATTCAATCTATTCAGTTGTGGAAGATCGCGAAGCGACACTTCTCAAGTTTGCCGGTGAGTTTACCGCGAGGGTCACACCCGTTCCCATCCCGAACACGGAAGTTAAGCCTCGTTGGGCCGATGGTACTGCACGCGTAAGTGTGTGGGAGATTAGGTGATCGCCGGCATAAAATATCGAGCCCCACCTCACGAGAGGTGGGGCTTTTCCTTGCTCGGCAACACAATCTCGCTAACGAAGATCTCTCATTTCCAATGTCGGCCCCGGTGAGTCACCTGGACCGGCCAGCCAACTGTACAGGCCGCATCTACCCAAGATAGGGTCCGCGGGGCACAGCTCCCGGTCGCCAGCCGGTGCCGGGTCAGCCTCCCGGAGTAGGAAACGAAATCCTCCCCGCAAATCCAAGCTAGGGTCCCCCCAGACTGCCCTACTGGACGTTCCTGGAAGCCTCATTCGCCTGCCGCGTCGCCCGCTCCACCTGCCGCTGCGCCTCGGCTATCCTACGCTGTGCCTCTCGCTGAGCCCCAGCCGCATCGCGATTCGCCGCCCGGACCTGTTCCTGGGCCGCCTTCATCTGCTCCGCCGCGTCACGCATCGCCCCCTGGGCCTGGTCCCGGGCAGCCCGCACCTCGGCCTCCGGCCCGCGCGGCAGGGCCGAAAGCGGCGGGGGCACAGGCGGAATTGGCGGCAGCGGAGCGATGCTGCCCTTCTTCAATCGGATATCGCCCTGGCTGTTGCTGATCCGCACCAGCGGCCCCCCCGCGTTCACAGTGCCCGAGACGCTCGGACGGTTCTCCCCGCCGCCGCTTGGCAGCGAGAATTCATTCTCGATCGAACCGTCCTTCGTCTCGGCCTGAACCACAAACCCAGCCTCCCGCGGCACGGTGATGTCGACCGTCCCATTCCGGTTCTCGACCGTCACGTTGCCAACCGGCGGCGCCAGCGTCAGGTCCACCGACCCATTGCTGTTCGTCACTCCAAGATCGCCGGTCACACGCTCGAGCGTGATGTTGCGATTGCGCGTGTTCAGCGTGACCGGTCCCGCAATCTGATCCGCCGAGAGCTGCGAGTCCGTGCTGATCTCCACCTCGCCGTCCAGCCTCGCCAGCTGGAAGTCCGTCCTGCTGGTATGAAACCGGATCGGCCCGCGAACGTGCTCCAGGCGCGTCGTCCCAAACAGCTCCCCGCTCATGGACACCGGCCCGCTCATGTCCGTCAGCGTCAGGTCCTTGCCCCGGCCTTCCACCGCGATCGCACCGGTCACCGTATGCGCCGACAGCGAGGAGTCGCCATTGTTGATGTGGGCTGAGATCGCCCCGCGGATCGCGCTCAAATCTACATCTCCATGGTTCGCCGTAACCGACACCGCTGCCCGCATCGAGCTGATCCGCACGTCCCCCCGGTTCGCCGTAACCGCCAGCACCGCCGTCCCCGGCAGAGTTACTGTCAGGTCGGCCCGTCCACCGTCGATTGCCGGCATCGTCACCACCAGACCGTCCCCGTTTGCTTCGATCCTCGGCGAAAGCTGCCTCGCCTTCTGGTCAGCGCCGGAGTCGGTTCGCGTGTAAACCTCCTTGTGCGCGGAGATGTGAATCTGGCCATCGTCGCTGATTCCTGAAATCGAAATGTCCCCCCGCGGGTTGTCGATTGACACCCCACTCCCCTCCGGACACGCATGCGTCAAGGTTTGGTCGCTCTCGTGCTTATCACCCATAAACTCGTCAATGCTGTCCTGGTTGATGTTGAACCCGTGGCCGAAGAACTCGTCGTGATTCCGTGCCACACTCACCAGCACACCCGCCGCGGCAACCATCACCACCAGCGCAATCACACCGCCGCCGAGCACACGCCGGGGACGCGGCGCGCCGGGAGCCAGATCGCGCTGTGCAAACTGGTCGAAGCCCCACTCCGCCAGCCGCACCACGCCGATGCCGATCAGCACCAGCGGCCACCACCTCCCGTAGGAGTTCCACAGCGTCGGCGCCGGCAGGCGCCCCGTCTGCAGCAGCAGGAACAGCACACCCACAGTAATCACCAGCAGCGGACCGACGATCGATACCCGCCGCAGACCCCGTGCCTGTGCCCGGATCGCATCCCGCTGCGCCCGGAACATGTCCCTCTGCAGCCTGGCCTGGTCTCGATACGCGCGCCTCTGGTAGCGCGGATCAACGCCCATTGGAGGTGCCGGAGGTGGCGGATACGGTGGAGGATAGTTCGCCATAATCAGATCCCTTCTCGATCGGATGGAGTTGGGGGAACGACTGCAGTCGAGGCCGGAGTGACTGACCCTGTACCCACAGGACCCGAAACGCCTGACCCCTGAGCCGCCGTCCCGGAGGCAACCGGCCCCGTACCGACCGGCCCAGCACCGGCCGGATCAGGCGCGACCGCTGCTGTAGCTCCCGGTTGATACCCGTACTGGGGCGCAAAGGAGCCCGAATACGCCGTCCGCTCGAAGAACGTCATCAGGCCGCCGACAATGATGAACAGGGGCCAGCTCCGTCCCCACGAGAGCACGTTAAACGTGTCCAGGAGGAACAGGACACCCACCAGCACAATCCACACCGGTCCCCGGGCCGCCCGAAACAGCCGGGCTCGATACCCCTGCGTGCCGTCGTCCGAGAGGCTCCCGCCCGTCTCCGTCATCTTGCGCACAAACACCCACACTCCAACGCCGATCAGCAGAAACGGAATCAGCCGGTGAACCGGAAATCCGTGGAATAACCCGCTGTTCCCTATCAGGAAAATCACTCCGAGCCCGATCAGGACGATGGCGCCTGTCGGCACCTGCCGCCCACTCTCGAGCGGGTACGGCTGGGCAGGTGGAACGTTTCCATACGCGTCTGTCGGAGCACCCCAGCCCGCAGCCGGCGGCGCCCCATACGCATAGCCCGGCGGAGGCGGAGGATAGCCCGATCCCGACGGAGCGTAGCCCGGACTCGCCGGAGCGTATCCAGCCGCTTGGTATCCGGCCGCTTGGTATCCAGGTGCTTGGTACCCCGGTGCCTGGTATCCCGTCCCCGGTTCGGACGCGCCCGCAGCAGGGGCTCCCGGGGCCGGCGCGGCATGGGCTGCGGCAGCAGCCGCACCCCCCGGCCACGCCCGGCCGAAGCCGAGCCGCTCCCCCACGTCATTCAGGCCGAACGGGTTCGGCAGCGGTGTCCCGTCGCGGCGCGCACGAGCCGTGTGGTGCGCCTCAATCACCTGGTAGAAGACCCATCCCGCAACAAAGATCCCGAAGATCCCACTATGCTCCGAAAGCGTCGTCAGCGTCGCGAACACCACCAGGTGCACAACTCCCTTGGCGTACTGTCCGTTGTAAAAGGCGCCCACTCCCGGAATGAATCCGAGCAGCGCAGCCAGCCCCGGATTGGGTGCTCCGCCCAGCGGCGGCGGCGCTAGCGGCGGCTCCACCCCCGCCGTTCCCCGGTAGTCGTAGCCCGCGCCCGCCGGTGTGCCGCCGACCCCGGGACCTGCCCACGCACCCGTTCCAGCTCCCGCCGTGCCGGGGGCGTCCGCGGCGGCAACCTTCGCCACCAGGCAGGGTTCGCAGAAGACCGCCGACCCAACATTGCGGACCTCCTCGGTGTTCAGTGGTCTGCCGCAGTTTTGGCAAAAGGCGACACGTTCGTTCGTAGGGCGGTCTGCGTCGTTCATACCGTCCCCCTTTCCTGTGCTGGCAAATTCGTTCTCGATCCAAACATTGCAACAAAATTGGTCCCGGCCGGGGCAGTCAGCGCCTGGTTCCAGCCGCCATTCCTGCCCAGCGCCCCCGCCCGATCAGCCAAAGCCGGTAACTCGACCAGCTCAGCCCGAAGCGTGCCCATAGCCGAATCGCCCCTCCGCGGATCGTTCCCGAACGGCTCCCTCCGGCTGGTCCCCGGGTTCGCATGGCGCCGGGGCTGCTGCTTCTCCGGCGCCTTTCCCCCGGAGTCCGGCTGAGCCGCCGGATCCGATCCGTCCCCAGCCCCGTCCTTGACCCCAGCCCCCTTCGCCCCCGGATCCTTCGTCCGCACATCCCCCGCCGACGCCGACGGCGCATCGTCCTCCGTCGATCTCTGGAGATCGCGCACCCGCGACTCCAGCTCATACACCACGCGCAGGTTCGTGTAGTACCGCACCACATGCGCGTTCGCGTTGTAGATGCTTCGTCGCAGACTCGACGGCTTCAGGTCGCTTGCCTCAAAATCGCTCAGCCTAACCCCCGTCAGGTTCAGCGTCAGCGCAATCGAAAAGAACGCCATCGCCGCCGTCATCGCCAGCCGCGGCTGCAGCAGTGTGTGTCCCACCGCTCCCAGCCGGACGCTCTGCACCAGCCGCGACCGGAACGGAAGCACCTTCGCTCCCACCCGGGCGCCCATCCCCATCTCGATCGGTCCCATCGGCCCCAGACTCCCGATCGCCGCCCCACTCCCTCCGTTCGCAAGCCCACCCCCGATCCCCGTCAGCATCCCCGCCGCCATCCCCCGCTCGATCTCTACCCCGGCTCCTCCCGTCGCCGCCGCCCGTGCGCCGCTCGTTCCGGCCAGGATCCGCTCCACCATCGCCGCCGGCGGCTCCGGCATCTGCCCGCGCAGCATCCCCATCCACGCCGCGCCCCTCTGCGCATCCGCCAGCATCCCGCTGCACGCCGCGCACCCCAGCAGATGGAGGTCGAACTCCGCCCCCTCCGCCGCCGTCAGGGTCCCGTCGACCGCCTCCGCCAGCATCGTCTCAAACCGCGCGCAAACCTTCGCGTCCGCCGTCTGGCTCAGCCTCGCGCTTCCAAATTGATTGATATCCGCCATCTAAGCCACCTGCCCTTCCCGCCCTCGAAGAAGCCGCGCCAGCTCCCCCCGGCCCCGGCTGATACGGCTCTTCACCGTTCCCTCCGGTATGTTCAAAACCTGCGCAATGTCCTTGTAATCCATGTCTTCCAGGTCCCGCAGAATCACCGCCTCGCGTAACTCCGGCGAAAGCTGTTTCAGCGCCTCCTGCACCCGCGCCCGCAGCTCCAGGCCGGCCACATGCTCCTCCTGCGACGGCCGCTTGTCCGTCAACCTGTCTTCGATCGTCGGCCCGTCGTCATCCCCGTCAAAGCTCGCGTGGATCGAATCCGTCGCACGGTCCAGCCGCGTCCGCCGGAAGTGATCCACCAGCAGGTTCCGCGTCAGCGTCGTGATCCACGTCGAAAAACTCCCCTTCAGCGAGTCAAAGCTCGCCAGGTTCCGGTAGAGCTTAAAAAACACGTCCTGCGTCAGGTCCTCGGCGTCCGTCGCCGAGCTCGTAAACCGGTAGCAGATCGAATAGATCCGCCGGTGCTGCGAGACCACCAGCAACCTCCACGCATCGGCGTCGCCCCCCAGGCACTGCCGGACCTGCATGGCGAGTGCCTCCTGCTCGGCGATCTGTTCGGGCGTGCGCTCCAAGTTTGCCTCAATGGCTGTCTGCGGTGAGGGCAGTGTATATCCCCGCTCCGGCGTCGGTGCTCCGCCGCTCCCAGCAGCCAAACGTCCCCCGCGATCCTTCCCCAGCCGCGCCCCAGCCGCAGCCAGTCTCGCCGCAGGCTCCTGCCCGGCAGGCTCCAGCCGGCCGCCTCGCAGCCACTCCTTCGCCAACCCCCGCCCGCCCCGCGGCACAGCCCTGGACCGCCCGGCCCCGTAACCGCCCGGCCCGAAGCTCCCACTACCAGGCCCACCCAAAGCTGCGGGAGCTGCCATCTGAATCGACATGTGAAGAACGCCCATGTCCATCTATACGCAGGCGGCGCAGCGGCGGTTCAACGGCCGTCGTCCTCGCTCGGGCTCTCCCGGCCAGATCATCCTCTACGGGGGCGTCCGCCGGCCAGACCATCCCCTACGGCTGCGTCGCCACAATCACACCGCACGCAATCCGGTTGCCCGCACCGCCCGTCGGGTCGGTCTTCATGTCGTCCGCCTTCTCGTGCACCATCACGCTCGTCCCTCCATTCGCAAGAATCGACCTCGGCGACGCCGGATCCAGCGACAGGTAGTTCACCTTGAACGTCGCCTCGCCCTGGTGGTTCTCGCCGACCGTCACATTCTGCGGCAGGTCACCATTGTGGTGACCCTCCGGGTTCATCGTCCCGTGCTTCTTCCCGTCCGGGTTGAAGTGCCCACCCGCCGTCTTGAAGTCGGGTCCGTCGCACGTCGGCTTCTCATGGATATGCACTGCATGGTCCCCGATCGGCAGGTTCTTCAGCTTCAACTGCACCTCCACCTGCCCCTTCTTCGCCGCCCGAAACGTAGCCGTCCCCGCATCCTCTCCCGCACCGGTCTTTAGCGGAACCACCATCGCTCCCTTGGGCTTCGCAAACGCGGTCGTCGCGACCAGGCTCAAACCAAGGGCAATCCAATACGTGCGCATAAGGCATCTCTCCTGACATCGACTGAAATCCCTGGCAATCCACCAGGCATTCGGAATTCAAGAGGAAGCATACCGCACACGCATATTACTCAGGAGCGAAGCGAAGAACCTGCTGTTGCCCTCGCCGTTGCTGGAGCACTTGCACTTGCCGTTGCCCGCCTCTTTTGCTTGTCATTCAGGAGCGAAGCGGAGGAACCTGCTGTTGCACTTGCCCTTCGCCTTTGCACTTGCCGTTGCGCGCCCTTTTGCTTGTCATTCAGGAGCGAAGCGGAGGAACCTGCTGTTTGCCCTTGCACTTGCCCTGCCCGCCCTTCACTACTCCTTCCGCAGCGATGCCGAGCGACCTGCCCCCGCCCGCCTCACCTCTCATTCACCCCTCAGCCCCCGCACCATCTCGATCAACACCGCCCGCGTCTCCCCCGCCGTCCGCACCTCGCGCGGGAAGTTGATGCGCGACCCTTTCATCCCCTCCGCCGTCTTCATCCGCACATAGAACCCCAGCCGGTCGACCGACGTCATCGTCACCTCCGTCGCCTCCAAGCCCGCGTGCGCCTTCGCCAGCAGCACCATCGCCGCCCCGTGGTCCGCATTCATATGCTCCAGGATGCCCGGCCCCGCCTCCGCCAGCGGATCCGGCCGCGCCCCCCTGTAATCCTCCGCCGACACCCACCCCATCACCCCAAACCCGCCCACGTAGTACACGTCCATCGGCTCCATGCGAAAGAACCCGAAGTCCGCGAAGTCCACCCAGTACCGGCTGTTCTCGTGCCTCGCCAGGTAGCACTCCCGCGCCGCTCCCGTCTCGCCGTCTGCCAACGGTCGCGTCTCGCCCACCAGCGTCGCCCGCGCCGTCCCCAGCGGATCGCCGCCCGTTTCTACCTGTGTCACGAACAGGCTCGCCCGGGCATCGGCCCGCAGGTTCTGCGTGTGCATCGCCATGTTGCTGATCAGAAAGATCGGCCGGCCCTCCCCGTCCAGCGCGTACGGCATCATCGACCCGAACGGAAACCCCGCATGCTTCCGGGAGACCGTCGCCAGCGTTGCCACCGAGGCCAGCGAAACCAGTGTCCGCACCCGCTCCGCATAGCTCGGTTCAGGCAGCTGCGGGCCCCCCGGGCCGCCGGACGCATGCTGGCGAGGTGCTGCCACTTCAACCGTTGCCATAGTCGTTCGGATCTCCGTTCCCATCCTAATCCCGCCCGCCTGCACCAGCTCCATCTGCTCCGATCCGCACTCGTCCAGAAACGGCTAGAGGAGCGCCCGGCACCGCGCCTGGTACATCCCCGTCGCCCACCCACCCCAAGCTCGTGGCTCGACGGTCACGTCGGTTCCCATGTGGCGTTCTTACCCCCTCCCCTTCGGTACAATTAGAGATAGTGGTTTGGAGGGAAGGGGTCGCGATCTCTGGTCCTCTTCGGAGGTCGTCAATTTGGCGTAACCCCAACGCAATCAGGACTTTGTTCTAAGACCAATGAATTGAATACTTTGGGGGAACGCTCCTTCTAGACCGTTGAAAACAGAGACTTTGATATTCCAAGGGGGAGGGGGGAGGTACCCACCGCTCCCGGATCGCCACGCAACCGAACCTCTCACCCAAGGCACCACTGCAGACGACCCGTATGCCCAAGTCACACCTATGAACACTGAAGCCGCCACTCTCCCCACCCCATCCCCCGCCTCCACCCAGCCCATCATCGTCGCCCGCGATCTAGGCAAGACCTACCGCTCCGGCAAGCTCGACGTCACCGCCCTCCGCCAAGTCAACCTGTCCGTCGCCCCCGGCGAGTTCGTCGCCATCGTTGGCCCCTCCGGCTCCGGCAAGTCCACCCTCTTCCACATCCTCGGTGGCCTCACCCAGGCCACCACCGGCTCCGTCACCATCGCCGGCGTAGAACTCGCGCAGCTCTCCGACCCCGAGCGCACCCGCCTCCGCCGCGCCCGCATCGGCTTCGTCTTCCAGCGCTTCAACCTCCTCCCCACCCTCTCCGCCATGGGCAACATCGAGATCGCCCACGAGATCGCCGATCTCAAGCAGCCGCTCGACCGCGGCCTCCTCGGCCACCTCACCGATCTCCTCGGCATCGCCGGCCGCCTCCACCACCGCCCCAATGAGCTCTCCGGCGGCGAGCAGCAGCGCGTCGCCATAGCCCGCGCCCTCATCACCCGGCCCGCCATCGTCCTCGCGGACGAGCCCACCGGAAACCTCGACACCGCCAACTCCGACGCCGTCCTCACCATGCTCCGGCAGTCCAGCCGCGAGCTCAATCAGACCGTCCTCATGATCACCCACAACCCCGACGCCGCCGGCATCGCGGACCGCATCTTCCACATGCGCGACGGCCAGATCGTCGCCCAGGGCCCCCCCCCCAGTCGCTTCCAGGTTGAAGCCTCATCACGGAACTCCAGGCCATCCCGTTATCGGGTAGAACACCTGGATGAATCTTTCAGGGTGCCTCCCCATCCAAGCAGTTAGAATACGTAATGAGCCTATGCCTAAACCTGCTCTAGCCTTCTCCGGGCGCACCCGCCGGTCCACCTTCCTGTGCACCGACCCCATCGTCGGCAATATCCTCTCCGGCTGGCGCTTCGATATCTCCGGCCTCTCGCCCGCCATGCGCACCGACTACGAGTTGCACCTGCGCGAGTGCCCCAACTGCCGCCGCCGTCAGCACATCGCCCGCTCCATCGACGTCCTCCTGATCAGTGTCAGCACCCTCTCGATCGCTGCCTTCCTCCTTGCGGCGGTGATCATCCGGCGAGTGGAACTACTTACCCATGTCGGCAGCGTGCACGTCCAGCTCCACCACACCGCCATCGCTATCTCCCTGGAAGCGGTCGCCGTCGCCGGTGTCGCCATCTCCACCCTCCTCTGGACCCTTGTGGCCGTCGCCACCCCCCTCCCAGGACTGGTCGGAAGCATGGTCCAGCAGCGCATGTCGCCCGAACTCCGCGAACGCTTCACGAAGCACGCAGCCTAGACCGCCCCACGTCCATGGATCCCACCAGAGACCACGACGTGGAAGTCCTCCCCCCCCGTTCCGGCCATGCGCCGCCAGACTTCGCGGCCGATCGGGTCCAGGCACGCCAGACGTTCACCTCCCCCCCCCCCATGCCCCGCCGGCGAGGTCGCATCTCCTCCAACCCAGCGACTTACATCCTGCTCGGCATTAATATCGCCGTCTTCCTGTGGATGATCCTGCGCGGCGTCAGTCCGAACTCCCCCACCCCCGACCAACTCGTCCACTTCGGCGCCAACGCCACTGACCTCGTTTTGGCAGGACAGTGGTATCGCCTCTTCACCGCAACCTTTGTTCACGTCGGCATCGTCCACCTTGCCACCAACATGTGGTGTCTCTACAACCTGGGTCTGCTGGGCGAACCCCTACTCGGAAAGTGGGGCCTCCTAGCCACGTACGTCATCACCGGCATTGCAGGCAATCTGCTCTCACTGGGCGTCAACGTAGTCCTCTTCGTCCTGACGCGTACCCCCGACTTCTCCGTTGGCGCCGGCGCCTCCGGTGCTGTCTTCGGAATCGCCGGAATCCTGATCGTCCTGCTCTCGAACAACCGGCTTCCCATCCCGCCTGGCGAACTGCAGCGTCTGCGCCGTTCGGTAATGCAGTTCGCTGGCTTGAACCTTGTGATCGGCCTGGCCACTGTAATCGTTCCTCTGGTCCGCATCGACAACATGGCGCACATTGGCGGGTTTCTGTCAGGCCTGGCTCTAGGACCGCCTCTGGTCCCCTGTATGATCTCCGGTCGGCGTCTTTACCTCGCCCGCCAGAAGGTCACGTTCGCGGTGGCATTTTTTGTGCTTGTGCTCATTGCCTACTGGATTGCGAAACTCAGGTGATGCACCTAGCTCAGCGTTGTCTGGGCGAATTTCCGCACCATAGCCAGCAGCAGCCTTCGGTCGCTCTCACCAAGGTGGGAGGAATAGCGTTGAACCTGCGTCAGAAAACGAATCTCGTCCTCGCCCAGGTTGAGCGACGACATCTCCTTCGCCACTATCTCTTCCGCGAAGAACTCCGAGAGCTGAAGATCGAGGGCCCGCGCAATCTTCTGAAGGGTCTCGAGAGATGGAACCGTATGGCCGTTCTCCACACGCGACAAATAGCATCGTAAGAGGCCTGTTTTCTTTTCGATGTCTCCCTGCGACATGCCTCGTTGTAGCCGGTATCCTCGAATCGTCGTCCCTATGTTCATCGACGTCGTCACGACGGGCCGCCCAGCGGATACTCCCGGAACTAGTTGCATGTCAGCCATTAGCCTCAAAGTACCCACGCCTTGCAAGGTGGTCAATCCCTATCTTCGCCCGGTCCAGGCTCCGAACCAACCGAGGTTCACGATTGTGGGCTCTGGCCCCGCACCGCCATTACCCAGAACGCCCGACCCAGCGGTAAAGATGGCAGAGGTCGTCCGGGCTCGCCACCAGGTCGGCTGCTGCATCCTCCTCGCTCATTGCGATCGTGCCGTTGAACATCAACCTAAAGCCACCGAACTCCTGCAACGCCGCTGAACACTCTGGATTGAAGTAAGCGATGTCGAGCAGACCCGCCCGGTCGGCGAAGCTTATTTCGATCCGTCGCAGCAGCTGCTCTACGACCGGTCTTGCAAACGGATTGAAGAGATACAAAAGGCATGGGCCAGTGGGAAAGTCCATCTCCGTCGCGTCCCGGCAGAGCATGTGTGTGGGAGAGACCACCTTACCCGCGGTCAGCCATGACCTCAGGTTCCTTCTGGCGATCTCCGCAAGTTCTGGGTGGATCTCAACTCCCACTACTTCCCGGAAATGCATCTGCGCCGCCAGAAGCACCGCCCGTCCTTTGCCGCAGCCAAGATCGACGAAGGTATAGCTTTCTTGCGGCGCGAGCGGAGGGAGAGACCTCCACAGGTCCATGGCTCCCCGGAAGCGTGAGGGTGACATCCCGTAGTACGCCGTGTTGTACATATCGTGAGCGTGCCCCGTGCCGAGATCCGAACCTCCGATCAAGCCACTGGTATCCAGACCATGCTCGATGTCGAAAGGATGCACGCCCGGTTTCTCGCTCTTCTTCGCAGCGAACCGGCCAAAGGCGAAGCGAGCAGTTCCAAGCCATCCACGCTGAACCACCGACCACCGAAGCTTCCGAAGAGCGCCACCAACCTTCGGCATCCGAATCTCCTCAATTAGATCTGTTGCCAATGGATGGAGGCGTTTGCAAGCGTTTGCATTAGGAAGTTCTTCTTTCCGAAGCTGCTGCGCGCCATTGTCCGCATCAAGGCGACCCTCCACGAAGGACGGAGTGCGATAATGTCGACTGCCTTCTCCGTAAGTAGGGAATGTCGCATTGTATGCGGGGTGCCGCCCTCGAAGTAGAGTCTTTCTGTCCCGATCGAGACCTCGTGTTCAAGGAAGTAGCTTCGCATCGCCGTGCCGAGTGAGAGCCGCTCCATCCCGGCGCAGTTGAGTTGCCAGTCCACCTCTGTCCAGCCATGGTGACGGCGTCCGCCAATAAGGCTAAGCCATCGTCCATCCTGCGCACGCATGCCTACGCTGAAACTATCCGGGATGTTGGAAAGGTCGTCGTATCTTCGAGCCATCGCCCGATCCGCCACCGGATGGGTAGATACGCGATTCAAGGCGCAGAACTCTGCCTGCGACATCGCTGCCCGGACATCGGGGTAGAATCGAGAGCCAAGTTCGATCTCGGTTCGACGCCGATAGTACCTTAGATTGCGTCGGGTGTGCTTCCCCAACTGAGCAAGCGTGGCATCGAAGGTCGACCGGAGACGGAGGTAAGTACTCATGTCTCGAACTTGTGATCCCCAAACGATCCCGCAAGGCGTCATCAGACGTGCAATCTGGGCGTCCTGCGTCTCCGGATGCACTTCCTCCTTGTAACTCAGAAGAGCCGCTCGCGCCCCGTTCCGGAGCAGGTGTTCACATACCTTAATTGTGAGTTCGGATCGCTCTTCCGGGGGCCCGATAACCGTCCTGCTTCCCGACCCATCATCCGTGATAAAGACGCGCGTGGGGCGCCCAAAGAGCTCGTACTCATATACGACTGCAGCACCCAGCAGGTCTTCCGCCCGGAGTGCGAAGGAGTTCTCCGGGCCGCGCACTACTGCAAGGACTAGGTAAGGAGTCTTTCTACGGTTCATCGATGAATCTAAGAACAACGCGATGTGGTCCATGGCGCCCGTCTGCTCGCAGCGTGCACTGAGTTCCACGAGTACCTGATGCATTCGCAGTACACTTTCCTTGCCTTTAAGAACGCGGAATTCCGGCTCCGCTTGTGCTGAAGAGGAGGTGGATTTCACGTGCAGATCACCGGGAGTTTCGGCACGGAACATAAACGCAAGTTTCGCATGAAAGTTTCTACACCTTCCATCTTGACCTGCTTGCAGGTCTCGAAGGAGACACATGAGGGCGGGTGATCGGATTGGCTCAGTCCCTCACGACATGAGACTTACCCCATGTACATCCCGCCATTCACGTCCAGAACATGGCCGGTGATGTAAGCGGCTTCCTCCGAGGCTAGGTAAGCGACCGCGTGCGCGATATCAGCCTCGGTGCCAGCGCGGGCCAGGGGTATGAGGCACGTCATCGCGGACCTTTGCTCTTCCGTCAGAACTGCTGTCATGGCCGTCTCGATATACCCGGGGGCGACGGCATTGACCGTGATGGACCGACTCGCAAGTTCCCGAGCCAGGCTCTTTGTCAGACCGATCAGGCCAGCCTTCGAGGCTGCGTAGTTAGCCTGCCCGGCCTGGCCAGTCTGACCGACCACAGAACTGATGTTTATGATCCTGCCCCAACGGATCTTCAACATCGTTGACATCGCGGCCTGCGTCATTAGAAAAGCACCGGTCAGATTGGTCGTAAGGACCTCATCCCAATCTGCTCGTTTCATTCTCATCGACAGGCCGTCGCGGGTTATCCCCCCATTGTTGACCAGCACTTCTATTTTCCCGAAGCGCTGTATTATAGCCTTTCCACATGCCTTGATGGATGTCTCATCGGCGAGATCGAGAGCAAACAGCTCGGCTGTACCGCCGGTGCTGTGGATCGCATCCGCAACCTCCTGGAGCTTCTCGAGATTGCGGGCCGCAAGGGCTACAACGGCGCCACGGCGCGCGAGTTCCAGGGCGCATGCCCGTCCAATTCCCTGGGATGCTCCGGTCACCAGCGTGATTCGCCCGGCCACAGTGCTCATGATCCTCGCTCCCTCATTCAGTTGAATGCTGAATTATAGAAGGCCAAATCCCACAGAGCCCAATCGCGTATTCTGGCGATCCATGCCTGCTACTGACCCCAAGCTGCCCGACAATGTTCGATCTCTGCCCGAGAGCGTTGAGCCTGCGCAAGAGTCGGCACCCGATCCCAATGCTACGGACGTTTATGCAATCCACGGCGCGGATCCGGAGGTTCTAGCCTATGCCATGGCGAAGTACTCCCGCTCTTCGCTGACGATGCGCGAGTCCCTCGCTCAAATAAGTGCGCAACGCGCTGAACAGTTCCTGAACACCTTTTACTTCCAGTATGGCCATCGTTCCATCGCCGATCTTGCCCACATCCCATTTGCGATTGAACGCCTCAGTCTTCTGGCTGCGATCGATCTTGTGGACGAGCAGCGTTGGGATGGGCAGGAGCGTTCCACCCGGTATCAGGATTTTCGCAGATCGGGTTGGTTTACACCCGACTTCGGCCCGAACACGAGCGTGTATACGGCCTCGATCGAGGCCTTGTTTGCCGCCTACGAACGCACCGGCGCACGCATGTTCGACGCTCTCAGAGACTCGCTGCCACGACCGGAGGTGATGAAGCCGGAGGCGTACGAGCGCACTCTCAAAGCGCGCGCCTTCGACGTCGCTCGATACCTTCTTCCGCTCGCGACCAACACCTCGCTTGGACAGATCGTGAATGCGCGCACACTGGAGACGCAGGTCTCCCGGCTTCTCTCCAGCGCCTTTCCGGAGATTCGAAGTCTGGGGCTTCGGCTTCGTGCCGCCGCGGTCGAGCCAGCCTGGAACGTTGGCGCAACCGCCGCCCGTGACCTGGTTCAACGATCACGGGAGATGTCGGATCCGGTACTGGCCGCAGATCTCGAAGCCTGGCTGCTGCGAGAGGTAAAGACGGCACCTACGCTGGTGAAGTACGCCTCGCGGAGTACGTACCTGATCGATACCGCCGCCCATCTAAGCGCTGCCGCAGCGGATTTGCTGGGAGGCGTTTCCATGGACGCGGCGCCGCTTGTCGATCTGCTGGACGATGACGAGCCGCTGGAGGTGGAGCTTGCCACATCGCTCCTTTACCCGCATTGCCACTACCCCTACCGGCAGATTCGAAGTCATGTGGCGGCGCTCACCGAGAATGGGCGCGAGGAACTGATTGCGCTTGGGAGCCGGTACCGAGGACCTCATGACGAGCTGCTCCGGAGCTTCAGTGCGGGATCCGTCTTTCGCTTCGACATTCTCATGGATATCGGCGGCTTCCGGGATATGCATCGTCACCGTCGCTGCGTGCAGCTCCTGCAGGGGTACACCGATCAACATGGCTACGATGACCCCGTCTGCCCCGGCCAGCCTACAATCGCAGAGGCTGGTTTCGAGCAAGACTTCCGATCAACAATGGCCTCCACGTACGAAGCCTTTCGCGCTCTGCAATCAAAGGGCCAAGAGCCGAAAGTCTGCTCACAGTACCTCTTGCCTTTAGCGACTCGACGGCGGGCCATGTTCAAGATGGACTTCGCAGAGGCGCTTTACATCTCGGAACTCCGCTCAGGGGCCGCAGGTCACTTCAGCTATCGGCGGGTCGCATGGGAGATGTACCTGGCTATTGCCCGCCGTCATCCTGCCTTGCATAAGCTGTTTCGAGTTGAAGACGTGTACGAGCCGATCGACCTTCTACGTCGTTAGTGCCATTTCGCCTTTTCTTTGCCATTGAAAGGTGCTACCATCCGCTCTAACCCACCCCGGACAAGGAGTCTACACCGTGGCAGATGACCGTAATAAGGCAATCGAAACGGCACTTTCGCAGATTGAAAAGCAGTTTGGCAAAGGCTCCGTAATGCGCCTCGGCTCCAAGGAGGCGATCGTACCAATCGCTGTCATCTCGACAGGGTCAATATCGTTCGACGCTGCCCTGGGTGTCGGAGGGGTCCCAAGGGGACGAGTTGTCGAGATCTTCGGACCGGAGTCGTCCGGCAAGACCACAATTACCCTCCAGATCATCGCCGAGGCACAGAAGCAGGGAGGTCTTGCTGCCTTTGTCGATGCCGAACATGCACTGGATCCAGCTTACGCAAAGAAGCTAGGCGTCGACATCGACAACCTTCTTATCAGCCAGCCAGACTACGGCGAACAGGCTTTAGAAATAGTCGAGGCACTGGTGAAGTCGGGCGCAATCGACGTGTTGGTTGTCGATTCCGTTGCCGCCCTTGTTCCCAAGGCTGAGCTCGATGGAGAGATGGGCGACTCCCATATGGGTCTGCAGGCCAGGCTTATGAGTCAGGCACTCCGCAAGCTCACCGGAACTGTATCTAAGTCGCGCACATGTCTCATCTTCATCAACCAGATACGGGACAAAATCGGCGTCATGTTCGGAAATCCGGAGACGACGACTGGTGGGCGGGCACTGAAGTTTTACTCCTCGATGCGCATCGATATCCGCCGGATTGGAGCAGTTAAGGAGGGCGATGTCGTGGTCGGCTCTCGGACCAAGGTGAAGATCGTTAAGAACAAGGTCGCCGCGCCCTTCCGAGATGCGGAGTTCGATATCCTGTACGGAGAAGGCATTTCGCGAGAGGGCGATGTACTCGATCTGGCAGTGCTCCACAACGTCGTCGATAAGAGCGGCGCCTGGTACAGCTATCAGGGCGAACGCATTGGGCAAGGCCGTGAGAACGTCAGGAGCTTCCTCAAGGACAATAAGGAGACCTTCCTTCGCATTGACGGAGAGGTCCGGAAGAAGTTGAAGATTGGTGCGGTAAGCGAACCGACAGAGATTCCTCCGGCTCCCTTGAACGGCACCGCACAGGCACAAGAGGCGGTCCGAAGTCCACGGAAGTAAGGTGTGGGAGCAGCGTGCTCCAGGATAGATAGATAGCGATTGCCCTGCGGTCTTTTGCAACAGAGGTGAGGACGCCGTTGCATCGAGGCGAGGGCGTCCGTATGCTGCTGATGCATGCATACCGTCAAGGCAATCTATCCGGGAACCTTCGACCCGCTGACAAACGGCCATCTTGACCTGATTGCTCGGGGAGCAAAGATCGTAGATCAGCTTGTGGTTGCCATCCTGCGCAACAGCGAAAAAGCGGCGCCGCTCTTTACCGTTGAAGAGCGTCGCGAGATGATCACCGAGGCTACTCAGGGCTTCAGTAACGTCTCTGTTGATGTCTTCGGCGGCTTGCTGGTCGACTTCGCTCGAGAGCGTGGGGCAAAGGCCGTGCTGCGTGGGATCCGTGCCATCAGCGACTATGAGTATGAATTCCAGATGGCCATGATGAACCGCAAGCTCGACCCAGAGTTGGAGACATTGTTCATGATGCCGGCCGAGAAGTACACCTACGTGAGCTCCCGTTTGATCAAGGGCGTGTTCCAGCTTGGGGGAGACGTGTCGGCGCTGGTGCCCCCGCTCGTGGTGGAGCGTCTCCGTTCCAAGGTGCCATCGAAGCTGTAGGACTCTGGACGTCGACTTTATCTCGACGACGGAATCTGACACACTAGCCAGATGAGTGTCCAGGCGACAAAAATCTTTGCCGATCGTATCGGCCGCATCGAAGTGTCCGCTACGATGGCGATTACTGCCGAAGCTTTAAGACTGAAGTCGCAGGGGGTTGACCTCGCTGACTTTGGTGCCGGCGAGCCGCACTTCTCGACACCTCGGCACATTAAGCAAGCCGCCATCCAGGCAATCGAGAAGAACTTCACCCGCTACACGAACGTAGCTGGTACGCCTGAGGTTCGAAGGGCAATTGTTGATCGTCACGCGTGCGATTTCGGCTCGGATTACAAGCCCGAGGAGTGTGTCTTTACCACCGGCGGAAAGCTCGCGTTGTTCAACGCCGTACAGGTACTCGTGGATCACGGCGATGAGGTGATTCTGCCTGTGCCGTACTGGGTATCGTTCAAGGACATCATCCAGTATGCAGGCGGGAAGCCGGTGTTTATCGAGACCAGGGAAGCGGAAGACTTCCGGACCACAGCGGCGATGATCGAGGCGGCGATCACTCCCAAGACGCGAGCGATCATTCTAAATTCGCCGTCCAATCCCTCAGGGGCGGTCATTGCTCCGGAGGACATCGAGGCCATCATCCGCCTCGCACATCAGCGTGGCATCTACGTGCTTCTGGATGAGTGTTACGTTTACCTGAATTACACGGGTAAGATCGTGAGTGGAGGTTCGTTCACGGACTATAAGGAACACATTATCGTGCTTGGCTCCTTGTCAAAGACATATGCGATGACCGGGTGGCGCGCAGGATTTGCGCTTGGACCACGGTCAGTCATCGCTGCAATGGGCAAATTGCAATCACAGAGCACATCCAACGCGGCCAGCATGGTTCAGCAAGCGTCGATAGCGGCCCTGAGCGGATCTCAGGAGTGCGTGGAGGAGATGCGGGCCGAGTACATTGAGCTGCGCGACGCGGTGCTTGAGGGCCTTCAGTCAATTCCGGGGCTCACCTGCTCTGTGCCACAAGGCGCCTTTTATGTGTACCCCAATGTTAGCCACTTTGTGGGTAAGGGCGGGGTTCGGTCAGTGTCTGATCTCGCGGCGAAATTGTTGAGCGAGGCTCATGTAGTCGTCGTTCCCGGCGAGGCGTTTGGAACGTCGGATCACATCCGGCTCTCCTACGCAGTCGCACAGGACGTCATAGAAGACGGCGTGACGCGCATGCGTAAGTACCTCGCGTGCCTGAGTTGAGCCAACCTTTTCCCAATAAGATCAACGACATGCCTACAGAGGACATCATCTCGGGCCCTCGATTTGCCCCAGTGATCCTGGCAGGGGGCAGCGGAACGCGGTTCTGGCCTCGCAGTCGAAGATCTCGGGCCAAGCAGGTTCTGACACTAGACGGAGATCGGAGCATGATCCAGCAGACTCTTGCACGATTGGAAGACGTTTCCGGTCCGTGCGACGTCTGGGTGATCACAAACAGCTTGCTCGAAGCGACTATCAAGGACCAGCTTCCAGAGCTCAAGGCGGAGCACGTGCTTTGCGAACCGGCAGCGCGCAATACCGCTCCGGCCTGCGCTCTCGCAGCTTTCCTTCTGGAACGGGATGAGCCGAATGTGGTAATTGGAATCTTTCCGTCTGATCATGTCGTGAAGGATGTCCATCGATTTACTCAAATCATTCGGGCTGGCGTGAACCTGGCGGCCAGCGGGGAACGGATTGTCGTTCTAGGCGTTCCTCCGACGCGGGCGGAGACAGGATTCGGTTATATCGAGCAGGGTGCGCGCGTCGATCCGGATACTGTACCCTGCGGAGCCGTTCCGGTGTGTCGGGTGAGGCGCTTTACGGAGAAACCGGATGCGCCGCGGGCAGAGGGATTTCTGCGAGCGGGCAACTATGTTTGGAACAGCGGGATTTTTCTCTGGACCGCACGGACGTTGGCGAATGCCATCCGCGAGCATCGGCCTGCGATTGCGCTTTTGCTGGAGCAGATTGCGGCGGCGCGCGGAACACCTGCCTTTGCGGAGGTGTTTACCGATCTCTATCCGAGCTGCGAGAACGTCAGCATCGACTACGCGGTGCTCGAGCCGCGGTCTCGAAAGGGTGAGGCGGAGTCCGAGATTTACTGCCTGCCTGCAGACTTCCAGTGGAACGATCTGGGCTCGTGGGCTGCGCTCTACGAGCATAGTTGCCAGGTTAGCGGAACACTCAACGAGTCGAACGTGATCGATTCGGTTGCGAACGTCACTATCGATTCCGAGGGCAGCTACGTGTACGCTCCTGGGAGGACGGTTGCTCTCCTTGGTGTGCAGAATCTGGTGGTGGTGGTTACGGACGACGCGATTCTGATTACAACGCGCGAACGTTCCCAGGATGTCACTCGGGTGACAAAGGCGTTAGCGGATGCTAAGCGCGAGGATTGTCTCTAGAGCGCACGGGAGTGGGATGGCAGCAAGCACAGGTGCGGTGAAGTTTGGAACGGACGGCTGGCGCGGGGTGATCGCGGACGACTTCACCTATGCTAATGTGCGTGTGGCGGCTTCGGCCATCGCTCACTATGTGATCGCGTATGAAGAGGCGTCACGAGGTGTTTGCATCGGCTACGACACCCGGTTTGGGTCACACTCTTTTGCGAAGGTCGCGGCAGAGGTGATCGCGGGCGCAGGAATTCCGGTGGCGCTTGCAAATGGGATTACTCCGACGCCGGCGCTCTCCTATGCGGTGCGGGAACGGAGTGCGGCGGGGGGGGTGATGATCACGTCGAGCCACAACCCGGCGGAGTGGAACGGGGTGAAGTACAAGGCGAGCTATGGAGGGTCGGGAAAGCCGTCCATCATTGCCTCGATCGAGCAATTCCTGTACCGGCCCTTGCCTGTCACCGCAAAGGCTGCGGTGATCGAAGAGGTCGACTTCCTTCCGGATTATGTGGCCGCGATCGAGCGCTTCGTCGACCTCGACGCTATTCGGGCGTCTGGCTACAGGTTCCTAATCGATTGCATGTATGGGGCGGGACGCGGGATCATTGCGGGTATCTTAGGGCGGGCGGGGGTTCCTTGTGTGGAGATACGGGGGGAGTTGAACCCCGCCTTCCCGGGGATCAATCCGGAGCCGATCCTGCCACACATTGCGGCGTCGCAGGTCGCGGTGATTGCAGAAGGGTGCGATGCGGGGCTGATCACAGACGGTGATGCGGACCGGATCGGCGCCGTGGATGAGCGCGGCCGGGTTGTGGATGCGCACAAGATCTATGCCATTTTGTTGAGCTGGATGCTGGAGCGCAAGGGGTGGCCCGGGGATGTGACGCGTGCGTTCAACACGACGAAGATGCTGGACCGTATCGCGGCGAAGCATGGCCGGCGGCTGCATGAGCATGGGATCGGGTTCAAGTACGTATGTGAGCTGATGCTGACGGAGGACATCCTGATCGGGGGCGAGGAGTCTGGAGGCATCGGCATCAGCAGGCACCTGCCGGAGCGGGATGGGCTGCTGAACTCGCTGCTGATCGCGAACGTGATGGCCGATGAGCGGAAGACGCTGGGCGAGCTGGTGGAGGGGCTGCAGGAGGAGTTCGGGGAGCACCAGTATGGTCGCATCGACATGCATATCGATGAGGGGTTAAAGCGGTCTGCGATTGCTCGGGCCAGTGCTGGGGTGGGGGAGTTTGCGGGGATGAAGGTGGAGCGGGTGGAGACGATGGATGGGATCAAGTTCTACCTCGAGAACCCTGACTGCGCGTCGAGGCCGAATGCGGCGGAGACGTGGCTGCTGCTGCGGGCGTCGGGGACGGAGCCACTGCTACGGTTGTATTGCGAGAGCTGTTCTGAAGATTCGGTGGCAAGGATTCTGGGGGCGGCTGAGGCCTTCGTTCTGGAGGGGGGTGGGGTATGAGGATGGAGGCGGTTGAGCTACGGGTGAAGGGTCTGCTGTTCGACATGGACGGCGTTCTGATCAGTTCGATCGGGTCTGTAAATCGGTGTTGGCGGAGGTGGGCGGCGGTGTATGGGGTGGACGGGGCGGAGGCGCTGGAGATTCCGCACGGGACGCGGGCGATCGAGATCGTCAGGGCGCTGCGGCCGGAGATTGATCCGATCGAAGGCCTGCGTGTGATCGAGGAGATGGAGATTGCGGACACGGAGGGGCTGACGGTGCTGCCGGGGGTGGAGGCCCTGCTCCGGAGGCTGCCGGTGGAGCGGTGGGCGATTGTGACCTCGTCCACGGAGCGACTGCTGCTGGCGCGGTTGAAGGCTGCCGGCCTGCCGGTTCCGAAGCGGCTGGTCAGCGCGGACATGGTGGAGCGGGGGAAGCCGGACCCTGCGCCTTACCGCCTCGGCGCGGAGATGCTGGGTGTGCGGCCGGCCGACTGCCTGGTGGTGGAGGATGCACCGGCGGGGGTGCTGTCGGGCAAGGCGGCGGGGTGCCGGGTGCTGGGGCTGCTGGGGACGCATGCGGCGGAAGACCTCCGCGAGGCGGACTGGATTGCGCCGACGCTACTGGGGGTTGAGGTGAGATCGGAGGACTCTGGGCTCGTGATCGGGCTGGAGGTGCTCGACCGGGTGGCTGCAGGGTAGGCCCCCCTCGAGACTATCGGCCAAAGTTCTCCTTTGATCGAGATAGCGTCTGGGTACATGCCAAAGTCCTCGATATAAACGGGTTAGGCTAAAGTACTGTAACGATTGAGGTTGCTAGCGGGGGGAAGGCAGTGGCTTGGATTCCCTCTACCTCAAGTCTAAGCTCTCAGCGCGTGGTCTACGCCAGGTGCATGTGATTGCGTGGTTTGGGCTTATGGGTGGCGGGACTTGACAGGACGGTTCCTGTCCGGGAGTCGAGGGAAGGGGAGGATGGAGTGGGCGTGAGGTCTACCCTATCGGTTGCAATGGTCGCGCATAACGAGGCGGAGAACCTCCCGCGCACACTTGCCAGTGTGACGTGGGCGGATGAGATTGTGGTGGTGGACTCGGGATCGACGGACGGGACGCAGGAGATTGCGCGGGGGTATGGGGCGCGGGTCTTTGACGACGCGTGGAGGGGGTATGGGGGGCAGGTGAACCTGGCCCTCGACCGGTGCACCCAGGCTTGGATTTTGAACCTGGACGCGGACGAGGTGGTGACGCCGGAGCTGGCGCGGCAGATACAGGCACTGCTGGCGGGTGAGCCCGCGTTTGAGGGGTACACGGTGACGCGGCTGAACCTGATTTTCGGCCGGTGGATGCGCCACGGCGGTCTGTATCCGGACCGGAAGCTGCGGCTTTTCCGGAGGGGATTTGCGAGACTTCGGGAGGATACGGAGCCGCACGCGACGCCCCAGCCGAACGGTCCGGTCGGGCAGATGGGCGGGAGTGGTGAGGGCGGGGGAGACCTGCTGCACTTCCAGTACCCGACGATCGACAGCTACATCGAGCACATGCACCGGTACAGCACGGCGAGTATCCCGCTGATGCTGGCGCGGGGCAAGACCAGCTCGACATGGATGGCGTTTGTGGCGAACACGGTGATCAATCCGGCGCTGACGTTTCTGTACAACTACGTTTTCCGGATGGGGTTTCTGGATGGACGGGAGGGGCTGACGTTCCACCTGAACCATGCGCTGTATGTGAACTGGAAGTATGTGAAGGCGCGGGAGGCGGCGAGGGGCGTAGCCAGGGTGGATCGTGGCATCTAAACTGACGACTAACGACTGACGTTGTTCTGATGGACTTTTTCCAGGCGCACCGATTTCCATGAAAGAGATGAGGGTACAAGCCCGAATGAGACAGTTGAGGATTGCAGTTCTGACGTTGCTCCCAGCTCTTTTGACTCCCTTGACGAAGACGGCCCGGGCCCAGGCCACGGCGTCAGCGACGGCGACCCAGGCGCTGGGGCTTTCGGCCTTTGGTGGAGGAACGGGGACGTATACGAACGTGCTGGGCGGGAGGAACCTGGGGATCACGGCGGGAGCGGATCTCGGCTTCCTGACCTTTCACCGGTATCGTCCAGTGCTGGAGCTGCGCGGGGTGTACCCGATCCACAAGGGCCAGATCGATGCGCAGAAGGAGGTCCTGGGCGGGCTGAAGGTGGAGCGGCGGTTTGGGCGAATACATCCGTACGTGGACTTCCTGGTGGGGCGGGGGCAGATCGACTACCAGAGGGGCGGGCTGCAGGTGGGGTTCATCAACTTCATCAAGTCGACGTCGCTGGTTTACTCCCCGGGCGTGGGGCTGGACTTCGACGTGACGCCGCAGTGGGCGATCAAGGCGGACTTTCAGTACCAGAGATGGTCGGTTCCGTTTGCGATCGTGGACGGGTCACCGGCGGCGTCGAGGCTAGCGGGCGCGGCGACGACGGGTACGATTCATCCCAAGGTGATGACGCTGGGTGCGGTCTACCGGTTCGACTTCAATCATCCGTTTCGGCGGCGGCGGCCCTGAAGGCTGACCTTGGGAGCCTAGGGGCGGGGGCAGGGTCCAAGCGGGCTAGCGGGCTAGAGGTCCAGCGGCTAGTGGTCCAGCGCGCCTAGTGGTCCAGCCGGTTAGAGGTTGAAGAGTTCGCGGAGGCGTTTGGTCTGGGCTCGGCTGACCGGGATCTCGGTCTTGCGGGGGTCGTCCATGCGCAGCTGGTAGCTGGATTTGAACCAGGGAACGACCTCGCGGATGTGCTGGATATTGACGACGAAGGAGCGGTGGGCGCGCCAGAAGGTTTCGGGGTCGAGCTGGTCCATGAGCTCTTCGAGGGTGCGGCAGTTGGAGAGGCCTTCGACGGCTGAACCGACGACGCTGATAACACCGCCCTCGATGGAGGCGAAGCAGATCTCTTTCTGGCTGACGAGCATGAGCCGGCTCTGGGCGCGGACGACGATCTTCCCGCTCTGGGTGGGGCGGCCCTGTGCCTGTTCGCCGACGAGGCGGAGGAGGGCGTCGAGCTTGGCATCGGTTCCGATCTCGGGCGTGGCGGCGGAGAGGTCGACCTCTCTCGAGAGGCGTTCGCGGACCTTTTCGATGGTTCGGAGGACGCGATTCTTCTCAAAGGGCTTGAGCAGGTAGTCGACCGCGTTGACCTCGAAGGCGCGAACGGCGTAGCGGTCGTAGGCGGTGGCGAAGACGACCTCGGGGAGGCGGATCTTGCGGTCGAGGAGTTTTTTAAGGACGGCGAAGCCATCGAGGCCGGGCATCTGGACGTCGAGGAAGACGAGATCCGGGTGGTGGGTGCGGACGAGCTCTACGGCCTCGATGCCATTCGATCCGTGGGCGAGGACTTCGACTTCGCCGCTGTCTTCGAGAAGGTACTGAAGCTCCTGGCGGGCGAGGGGTTCGTCGTCGAAGATGAGGGCGCTGAGCATGCGTTGGCGCTAGTCACTATACGCGCGGAGGCGGGCGGGGGCGCCATCCTTGGCGAGATCGTGACCGCAGCAGGTGCAGAAGACGTCGGTAATCTGGACGCTGCGGAAGCACTGGCCGCAGACGGGGGCCATCTGGAACTGGCATTGCGGGCAGAAGTGGTAGATGGAGGCGATCTCGGTGTTGCAGTGGGGGCAACGCGAGAGCAGGGGCTGGCGCATGAGGAAGTAGACGACGGCGCCGATGCCGCCGGGCATGAGGACGACGATGAGCATCCAGATACCGGCGGACATGTTGCGGCGTTTGACGTCGCGGCTGACGTATCCGACGAGAAGGACGTAGCTGGCGAAGGCGGTTCCCCAGGAGTAGCCCATGAGGAGGCGCATGGGGAGGAGCTCGTGCTTGTGGTGGGGCATGACGACGTGGAAGAGGTACTGGAAGGCGGCGAAGACGAGGACGGAGAGGACGACGGACCAGGCGGGGATGACGCTGAGGTCGTCGGTGCGGCCGCGGTCGGCTTCGCGCGAGGTGGTGGAGGAGCCGGCGGGGGAGAGGAGGCTCATGAGGTGGGCCTGACGCCGGAGCGGGCGGGCGCACGCATGGACCAGACGAGGGCGAGCAGGGCGGCGGAGACGGGGAAGAACCAGAGGAGGAAGACGAGCATCTGTTCGCTCGAGTCAGGGAGGGAGTTGGGGGTGAGTTCATTCTGGGCGAGCACGGTCCAGACGCCGGTGGAGATGATGAGGAGGAGGGCGGAGCAGACGGCGAGCGGGATCCAGAGGCTCCGGATGCGGCTCTGGCGCGCGAATTGGGAGCGGGCGCGCTCGCGGACGACGCGGTGGGTGCGGTTGACGAGCGCGGCGCGGGCGGCGGCGGGGAGCGGGGCGGGGGTTGGCGGGAGCGGGTTTTCGGAGCTGGAGCTCGGGCCGGCCATCCGAACACCTCTGGGCGTACGTGTCCCTGTAGTCATGCCGTTCCGGTGTAGCGGCGCGTGGAGCGGAGCTTTTCGATCTCGGGTTTGAGGGCTGCGAGGCCGCGGTAGAGGCGCGACTTGACGGTGGAGAGGGGAGCACGGGTGATGCCGGAGATCTCCTCGAGGGAGAGTTCGTCGAAGAAGCGGAGGACGAGGACCTCGCGGGAGTGGGGATCGAGGGTGTGGAGAACTTCGTTGACCTCGGCGCGGTCCTCGCCGGTTTGGATCTGCTGGAGGGGGGAGGGCTCGTTGATGGGGAACTCGATGGGACGATCGTCGTCGGTGGGGTCGCTGAGCTCGTCGAGGCTGAGGACGGTGCGTTTGCGGGAGAGATCGATGACGAGATTGCGGGCGATGGTGAAGAGCCAGGTATCGAAGCGGGCCTTGCCGTTGTACTGGGAGCCGCGAAGGAGGACGCGCATCCAGGTCTCCTGAAAGAGGTCTTCGGAGACTTCACGGTTGCCGGTGAGGAAGAGGAGGTAGCGGAGGAGGCGGTGCTGGTATTGCTCGATGAGCTGATCGAGGAGGTCGGGATTGGGGCGTTTGAGGCCCTGGGCGATGCTGGCGTTCTCTGCGTGGCCCTGGGCCGCGGACAGGAGAGAGGCAGATGCCGAGAGGGAGTTGACCCGCATGTTGTAGAGACGCTCCTTTGGGTGGGAAAGACGCTTTGGGCTGGGGCGAGGCGCGGATGGGGGTCGCCCGAGCCTTTGAGAGATTTTACAGGGTTGGGTGGCGTGGGGAGGGGTGGGGGCTTTGGGGGCGGGGATCGCGTCGGTAGACTTGTCGCCCCGGTAGACTGGGGGTTATGGATGTTTTGTTTGGCCTGCACCCGGTGGAGGAGGCGATACGGTCGGGATCGCGGGGTTTGGAGCGCGTGGTTGTGGCCCGGGAGCGGAGGGATGAGCGGCTGGAGCGGCTGCTGGAGCTTTGCCGGAGTGCGGGTGTGCGGGTGTCGATAGAACCGCGGGAGCAGCTGACGCGGATGGCGAAGACGGAGGCGCACCAGGGGGTGCTGGCGGTGGTGGGGGTGCGGCGGCTGCTGGCGCTGGAGGACCTGCTGGAGCCGCGGGGCGATGGTGGGCCGCTGTTTCTGCTGGCGGTGGACGGGGTGGAAGATCCGCATAACCTGGGGGCGATTCTGCGGACGTGCGATGCGGCGGGTGTGGATGGGGTGATGCTGCCGGAGCGGCGGGCGGCGCCCGTGAATGCGACGGTGGCGAAGACGTCGGCGGGGGCGTCGGAGCATGTGCGGATTGCGCAGGTGACGAACATGGTGCGGTCGCTCGAGCGGGCGAAGCTGGCGAACCTGTGGGTTGTGGGGCTGGATGAGCGGGGGACGGTGGAGTACAGCGACTTTGATTTCCGGGTGAACGTGGTTCTGGTGCTGGGGCGCGAGGGGGCGGGGATGCACGAGCTGGTGAAGCGGACGTGCGACCACCTGGTGCGGATCCCGATGACGGGGCAGGTGTCGTCGCTAAATGTGTCGGTGGCGGGGGCGGTGGTGATGTACGAGGCGATGCGGCAGCGGCGGCAGGGGGCGGGGGCGGGTGAGGCGGGGGCGACGGGGGCGGGGGCGAAGGTACGGAAGGGTTTGGGGAGTTGAGAACGACGCGCGTGGGGTGGGTCTCGCGGTGGGCGGGGGTGGGGCTTGTGCTGGCTGTGTGTGGCGGGGCGGGGGGGCAGGCGGGGCGTGTGGAGCAGGGGCAGGGAGCTCCTGGCGGTGCGGGGGCGGTGGCGGGGCAGGAGAGGTTGCCGGCGCCGGCCGAGACGCCGGCGGATGGAAATCGGGACACTGCCGGGGCGATTGGGGATGCGGAGAGGTCGGCGCCCACGTTTACGGCGTATGACCTGACGGTGCATCTGCGGCCGGAGGCGGCCGGGATTTCGGTGCTGGCGCGGGTGACGGTACGGAACGACGGGGCGAGGCCGATGGGGGAGATCGCGATGCAGATCTCGTCGTCGCTGCGGTGGGACGGGATCTCCGGGAGCCGGGGCGGACGGAGCGAGAAGCTGCCGTTCAACCAGCACGTTCTAGAGACGGATGCCGATCACACGGGGAGGGCGACGGAGGCGGTGGTGCGGCTCCCCGAGCCGCTCCAGCCGGGAGCTGCGATCGATCTGGCGCTGCTGTATTCGGGGGCGGTCCTGAGATCTGCGGCGCGGCTGGAACGGGTCCTGGCGCCGGGTGCGAGGGCGGCGAGGGACGGTTGGGACGCGATCGGAGCGGGCGGGACGATGCTGCGGGGGTATGGGGAGGTGCTGTGGTATCCAACTGCGTCGCCGCAGGTGTTTGCGGGCGAGGAGGCGAACCTGACGCACGCCCTGGGGCAGCAGATGCTGCGGCAGAGGGCGGCCACGGTGCGGATGCGAGTCTCGGTCGAATACACGGGCGAGGCGCCGGCGGCGGCGTTTTTCTGCGGCCGGAGGGAGCCGCTGAAGCCGGCCAGCGACAATGCCGATGCACCTATCGCGGAGGCACCGGGGATTGCGACGGCGGAGTTCGCGGGGACGCAGCTTGGATTTCGGACGCCCAGCCTGTTTGTGGTGAACGCACCGGGGGTGCCGGCCGGGGCTGAGGCTGCGCTGGTTGTGAGTGAGGCGGGTGGGGCGGGGGCTGGCGCGGGAGCGGCTGGTGCGGGTGAATCGGGGGTGAGTGCGACGGGTGCGGGTGATTCAGCCTCGAGCAGTGCGGCTTCAGGTGTTGCGGGGGCGGGTGTTGCGGCAGCGGGAGTTACGGGATCGGGTGGTGTGGGATCGGGTCGTGCGGGATCGGGTGGTGCGGGGGACGGAGGTGCGGCCCTTGCGGAGCGGCTGGCGCGGGCGGTGACGCCGGTGGCGGCGATGCTGGATGAGTGGATCGGGAGGGGATCGGCGCCGGTGCTAACGGTGGTGGACCATGCGGGCGCGGCGTTTGGGGATGGGGTGCTGCTGGTGATGCCGGTGACGGGAGTGACGGAGGTGGGCGGGGCGGAGACGGAGGTCGCGTCGCTGCAGGCGTTGCTGGCGCCGTCGCTGGGGCACGCGCGGTTCCGGTCGGCGCAGGTGTGGCTGGACCAGGGCGTCCCGCAGTTCGTGCAGCTGCTGTGGATGGAGCGGACGCGGGGGAAGCCGGCGGCGCTGGCGGCGCTGGACGAGGCCTCGCATGGGCTGGCTCTGGCGGAGTCGGGGATGGGGGGAGCGACGAGGGGCGACGGCACGAAGATCGGGGCGGCTGGGGCGGGTGGCCGGGCTGTGGATGCGGGTGCTGTGGACGCGGGGACTGCGGGCGCGGGTGCTGGGGGTCTCCTGACGGCGAGTGAGGCGGTGTTTTACCGGACCAAGGCGGCGGCGGTGTTGTGGTCGATGCGCGGGATGGTGGGGGATGAGGCGTTGAAGCGGGCGCTAGACCGGTATGCCAGGGAGCCGCGGTGGGACCGGACCGCCGATGGTTTCGAGCGGGTTCTGGAGCAGGTCTCGGAGAAGGACCTGCGCTGGTTCTTCGACGACTGGGTGTATCGCGACCCGGGGCTGCCGGAGCTTTCGATCGTGGCGGTGACGCCGCGCGAGCTGCAGTCGAAGACGGCTGCGGGTGCTGGATGGCTGGTGGCGGTCGAGGTAAAGAACGATGGGGGGGCGGCGGCGGAGGTGCCGGTGACGGTGCGGTCGGGGGCGCTAACGGCGACGGAGCGGATCCGTGTGGGGGCGCACTCCTCGGCATCGACGCGAGTGCTGTTTCAGGGGGTTCCGGCGGAGGTTCAGGTGAACGACGGGAGCGTCCCGGAGTTGATTGCAAGCACGCATGTGCGGGAGATTGGACCGCGTTAGCGGCGTCGGCGCCCAAGACTGCGGCGGTGGAGATGGGAGACTGCGGCGGGGGTGGAGGAGGGGCCTGGGCGGCGGGCCAGGTTGTCGACCCAGACCTGATCTCCTCCCCAGGTGCGGCGGGCGGAGATATCGAGGTGAACGGGGAGGTTTGCGCGGCCCGCAGGGAGATCGGCGGGGAGGACGGGGGAGAGGCCGTCGCCGATCTGGGGGATGGCGGTTGCGAGGGCGTGGAGGCGGCTGGGAAGGATGGCGCCGCTGAGATGAAGGGTGTACCCGGTGCTGTCGGCGGAGCCTTCGAGGATGGCGGGATCACGGGGTCCGGGCGCTCCGGGGGATCCTGGGGATCCGAGCGATTCTGGGGATCCGGGGGATCCGAGGGGGAGGGAGACGGGGTCGAGGATGACGGTGGTCCGGGTTAGAGCGGAGGTCAGGTGGCGTGGCGGAGCCGATGGGGGACGGGTGGTCGCGCGGAGAGCGAGGGCGGAGATGGTCATGCCCGAGAGGGTCAGGCTGGAGGGCGCTGCCTGCATGGGTGCGGGGCTGGCGGGGTTAGAGGGGGCTGCGGTGTTTGCGAGGTCTGGGGCGCTTTCTGCCCTGGCGACACTGCCCGGGGAGTCCTGGCTTGGGGAGTCGTTTCTCAGGGAGGAGAGGGTGCCGAGGGTGGAGTCCAGCGTGGAGTTGAGGGTGGTGCCGAGGGTAGATTCTGGAGGGGCACCAAGGGTGGAGCCGGAGAGGTGGAGGTCGGGGATGGTGGCCTGGCCAATCCAGGTTGAACCGGGCTCGTGAGCGAGGCTGCCCGAGAGCAGGCCGGTGGCGGAGAGCGACGGCGGCATGCGGGAGCTGGCGACGCGAAGCCAGCTGAGAAGAACGCTGGCGGGGAGGCGGGCGGTGCCGACCTGGAGGTCTGCCGAGCCGAGGTGAAGGACGTCGGGCAGGGAGCCGGCGAGGGCGAGCGTGGCTCCGGCGGCGTCGGGGAGGGGAAGGGTGCAGCGGAGGTCGTCGATGGTGTGGAAGAGGCGGAGGCCGGTGGCGGAGCACTCCACGTCGAGCGAGATGGTCTGTTCAGGCACGAAGTCGGAACGGCGCAGGCGGCTGAGGTTGAGATGGCTCTCGATGGTGTTGCGAGTGAGGTCGCCGTGGATGTTGGCGGTGAGGGTGATCTCGCCGCGAAGGCCCAGGTCGCGGGCGAGGAGGAGGCGGCTGGCCTCGCCGAGGGGGGTATCGCGCCAGCTGGCCTGAAGGTCGAGCGGGACGGACTCTAGGTTGGCGGCGCGGCCGAGGGTGGCTTCGACCTGGAAGGAGCCGACGCCGGAGACGCTGGTGTCCGTACGGATGGGGCGGCCTTCGAGCCGCATCTTCCAGGCGCGGGGATCGGGCTGCCAGAGGGCGAGGTCGGCTTCGGAGAGGGAGAAGGGTGTCTTCTCGATGCCCTGCTTGAGGTTGAGGCGGGCGCCGGTGGCCTCGATGTAGGGGAAGCGGGGGGTGCTTCCGGCCTCGGCCTGGGCGGTGGGCGCGCTTTCGATACGGGCGGCCTGGAGGAGGATGGCCTCGACGTTCCACTTGCCGGAGCTGTTGTGGACGAGGTTGACGCTGGGCTCGATGAAGGTGATGCGGGAGAACTCGATGCGGCGGCTCCAGAGGGAGCGAACGCGGAGGGTGGCGCGGACGGTGTTGGCGCGGATGGTGGGCTCGTCGCCGAAGGCGGGGTCCTCTTCGACGACGAAGTTGGTGATGGTGAAGCCGGGGAGTGGAAGGAGGTTGAGGGAGACGTGGTCGAAGTGGACGGGGCGGCCGAGGCTGGCGCCGATGCCGGTGGAGATGCGGTGCTGGTAGCGGTTGACGCTGAGGAGCGGGGGAAGGAGGAGAAGAAGGAGGAGGGCGAGTGCGGCGACGGCGAGGAAGAGCCAGGGTCCGGAGATCAGGCGGGCGGCGGCGGACAGGGGCGGGTGCGCCGCTGGCTGGGCTACCTGCACGGGATGGGCGGCCTGTGTGCGCTGCATGGGGACTCCCCGGCTTGTCTGAACCGTGCTCGGCGTTACTACAACCGTGCTCGGCTTGACCGCGGCCGGGCACGGCGTTACCGAGCGTTTACCGGATCAGGTGGAAGGTGCGGCTCCAGCGGGTCTGATCGAAGATGTGGACGAGGATGTGGCCCATGAAGCTGATGCGCTCGCCGATGGTCTGCTTGTCGATCTGGTCGGCGGGGGTCTGGAAGGACCAGTAGACGAACATGGGGCGGCCGACGATATTTTCACGGGGGACGAAGCCCCAGAAGCGTCCGTCGAGGCTTTCGGTGCGGTTGTCGCCCATGGCGAAGACCTTTCCAGGGGGAACGACGAGGTCTTCGCCCTGGATGTGGGTGGGGAGGTCGATGGCCCAGCTGGCGGTGACGTCCTCGTTGGGGCCGGGGGTGGTGGCGGGGAAGTCGTCGCGGAAGGGGATATAGGCGTGCATGGGGTTGCCGTCGTCGACGGGCTTTCCGGCCTCGGGCTCGATTTGCGCGACGCCGTTGAGGAAGACGATGCCGTTGCGGAGGTGGATGCGGTCTCCGGGGAGGGCGATGGCGCGCTTGACGAGGAAGAGGTCGGGGTTGCCGGGCTTGAGGAAGACGATGATGTCGCCGCGGCGGACGTCGCGGTAGTGGACGAAGGGTGCCCAGATGGATTGGGGGGCGAGCGAGACGCGATCGACGAGGACGTGGTCGCCGATCAGGAGCGTTTTGACCATGGAGGCGGACGGGATTTCGAAGTTCTGAAAGACGAAGGTCATGACGAAGAGGCCGACGGCGAGGACGCTGCAGATGGAGGCGAGCGACTCAAGGGGGGTCTCGGTGTGTTCCGGTTGGGGCTCCGGCTGCCGGCTGGCGATTTCGCCTGGTTCTGTTGCGAGTGTGCTCATTCGATCTCCGGGCTACGCCCCAAGTGTATCGCCAGCGGGGGCGCGGTGGCGGGGAGTCTGGGGCGAGTCTGTGGGGGCGGGGTTAGCGGACGACGTGTAGGACGCGGTCCCAGCGGGCGAGGCCGACTACGGCTTCGGCTAGGCTGCGGTGTCTCCGGGGGAGTCTCGGGGCAGGGGAGGCGGATGGGGATGCGGCGGAATCGGTGTCGGTGTCGGGGTCGGTGTCGCGGAGGGAGAAGTAAACGAGGATGGGTTCCCCGACGATGGCGGAACGGGGGACGAGGCCCCAGTAGCGGCTGTCCTCGCTGTCGTTGCGGTTGTCGCCGAGGACGAAGTAGCGGCCGGGGGGGACGAGGAGATCGCCGTTGCTGACAAGGTGGTGCATCTCGGTCCACCAGTGCGCGTCGACGTCGGGGACGGTGCTCTGGAGGTGGGGGAAGTTGTCGCGGAAGGTGTCTTCGGGGCCGCGGGTGCGGACGGCGTAGGGCTCCTCGAGGGAGCGGCCGTTGATGAAGACCTGCCCGTGGTGCATGCGGAGGCGGTCGCCGGGGAGGCCGATGATGCGCTTGACGAGGTGCAGCGAGGGGTCGACGGGGTAGTAGAAGACGACGACGTCGCCGCGATGGAGGGCGCTGCTGGGGAAGGGGCTGAGGGGGCCGGGGGAGGCGGGCTCGCGCTTGTCGACGAGGAGGAAGTCGCCGATGAGGAGGGTGGGCTCCATGGAGGCGGAGGGGATGCGAAAGGGCTGGAGCGAGAAGGTGATGGTGAAAATGGCGGCGACGATTACGTAGCAGAGCGACTGGAGGGCGGCGAGGGTGTGGGAGGCGATGTGGGGGTTGGGGGGCGGCGGCGGTGGCGAGGGTAGGGGGGGAGTGGGGCTGGGGGATGGGTCTCGGTCTGGGACCGGGACTTCGGGTTCTAGGGCTACCGGAGCGGCGGCGCCGGCTCCGGTAGGGAGGTTGGGGGAGGAGGTTGGCATCAGCGGGCACCGGCGGTGGTGACGGCGACGGCGGGGGCGGTGGGGGAGCCCTGGAGGAGGAGGGTTTCGAGGGCGATACGGGCGGCATCCTGCTGGGCCTGCTTTTTGCTGGCGGCTTCGGCTTCGGCGATGGGGCGGGATGCGCCTTCGGCTTCGGATACGCGGACCTCGACGCGGAAGAGCTTGCGGTGGTCGGGGCCGCTCTGGGCGGTGAGGACGTAGAGGGGATGTCCGGCTCCGGAGGACTGCATGTACTCCTGGAGGGCGGATTTGTGGTCGCCGATGGCTCCGGTAAATTTGCCGGGGGAGGCGACCGCGGCCTCGAGCCGGGGGAGGTAAGGCGCAATCACGACGGCGTGGATGAAGGCGCGGGCGGCGTCGAGGCCACCATCGAGGAAGAGGGCGGCGATGACGGCTTCGAGGGCGTTGGCGAGGAGGGCGGGCTTGGTTCGGCCGCCGCTCGCCTCTTCTCCGCGGCCGAGCTGGAGGAGGGCACCGAGATTGAGGAGGACGGCGACGTCGGCGAGGTGTTTGCGGCTGACCAGGGTGGCGCGGAGACGGGTGAGCTCGCCCTCGCGCGATCCGGGGAAGCGGCGGAAGAGGGCTTCGGCGACGACGAGGCCGAGGACGGCGTCGCCGACGAACTCGAGCTGTTCGTTATCCGCGGAGGGTTTGGCGATCTCTTCGGGTGCGCGCTCGCAGGAGAGGGAGCGGTGGGTGAGGGCCCAGAGGAGGAGGCTGGGATCGGAGAAACGGTAGACCGGGGCGCCGGGGAGATGAAGGATAGCGCCCGGGGTGTTGGCGGCGCTGAGTTTTTCGGGCGGGGCAGTGCGCGGGCGGGGGGTGTGGGGCGAGGTTGCGCGGGCTTCCGGATGCTGAGCTTCGGCTTCCGGGGCTTCGGAATCCCGGGCGTGGGCTGCCCGGGCCTGGCGATCTCGAGTTGGGGAGGTGCGGGATTTCATTGGCGGCCCCGCTCTTACTTTACCGAAGGTGTGCAGGGTTGCGACGGAGCGGAGCTACCTCGGCTGGGGCTTGTAGGCCTCTTTTTCGGCTTTGCCGCTGGGATCGAGGGGAGCCTCGTCGTCGTTTGCGGGGGATTGGGAGGCAGGCCGGGAGGTGGCGGGGACGACGGTCTCGCGCTTTGGGAGTGTGAACGGCTGTTTGAGGCCCTGATCGGCGGCGGCGCGGGTGTCGGGATGAATGTCGTGGACGTTAAGGGCCAGATGGTACTCGGAGACGGCCTTGCCGCGGTCTGATTGCACGTCGTAGAGCCGGCCGAGGTAGATGTGCGACCAGGCGATGGTGCGGGGGTCCTTCGAGGTCTGGAGGGCGGCCTGGAAGTGGGTGACGGCCTCGGCGGGCTGGCGGTCCAGGAGATCGATGCGGGCGAGGATGTAGTGCGCCCTGGGGTGATCTCCGACGGGATCCGCGAGGGCCTTTCGGGCGATCTCTTCGGCGGCGGCGGCGTCCCCCTGGAGCATCTTTCGCTCGGCGAGATCGAGGCCGGACGGGGCGGGCTGGATGCGGCGGACGACGTCGCGGGTCGGCTCTGGGAGGAAGGCGATCTGTTGCCCGGCCTTTCGTTGCCGCTCGACATCCATGCCGTAAACCATGGGTCCGATGTTGTCTTTGAGGCTGATGTTGTCGCGCTCCATCTCGACGAGTTGACCGTAGAAGTAGTTGGTGAGCACCCATCCCTGGCGCATGGAGAGATCGACGCTGCGGCGGCGCACGGCCTCGGCCTCCCGGGCCAGGGCTGCGCGCTCGGCATCGAACTTTTCGGAGTCGACGCGATTCCCGGGGCCGGCCGGGCGCGCGGGCTGGACGAGACCGGTCTCCATGGTGCGGGCTTCGACGGCCTTGATGAGGCACTCGGTGAAGAGGGCGACGATGTCGGACTTGTAGACGAACTCGAGCGGGGCTTCGGCGACGGACTTGAGCAGAGGGAGGAGGCGGTCCATGGCGGCGGCGCGGGCGTAGACCATGGGTTCGATCTGGTAGTGGAGGTAGGTGTGGCGGATCTCGTCGAGGTGGAAGGAGCCGGCGGGATCGGCTGGCGGCGAGATGATGACGACGTAGTTGCTGGAGTAGATGCGGGCGTTGACGGAGTTGGGGGCGAGCATGGGCTCGACGAGGACCAGGAAGCGGCGGCCATCGTAGCTGCTGACGGGGGACCGGAGGTCGATGTTGGTGTGGAGGATCATGCGGGTGAGGGGATCGTGGAGGCGGGTGACGATGGCCTCGTAGTCGGCGTGGCGGGCGACCCAGATGGCGTGGAGGTGGACGGCCTCGCTGAAGTTGCGGAGGAGGGGGAGGACCGTGACGACCTGGGTGGAGTCGGGGGGGAGATCGGTCTCGGCGACGATGGGTGTGAGGTCGGGGAGGAGGTAGAGCGCGAGGGAGACGTACTGGGCGACGCTTCGGCCGGGGTCGCCGAGCTGGTGCTGGTGGATGTAGGCGCAGAGCTCGTTGCGGCGGGCGGCGGCGTCCGGTGAGGCGGCGACGGCGGCGTCGATCTCCGCGCGGACGGAGGCGCGGATGGGACTGGAGGCGGCGAGATCGGCGTCGTAGCCGCAGGTGTTGAGAGCGGCGGCAAGCTGAAAGAGGGACTCACTGCTTTCGAGGGTGACGGCGGATCCGCTGGCTTCGGGCTGGGCGATCTTCTGCGAGGGGGTGCTGGAGGAGAGCGGGGCGGTGGTCTGGGAGGAGGAGCTGCTGCTGCTGCCTGAGCTGGAGCTTTGAGCTGCGGCGGTGGGGGCATATAGACCGAGGGGACCCAGGGAGGTGAGGAGACCGAGGGTTGCGGTGAGAGCGGTGCGGGTGCGAGCTCGGGTGGGGGCGGGCGTAGGGGGAGACGCGGGGATGGTCACGCGGGAATGGATGGAGCGAGACGGCACAGTACCTCTCTGACGGACGTCGTCAAGTATTCTGACGGACGTCGTCAAGTGTAGGAGAGCGACGGAAGCGCACGCAAGCTGGGAGGGAGGCCGGGATGGGTACGGATGGGGAGAGGCGGGATGGGAGGGCGGGTTCAGGCGTGGACGGAGATGCCCGAGAAGGTGAGGACGACGCGGCCGCGGACGGCACCGCCGAAGACGCTGGCGGGCTGGAAGACGCAGGAGAGCAGCTGGTCGATGATCTGGGTGCGGACGCCGGGATCGCTGGGGCCGGAGACGATATCGAAGTCGTAGACTTCGCCGCGCGCGTTGACGCTGGCTTCGACGACGATGGTTTCATCGCGGGGGGTGGAGATGGGGTGCTGCTGGGTGGCGGAGTAGAGGAAGTGGGGCATGGTGACGGCGCCGAGCGGCTCATCGTTGGCCATGACGGGCTCGGGTGCCGCGACCATGCCGAGCAGGAGCATGATGCTGCCGACGAGCACGACGGCTCCGGCGAAGCCGGCGGAGGCCTGGAGGAGGAGGGGGCGGAAGAGGTTATCCCAGCGAACGCCGAAGCGCGCGAGGAGGACGGACGGGGTGCGCATGCGCTCGTGGGAGATGGCGAGGCGAAGCTTCACGCCGAGGTCGGCGGGAGCCTTGAGCGGGCCGATGGAGGCGAGGGTCTGCTGGAGGGCGCGGATGGCGGCGAACTCCTGGGCGCAGGCGGCACAGCCATCGAGGTGACGGGCGATCTCCTGCATGCGGCGACCGCTGACGGCGCCGTCGAGGTACTGGGAGAACGACGTCTGGGTGGAGGTGCAGAGGTCGGGCTGGGGCTGCGTTGTCATCGCGCGGACCCCTGTTGGAGGCGCGGGTCCCCGTGGGTCTGGGGGGCGTGAAGGGAACGCGGGTGGCGCGGAGGCTCGGAGGCGGAGAGCAGGTGGCGGAGGGCGGAGCGACCGCGGGTGAGGCGGCTCTTGACGGTGCCGAGGTTGACGTCGAGGATCTCGGCGATCTCCTCGTAGGAGAACTCTTCGATCTCGCGCAGGACGACGACGGTTCGGAAGGCTTCGGGAAGTTCGCGGAGGGCGGCCTCGACGCGGGTACGGAGCTCCATCCGGGCGGCGCAGTCGAAGGGTGAGGAGCCCTTGTCGGCGAGGACGGCGGCGAGGCAGGGCTGGTGCTCGTCGTGGGATTCCGAGGATCCCGAGGACTCGGAGGTTGGGGAGTCGATAGTGATCTCCTGGCGCTTGTGCCTGGACCACCAGCGGCGCTGGTTCGAGGCTTCGCGGAGAGCGATGCGGTAGAGCCAGGTGCGCAGGCTGCAGTCGCCGTGGAAGCTGCGGATGCTGCGGAAGACCTTGATGAAGACCTCCTGGCAGATGTCGGAGGCTTCGGTTGGGTCGTTGAGGCTGTGGGCGATCAGGGAGTAGATGGGCTGGTGGAACTGGGCGATAAGGGCTGCGAAGGCCTCTTCGGAACCGGCTTTGAGATCGGCGACGAGCGCCTCCTCTTCCGTGTGGATGCCGATTGCGCTGACCAGATTACCCAAGGCTGTACCCGTCCTCATGAGAGGTGCCCCCAACAGTACGACTTCGGTCGACGGTGATGCAAGCAGCGAGAGGGATTGCGCCGCCGGCGGCTGAGTGCTCGCTCACTCTACGTAACTTAGACACCAGGTGGGGATGGATAGTTCCTTCGGTCGGGAGGGATGGGGTTTGACGAAAGCCGATGCGTCGGCCAGAATGGGAGCAGACCTTCCGACGGAGTGGGCCTGTGGCGCAGCTGGGAGCGCGCTTCCATGGCATGGAAGAGGTCATCGGTTCGATCCCGATCAGGTCCACCAAACACTTTCTAAGTACCTTCTAAGCGGCTCGGATGTTTCTGTCCGGAGCAGGGTCGAGAGCGCCCGGATCTGTCGGGGGCCTCGGAGTTTGTAAGCTGCGACGTGGAGGACCCCCCCCAGACTACTTTGGTGCTTCGAGGCCTGATTGCAGGAGTCTGGAGATGCTTCCGCCGACTGCGGGGAACTGCGAGGCGATCCAGGTGAGGATCGGGACCGCACCGAAGGTTGCGAGGCGGAGGTAGAAGCCGCTGCCAAGCTCGTTAGCGGCGGTGCCGGTGATGCCGCTGAGGATGGGGTCGCGATGCATGTGCGCGAAGACCCAGACGACCGCAGTGCCGAGGAGGATGAGAAGGCCGGTGAAGGTCCAGTCGATCCACTGCCGGGGTTGGAAGGGGTAGGAGTTCCAGGCGAGGATGGCGAGGACGAAGGCGGCCGAGACGAAGGCCATGAGCTGCCGGATATTGATGAGCACGGAGCGAATGACCGAGACGTAGCGGATGGCGAGGAGCTCTTCGGCGAGCTGGATGGGGTGGGGGTCGTCGCTGGGCAGAGGATCGGCTGCCTCGACCTCAGCGAGCACGGCCTCTGCCTCCTGCTGCTGTCTGGAGAGGGCGGGGGGGCGGCGGTTGGCGTCGACGAGGGAGCAGCGGTGGTGCTGCCAAAAGGGAACCAGGACACCGGAGAGCAGGGCTTCGGCGAACTTAGCGTAGTCGCACTCGATGGCGCACATCAGGTTGAGTTCGCCGCGGTGCCTGGGGTGGGGGAGGTCTTTGCCGAAGAGGAAGTTCCCGCGGGCGTCCCATGGCTGCGGGCGGTCTCCTTGTCTGCGGTGCGATCGGCTGGTGGCCTGGACGAGGGTGAGGAGATCAGCCATGTGCAGCTTGAGGTCGGCGTGGGCGGTGTCGGCTCGCTGCAGAGGGGTGAGAGGCTGAGGTGGGAGCACATCCGCTCCGAAAGCGCGAAGGACACCCGGGTGGTGTGACATCTGCTGGATGGCCTCGCTGGATCGAACCATATCGCGCCAGTACTCGAAGAGTCCTGCCTGGCGGAACATCGTCATCCAGGAGATGTTGGTGAGCCGGCTGAAGGATCCACGAAGGGTGAGCGCTCAAGAGCTTCGAGCAGACCTCCCTTGAGCGCCATCCAGAGCGCCTGGTCTGGGCGAGGGCCCACAGGTACCAGCAGAAGAGGAGGAGAAGGATGGGAAGCAGGGGGGAGACGCCGCTGGTGGGATATGGCAGCGGTAGCTGAAAAAGAGGCCCACGAAGGAGTTCTTCTCCCCGCTGCTGGGCGCACAGATATAGGCCCAGACGGCTGGAATCACAACTACGTGCCGAGGGCGATGAGGTGGAACCAGCGGTACAGGAACGCCTCCGAGGCGAGATCTTCTTTCTCTTCGAGGGGCAGGTTGCGCCGGCAGGGGGAGCGCTTGCGTCCCGGCTCGGCGACGGCCCTGGCGAGGAAGCAGTGCGTTCTGCGAATACTGAGGACTGCTGCGAGAAGGCCTGAGCCGACGGTGATGGCGGCGACCACGGCGGTGATGAGGTTGAACTTCAGGAGATGGAGGGTGGTGACGACGGGGTATGCGGTGATGAAGCTCATCGAGAGCAGCATGGCGGTTGCGATGTGGATGTAGACGGCGCGGCGGCGAGGCTGATCGCCATGTTCCAACGCGAGATCGCGCGTGAGGGGCGACCAGTAGTTTGCGGTGAGGAGGACGAGGCTGTGGAAGACGCAGAGGCAGGTGATGACGAGACACAGGCGATACCAGGAGAAGGCGGGGAAGCTGTGGTGGTCGGCATCGAAGGCGGAGATTGTGGGAGGCGGGTTCGTTTTATCTCGGTTGCAGGTTTGGGCTGTTGCATCCGCGAGGAAGGTGGGCAGTATGGAAGAGCTGTCACTGGCGCACCCGTCGATGACGCCGAGCGGGTAGTAGCCGTCGCGGCCGACCACGGTTGCCCACAGGGGGATGCGCATGGGCGAGGTGGGATATGGGGACCTCTGGTACTCGGCGAGGTGAAGATCGCGGATGTCTTTACGGTTCCAGAAGGTATACATCGCGGCGTTGAACAAGGACTCGGTCGATGCGTTGGCGAAGTTATGCAGACGTTGCGTGGAGTCGGAGCGGGCGAGAGCCGTGAAGGGGTAGGCGGTGAAGGAGATGGAGCCGACACAGGCGGAGTTATCGAGGTAGCGAACGAACATGAGATCGCTGCTGCCGAGAAAGACGAGGCGGATGTCGGGCAGCTCGCGGTGGAGGGATTTTGCGAGGAAGAGTTGGTCCAGCGTGTTGGAGGCGGAGATGGCGACGACTTCGATGCGACGCCGCCTCAGTTCGCGGATCATCGCCATCCATTGCGCCTCCTGGGAGAAGGGGCTGAGTTCGGGAGAGAAATGCTTGACCGTGTCCTCGATGCCCGAGTCTTTGAGCGGGAGATGGAGATAGGGGCTGGCGCCAGTCTCGGACGAGGCGTCGGAGGCAGCGTTGATCCCTCGCGAGGCATTGCGAAGGAGGGAGATCTCACGAGGGAAGTGGATGACGAGGGGGTTTTTCACGGCGACATTCTTCAGGTCGTGAATCGTGTCGCTTTGGCCGTAGATGGTGCCGCTCTCTAGGAGGAAGGCGAGGCGTTCAATGTCTTGATCTTCGGCCTTGAAGAGATCCGTAAATTGAGTTTGCACAAAGCTGGTGTTGTCACCGAAGGAGGTGTACTCGACTGCTCTCTGACCAGGTACGCTGTGGGCGTTCAGAACGGAAGAGGCAATGGGTGTTGAGGTGATACCGGCGACCGAGATCCTGGTGATGCGGGGATCGAAGTGGGCGTTCTCCAGGCCGGCCCGGAGCGAGGCGGCGGAGCCGGAGTTGTTTGGACCGATGATGTCGGCCTGGTCGGAGGACCGGAGGGAGAGCGCGGCGCCATAGAACGTCTGGAGGTCCGCCTCGTAATGGAGCGCGTGCTGGAGTTGATCGCCATTGACGCCTACGGCCGGTGTCTGCCCGACGAGGAAGAGGTAAAGGACGTGGTCGTCGAAGGGCTTTGTGGAAGCGGGGTCACAGGGCGGCGCTGAGGTGAATCGCGTTATCGAACACAGGCCCTTGAGGATGATGAGGCCGGGCTGCTTTTCGCGGTCCTGCTCCAACTTTGCTTCGGCTTCGCTGACGGCCTCGGTAGACTTCGAGGTTTCGGCGTGACGGTTCCAGAGGAGCCAGAAGGTAGCTGCCCACATAGTCGTTCTCCGCGGCGGCTTGCATGAGGACATCCACCGAGCGGTCGAACTCGATGGCCATAGAGCTGTGGATGGGGTCAGGAACGGTGGCGATGATGGCGGTGATGTGGGGTGTGACGCGAGGGACGACGCCCTTTTGCGAGGAGGGTATTCCCCAGCCGTCGGGGCCGCAGGACTCGTCGGGATCTTCGAGGCTGCCGCTCACGTGGGAGTCAAAGGCGGCGCCGTGTTGGGTGACCGAGATGGCGAGTTGCTGCGACTTCGGAGCAACGTGGGTTCGCGCGCGCCGCTTCTCTTCGGGGGTGCGTCCTCGATCCATCGGCCGGGTCTCCAGTAGTTGCAGGAGGCCTTCCGAGGGCCGTCGCCCTTGATCTGGTAGGCGCTGGGCGGTGCAGCGGACGCGACTCCAGCGGGTGGCGGGCTGGGGGTGGAAGGAGAGGAGGCGGAAGGGGGCGTGGAGCGGAAGAGGACACCGGCGAGGATTATTGCGCTGGCGGTGAAGCCCTGACCTTTATTCACTTGTGGGTCTCCCATCGAATGCTCTGGATCTGGAAGGTCACCTGGAGTGGAAGTCCCGCATGCGCTTACAGCCTCTCGAAGTACCAGATTTACATGTGGACCGGGGCGGCGATCTTTACGTATGCGTACCCGGCGATCAGCCGGATTTTTGTGCAGAGATGTGGCTTCCGGATATTCCGTCCACGCTGCCGGGGATCATTGGCCTGGGCGCCGGGACGTCGATCGGCGCGCAGCTTGTGACCAGTGTTCGTGGCCCCAAGGGGAGCGGACAGGAGAAGCCGAGCCTGAGCGACTTCATCACGAGCGGGGGTGTTGCCGCTCCCGAGCGCGTGCAGATGTTTGTGTGGACGACGGTGGGCGTCCTCGGCTTCTGCCTGGCTACGCTGAGGGCGAATCCGTGGGAGATCAGCGGCCTGCCGGAGGTTGGCACGGGGCTGCGAGTTCTGCGCGAGCGCACTAGGGCGGGGCGGAGTTGCGGGAGAGTGCGATTCAGGTCAGGAGGTCTGCGGGGTCGAGTGTTCGTTAGCTGTGCCGGCCTGGCGAACGGGCTTGGCGAAAGTTCTCGGCGTGCGAGGTCAGTGCTGCATGGATTGGGACGCGGCATGGAGTTCCTGGGAGGCATCGTGGAAGCGTCCGCGCGATGCTGACAGGAAGCCGCGGTCGGAGTCGATCCGGGCGGTGGCGCGGGCGATCTCCGGGTCGAGCGCCACCGGAGCGGGGCCGCCCGGGATGGTGCGTATGCTGACGAAGTTGGCGGCATCGAGGGAGAGGTGAAGCGCCTCCTGGTCGACGGGTGGAGCGATGCCGTCGTCGTGGAGTGACTGGAGGACCAGGGCGATGAGCCTGGGGCGGTCGAAGCTGCCGGCGAGCGCCTCCACCGCGCTGCTGACGATGCGGTGAGCGTGCGCGAAGGAGATACGGGTCGAGCGCACGAGGGTGTCGGCGAGTTCAGTAACGGTGAGGAAGCTACCCTGTGCGCGGGCCTGCATTCTGGCCGTGTCGAAGGTCGCCTCGGAGAGCACACCTTCGAGGAGAACGAGAACGCGGAGGCCATCGGTGAAGGCGAGGTGGACGAGCGGCTGCAGGGAATCTTCGCTGTCATTCATGTCGGCGAAGGGCGTGTTGTGGAGCGAGGAGAGGACGGCCTGCGACTCGGAGAGGGCGCGCGAAGCGAGGATGCGGACGTGCTCAAGGGGAACGGGGTTCCGCTTCTGCGGCATGATGCTGGAGATTTGAACGTAGCCCTCCGACAGCCGAACGTAGCCGAACTCTGCCGTGCTCCAGAGCAGGAGGTCCTGAGCGAAGCGGCCGATGCCGAGCATGGAGACGGCGAGGACGGAACAGCTTTCGGTGAGGTAATCGACGGCTGCGATGGCTCCGTAGGAGTTGGTTTGGAGGCCGTCGAAGCCGAGGAGGTGGGCGGTGCGCGCGCGGTTAATGGGGAAGCCGGTGGTGGTGATGGCGCAGGCGCCGAGCGGGCACCGGTTGACGCGTCCGAAGGCGGAGCGGAGGCGTTCCGCGTCGCGTTCGAGGACCTCGACCATGGCCATGAGGTAGTGGCCGAGGGTGGTTGGCTGGGCGGGCTGGCCGTGGGTGTAGGCGGGCATGAGGGTTGAGCGGTGTTCGCGGGCGAGGTCGACGAGGCGCGATCGCAAGGAGATCACGGCGTCGAGGGTTGCGAGCAGATGGTCGCGCAGGACCATGCGGTACATGGTCATGTCGATGTCGTTGCGGGAGCGGGCGGTGTGGATCTGGCCGGCGTTCTCGCCACCGCACGACAGGGCCAGCTTGCGCTCCAGGAGGAAGAAGAGGTCTTCGACGGAGCCATCGAACTCGGTCGCGAGGAGGTCGTCGCGGTCGAGCGAGTCGAGGGCGCAGAGGCAGGCGGAGGCGACCTCGGGGGACCCGATCCCCTGCTCGGCGAGCATGACTAGGTGGGCGTAGTCGATCTCGATGAGGGACGGGAGGAGGAGGCGCTTTGCGTCGGCGAAGACGGGTGCGAGGACGGTGTCGCGGTAGATGGCGGCGGGGAAGGTGGAGGTGTTCTTCATGAGCCTGGGCGGTTCGAGAGCAAGCCGGGGAGAGTGGCAGAGTTCTAGAACTCGATACGTGCGCCGAACTGCAGGATGCGCGCTTCGAGAACGGTGCCTGAGGGCCTGAATGTGGGCGCGCCGGTGGGAGTGATTTGTCCGACCTGCGCCCCCGGTACTACGGTTGCGGAGGTATAGACCGTAGCGCCGGAGTTGATGCTGGTGAAGTTCGAGCGGTTGAAGACGTTGTTGGCTTCCGCGAAGATCTGAGGCTTGACGCGCTCGAGGAAGGTGGCGAAGGTGCGGGTGTAGCGGAGGTCGGCCTGGTAGATGCTTGGAGTGCGGAGACTGTTGCGGCGGATAAAGAGCGGCCGCTGCGTGGCCAGGGCATCGCCGTTGAGGACGGTGCTGGTGGTCTCATTCTGTTGATCGCCGTTGGAGCTGTTGAGGAGGAAGGCGAAGTTGTTATTGGTGAAGATGCCGTTGACGAAGCGGTTCTCGAAGTGCGTCTCGGGCTGATAGACAGCGGACATGGTGAAGGAGTTGGGGCGATTGACGGAGCTGTTGCCGCGGTCGAATTTGCGGTTGCTGGGATCGGCGATCGGGTTAGAGAACTCGAAGGAGTTGGCTTCGGGCGTATCCGAGATGGAGTGCGACCAGGTGTAGGAGGCCGATGTCGTTAGGCCGGCCGACATGCGGTGGGTGTAGGTTGCGACGAAGGCGTTGTAGCTGGTGTTGGAACCGATGTCGATGTAGGTGATGTTGTTGAAGTTCGGATTTGCGCGGGTGGCGGCAGTGACGGCGGGGCTGTAGATGGGACGTCCGTCGGCGAGAGATCCGGTGGGATTGATCAGGTTGCGGTTGCGAAGGAACTCGAAGTTACGGCCGTTGGTGAGGACGTAGCTCAGGGTGAGCGAGTCGTTCCTGCTGAGCTGCTGGGCGACCTGCAGGTTGGCGTTCCAGGTGTACTCGTTCTTGAAGTTGGGATTCAGGGCGTAGGGATTGAGAGCGTTGAAGCAGGAAGGCGGGATGGAGTTGATGGAGTTCGGGTAGGCGATGGCGCATGCTCCCGAGCCGCCGCCGGCGACGGTTGCGATCAGGTTGGGGGAGGTTTTGTCGCCGTTGTTGTAGAGCGGGTTGTACCAGATGTTGGTAGGCGAAGCCTCGTAGAAGATGCCAGCGTTCAAGCGAACGACGGTGCCAGCGGCGGGCGAGTAGGCGAAGCCTAGGCGGGGCGCGAAGTTGGCCTTGGGGGTGCGGAAGCTGTGGGTCTCCGCGAGGGGGGCGTTGGTGAGGCCGTCGGGAGCGCGGTACTGGTCATAGCGAAGGCCGTAGGTGGCGACGAGCTTCGGGGAGATCTGCCAGGTATCCTGCGCGAACAGGTCGAAGAAGATGGAGTGGTAGGCGGCGCCGGGACGGCCGATCGATGCTCTCAGGGTGGAGTAGCCGAAGGGAGCGGACCCGTTCTTGGCGGCGATCCAGGCGGCGGTGGAGGCGAAGGTGTACTGGGTGTAGACGTCCGCGAGCTGGGTGTCGAGATTTTTCTGGAAGCCGACGCCGACTTTCACGGCGTGCCTGCCGAGGATCCAGGTGAGGTTATCGGAGAAGGAGGGGATCTTCTCCTGGAACTTGTCTCCGGCCGCGTTGCTGCCACCGAAGTTGGAAGCGTTTGCGCCGGTTATGGTGATCATGGGACCGGTACCGGTGACGGCGCTCGCGAAGTGCTGCTGATTGCGGTAGGGCCAGGATCCGCGGAACTCGTTGAGCAGTGTGGGCGAGAAGGTTGTGATGAGCTGGGTGCCGAGGATGTGGGCGCGGTCGCGGAAGTCCGCAGAGGCGGACTGGGCGAAGTTTCCGCCGACGTTGGAGTTGAAGGGGTAGTCGTTGCGGAAGTAGTTGTAACGGACGAAGGCCTGGTTGCTCCGATTGATGGTCCAGTCACCGCGAGCGTCGACCCATTGCGCGCGCTGCACTTGGGGGGCGGTGTTGAAGTCGGCTGCGGGGATGCCGTTGGCGATCAGCAGGGTCTGGGTGGGGAGGCTGATGGTGATGGCCTGGGGGTTGGCGCGCTTGAGTTTTTCATACGCACCGAAGACGAAGACCTTGTTTCTGATGACCGGAGCGCCGATGCGGGCGACGTAGTCATCCACATGGAGATCAGGCTTGGCCTTGCCGCCAGCGACGGCCGTGTTGCAGTTCTGGAACATGGGGCAGGAGCTGGCCGCCTTGGGGCGCCAGATGTACTGCAGAGCGCCGTGCACGGTGTTGGTTCCCTGCGGAGTGATGACGTTGTAGATGATGCCGGCGGTGTTGCCGAACTCGGGCGTGAAGGAGTTGGAGATGGTCTGGACCTCCTTGACGTAGGAGTCGGAGATGGCGAAGAGGCGCAGGCCGTAGCGGTCGGCCTCGGTGTCGACCATTCCATCGAGCTGGTACTGGACGCGGTCGACGAGGCCGTTGGTATTGACGGTGCGGGGGATGCCGTTTTCGGGGTTGGGATGGCCGGAGACGCCGGGCTGAAACAGGATGAAGTTGTACGGGTTACGCGATGTGAGCGGGAGGTTCTGGACCTCGGCCTCGGAGATGGTGCGGCCGAGATCGACGCGCGCGGTCTCGAGCAGGGGAGCGTCGCTGGTGACCTGCACTTCGGTGGCGACGGAGCCGACCTTGAGAGACTCGTCGACGGTGAGATTGCTGCCTGCATCGACGTGGATGCCGCGCTGGACGAAGGGGGCGAAGGAGCCGGAGGTGGTGGTGACGGAGTAGGTGCCCAGGGGGAGGTTGGGGGCGAGGTAGGCCCCATCGGTATCGGTGACGAGGTCGCGCGTGTATCCGGTGTCGGCGTTCTTGACGGAGACGGCCGCGTTGGGGACGGGTGTGCCGGTCGCATCGGTGATCTGGCCGCGAATGGTTCCGTTGATGGACTGCGACTGGCCACGGGCGAACGAACCGGCAGCGGGAGCCCAGACGGCGAGGGCGACGAACGCGAGATTTCTGAGGTGAGACAGAGCCATTAGAGCCTCCTGCAAATGATGCTGATGTTTGGGCTGGGCGAACTACTTATCCAGTGGACTTCCAGCCTGGAGCCTGGTGCGTGAGATCTGAGGAACGAGGCGGCCCGGGGACACGCTGATCACGGGAGGCGAATCCTGCAAAGTGGATGGATAGAGCCATTATAAACAGACGTTTCAAGGCTGGTTCAGGGCGGTTCTGCTTTGGCGTTGGTTGTAACTCTAGTGAAGGAGACAGGTCGGGCTGCGGTGGAGTGGCGATGAGATCGGCATGAACGCTGGGGTTTGACTCTGAAGCCGGCTCATGTTTGGATGAGGCGTCTCTGTGCCGGATGCAGGTTAATGAACAGACGCGAGTTCCTCCAGAGTGCCGGGATGACTGCAGCTCTGCCGCTGGCCGCGAGGAATGTTCCTGCGCTTGCGCAGGGGAATCGGGCTGCTAGGCCGGACATTGCGCTGCGCATCGAGCCCACGACCCTTGAGATTGGGCGGGGTGTCCTGGTCAAGACGGTCGCCTACAACGGCCAGGTTCCGGGACCTCTGCTGCGGCTGCGCGAGGGTGTTCCGGTGACGATCGATGTGACCAATGCGAGCGCCAACGTGGATATCGTCCATTGGCATGGTCTGGCGATCGATGCGCTGAGCGATGGCGCGGCGGAAGAGGGATCGCCAATGATCGGTGCGGGGAAGACGGTTCGCTACCGGTTTCGGCCGAAGCCCCCAGGGACGCGCTGGTACCACACGCATGCCATGGCGATGGACAACCTGGAGCTGGCCGGGTACACGGGCCAGTTTGGATTTCTGCTGGTTGAGGGACGCGAGCCCACGCCAGAGGTCGACCTGGAGGTGAACCTGGCGGTGCATCACTGGGGGCCGAGCTTCGTTCCCGTGGTGGAGACGATGCGGAGGGAGTCGGCGAACGTGCCGCAGACGTGCGGATCGGACGTCGGGTATCGATACGCGACTTTGAATGCGCACATGCTGGGCGCCGGCGAGCCGATCCGGGTGAAGCAGGGTCAGCGGGTTTTATTCCGGCTGCTGAACGCGAGCGCGACCGAGAACACGGTTCTGGCGCTGCCGGGCCACAGCTTCCTGGTGCTGGCGATGGACGGCAATCCGGTGCCGCACCCGAAGCGGGTGGAGGTGCTATCGCTGGCGGTAGGGGAGCGGGTGGATGCGGTGGTGGAGATGGGCTCGCCGGGCGTTTGGGTCTTGGCATCGACGGTTGCGGCGGAGCGAGCGAAGGGGCTGGGCGTCGTGATCGAGTATGCCGGCAGAGGCGGAGGTCCGGTGTGGCGCGAACCGGCTGCGGAGGTCTGGGACTACGCGCAGTTTGCCGGGAGCGAACCGGCGCCGGAGCCGGCGGAGACGTTTACGATGACGATTCGCGATGCGGGCGCGCTCCACGGATCGAAGTTCGATACATGGACCATCAACGGGGACGCGTGGCCGAACGTGACGCCGATGATGATCGACCAGGGCAAGCGGTACCGTATGCTGTTTCGGAATGCGAGCGGCGACCAGCACCCGATGCACCTGCACCGGCACAGCTTCGAGGTGACGGGGATCGGCACAAAGCGGATGAGCGGGCTGAGGAAGGACACGGTGAACGTGATGCCGCTCGAGACGGTTGCGGTGGACTTCGTGGCGGACAACCCGGGCAACAGCCTGGTGCATTGCCACCAGCAGCTGCACATGGACTACGGCTTCATGCAGATGTTCAAGTACAGGGCTTGAAGACGCGGGCGATGCGATCGACCTGGTACGACTCGGCGGCGCTGGCGCTGGCCGCGCTTGCGGTGCTGCTGCTGGCGGCCTGGATGGGAGACGGTCGCGGAGTTCACGCGATCTCTGCCGCGGCTCGGAAATACGCGACCGACGCTCCGGAGCGGATGGACTGGGCGGCGTACAACGGGCAGGTGAACGGGGACCACTACTCCCCGCTGGCGCAGATTACACCGGGGAACGTTGCGCGTCTGAAGCAGGTCTGGAGCTCGGACGCGGGGACCGAGGGCGGCATCCAGACCAACCCGATGATTGTTGGCCGGGTGCTGTACGGATACACGACGACATCGCAGGTGATTGCGCTCGACGGCGCGACGGGAAAGGAGCTTTGGCGCTTCGACTCCGGGACGATTGGCCGGCAGCCTAGCCGTGGCTTCACCTACGCGGGGCAGGGCCGGGACGCGCGCCTGTTTGCGTACATCACGAACTTTGTTTACGCGCTCGATCCCCTGACCGGGAGGCCGATCGGGAGCTTCGGCGAGGGCGGGCGCATCGACATGCGCGAGGATCTCGACTCGGACCCCACGCAGAATACGGTAACGATGACGACCCCGTGCGTGTTGTACGGGGAGATGTTGATCTGTGGCTTCCGCGCACCGGAGACCAACCCTGCTCCGCGCGGCGACATTCGCGCGTACAACGCGCGTACGGGCAAGCTGGCGTGGAGCTTTCACACGATTCCGCACCCGGGCGAGGAGGGTTACGCGAGCTGGCCCGAGGGAGCGTGGAGGACGGCGGGAGCGGCGAATAACTGGGCGGGAATGGCGGTCGACGAGAGGCGCGGCATTGTGTATGTGCCGACCGGATCGGCAGTCTCGGACTTCTACGGAGCGGACCGGGCGGGCGACGACCTGTACGCGAACACGCTGCTGGCGCTGGACGCGAAGACGGGAAGGAGGCTGTGGCATTTTCAGGGTGTGCATCACGATGTGTGGGACCGGGATTTCCCGTCGGCGCCAGCGCTGGTGACGGTGCAGCGCGGCGGCGAGAGGATCGACGCGGTGGCGCAGACGACCAAGCACGGGTTTGTCTTCGTGTTCGACCGGGTGACGGGGAGGCCGCTGTTTCCGATCGAGGAGCGAGCGTTTCCGGCGAGCGATGTGGCGGGCGAGGTGACCTCGAAGACGCAGCCGATCCCGCTCCTTCCGGAGCCGTTTGCACGGCAGCGGCTGACGGCCGACATGCTGACGAACCGGACACCAGCGGCGCATGCATGGGCCGAGGAGCAGTTCAAGAGATTTCGCAAAGGCGGCCAGTTCGTTCCGCTCGCGGTGGACAAGCAGACGGTGGTCTTTCCGGGATTTGACGGGGGCGGCGAGTGGGGTGGAGCGGCGGTCGATCCCGGATCGGGGGTTTTGTACATCAATTCGAACGACCTTGCATGGACGGGAGGCCTCGTGGAGAACAAGGGTGGAAGCGCGGGCGCGGTCCTCTACGGGACGCAATGCGGCGTTTGCCACGGGCGCGACCGGGCGGGGAGCCCACCGGCGTTCCCCTCGCTGGTGGGGATCGATCAACGGCTGACGAAGGCGCAGATCGCTGAGACGATTCGCGGCGGAAAGGGGCGGATGCCGGGATTTCCGCGACTGAACGACGCACACATCGAGGAGCTCCTGGGCTTTTTGAAGCTTGGGGACGTTGGCGAAGGGAGCCTCCCGCCGGCTTCGGGTCTGGCTTCGGGCCTGGCTTCGGCTATGGGGGGTACGGACCCGGTTGGGGGCAAGCTCTACAGGGAGAGTTGCGCGATCTGCCACGGTGAGGACCGGATGGGAGCGGTGTCGAACTATCCCGGACTGCTGGGCGTGCGACTGCGCCTCGATGACGCGCAGATACGGAGCAACATCCACGACGGCAAGGGTCGCATGCCGGGCTTCCCGAAGTTGACAAAGGCGGACACCGACGCGATCTTGCGCTTTCTCGGACCTCTGCCCGCAGCAGCAGATGCGCCGGGGAGTGAAAAGCGGGAGATGGGGGGAGAGGCTATGTCGTCTACCGTGCCGAGGTACGGCTTCACCGGGTATCGCAAGTTCCTCGATCCTGACGGGTATCCGGCTGTGGTTCCGCCGTGGGGTACGCTGAACGCGATCGATCTGAACACGGGCAAGTATTTGTGGAAGGTGCCGCTCGGGCAGTATCCCGAACTGGCTGCGAAGGGAATGGCGGACACGGGGTCTGAGAACTACGGCGGCCCGGTGTTGACGGCGAGCGGCGTGTTGTTCCTCGGAGCGACGATCTACGACAACAAGCTGCGTGCGTTTGAGGCGCGCACGGGAAGGCTGCTGTGGGAGGGCGCCCTGCCGTTCGCGGGCAATGCGACACCGAGCACGTACATGATCGACGGTCGGCAGTACGTTGTGATCGCGAGCAGCGGAGCACGCAATCCGAAGGGTTCGCAGGGAGCGGCGTACGTGGCGTTTGCTCTTCCATAGCGGCGGGGGCTGGGCTCAGGTTCCGACTGGTTCCATGTCGACTTCCACCTTGAGGCTGTGGCCCCCGCCGCCGAGGATGAGGCCGCGCAGAGGGCTGACGTCGCCGTAGTCGCGACCCCAGGCGAGGGTTACGTGGCCGTCGGTCGGGGCGACATCGTTCGTGGGGTCCATGTCGAGCCAACCCAGACCGTGGCAGTAGGCGGAGGCCCATGCGTGGGATGCGTCGGCGCCTACCAGCCTGGGTCTTCCCGGAGGCGGATAGGTGCGCAGGTAGCCGCTGACGTAGCGCGCGGCCAGATGGATGGAGCGGAGGCAGGCGATCTGAACGTGGGCGAAGTCCTGGCAGACGCCGCGCCGCTTTTTGAACACCTCTTCGGTTGGCGTGCGGACGGTGGTGACCTTGGCGTCGAAGCGAAAATCTTTGTGGATGCGCGACGTGAGGTCCAAGAGCGCCTCCCGCATGGGACGACCGGGTGTGAAAGATTGGAGCGCGTAGGCGGCGAACTCGGGACGGATGCGGATGCGCGGCGACTCGAACTGGAACTGGTAGGCCTCAAGGCCATCGGGGCTGTGATCGCGGGCCAGAGCTCCGGTGGACCCTTCCCAGGGGGGCGAGGCGGGCAAGCTGCCGGGGGTGTCGCTGCCGGGGGTGTCGCTGCCGATTGACATCTCGCTCCTGGCCTCGACGACCAGCTCGTTGTGAGGCTCCTCCACGGTGAAGAAGTAGAGGAGATTGCCAAAGTAGTCGACGCGCTCGGTGAGCGTGGTCGGAGTGGGATGGATCGTGAGAGCGCTGTGGACGAGGTGATTGCGCGGGAAGGAGCGCGGCTTGAGGCAGGCCACGTGGTTGCCGAAGGAGACGGGGTAGACGTACTTGTAGGTGGTTCGGTGGATGAGTTTATAGACCATTCTTCTCGATCATTGCCCGATGGCGATGGGGAGGATGCGGGCGTGGCTGAAGTACCGGCTGGACAGGTTATTGGACCAGGAGGGAAGGAGATCCTCGAGCTCTGCGAGGTAGCGATCCAGATGAGCGAGCCCATGCTCGCCGCGCGCCGATTTGCCGGAGGGTGGATACCGGATCGCCCCGAGATCGATGCGGCGCAAGGAATCGACGGCGTGCTGCATGGCTTGCAGGTCAGAGGCGACGTGCCGGGGCAATTTGCTGTAGAGGTCGGCCAGGTGCTGCAGCTGAAACTCGAGCGACCGGGGATTGGTTTCGTCCGCCATGACGACATCGAGGACAGCCAAGGGGTCGAGGGTGGTGTAGTAGCGCGTGCGGTAGGTCATGGAGCTGTCCGCGACCTCCAGCAGGCAATGGAGGTAGGACCAGTCTTCAGCGGGGAGCGGCCGGGTGATGACGCGCAGCTGCCGGGTGAGGTAGATGGCGCGCTCCAGGCGGCGACCGAGACTCATGAACAGCCAGCCGGAGCCGCGGTTGATGTTTTCGCGTTCCATTCCGGAGAAGGCGGACAGGAGTTCCAGGCAGGCCGTGAGCATGGCGGGGTACTCGGGGAGCTGGGCGCCGGGATCGACCTGCATGGCGTCGCGCAGCTTGCCGATGAGCAGCATCATGTCGGCCGACAGGCGTTCCCGCACATTGCCGCCGATGCGCGACACCTCCTGCAAGGTGCAGGGGAGGCTCTCGGACCGCTTGCTGTTGGTCAGCATCGAGAACATCTCTTTCTCGAGCGCGGCAAAGGTTGGGGGCTTGCCTTTTCTGGTCAGCAGCTTGATCTTCCGGGAGCCGAGGCAGCTATGGAGGCGGACGAGGCTGCCGAGCTCTGCCGGTTCGGCGGCGAGGACGCGGGGCAGCATGGAGCGAAGGAGGCGGGCGATGCTTTCCGACCGCTCGACGTATCGGCCGAGCCAGAAGGTGTTGTCGGCCACACTGCTGGGAACGACGCGAGGAACGCGGCGCAGCTCGATGGGTCGATCGCGAGGCCGGAGCATGCTGAAGGTATCGACCGGGCTATCCGAGAGAACCCAGGCGTCTTTGCTGTGGCCGCCGCGCTGCATGGAGACGACCGATCCGCTGGCTTCGGCGACACGGACGAGGCCGCCAGGGATTGCGACCCAGCCGGTGCGGGTGTGGAGGACGTAGGTGCGCAGAACGACGCTGCGGGAGTTGAGGCAATCGTTCTCCCAGACGGGGGCGGTGGAGAGGGCGACCTGCTCCTGGGCGACGTACTCGTGGGGGAAGGCGCGCATGCGCTCGATGAATTTCGCCCTCTGACTTTTGGAGAGCTCAGACCCGAAGACGGGTTCCATGCCGCGGGAGGGGAAGGCGGGCTTGACGACGACCGACTCCAGGTGCTCGAGGACCCAAGCGAGAGCGTTCGGCTGGCCGCACCACCAGGTTGCCACGGACGAGAGCTTGAGATCTTCGCCCAGGACACGCCGGGCCAGGCCGGGGAGAAAGGGCATGATAGCGGCTGACTCGATGAGGCCGCTTCCGAGTGCGTTTGCGACCTTGACGTTTCCGGCAACGATGGCGTCGACGAGGCCGGGAACGCCGAGGAGCGAGTCGCCGCGAAGCTCGAGCGGATCGCAGAAGCCATCGTCGACCCGGCGGAGGATGACATCCACCTGCTCCAAACCGTCGACCGTTTTGATGTAGACGCGGCGATCGCGGACGGTGAGGTCGGCTCCCTCGACGAGGGTAAAGCCGAGGTACTTGGCGAGGAAGGAGTGTTCGAAGTAAGTCTCGTTGTGCGGACCGGGGGTGAGCAGGACGACGCGCGGAGTATCGGTCTCGGCCATACTGGTGAGCGCGTCGCGCTGCGCACGGAAGAAGGGTGCGAGACGAAGGACGTTCGAGGTACGGAAGAGCTCCGGGAGGAGGTCGGCGACGACCGTGCGGTTTTCAAGGGCGTAGCCGCTGCCGGAGGGCGCCTGGGTACGATCGGCGAGGACCCACCAGTGACCATCCGGGGAGCGGGCCAGATCGACAGCGAGCATGTGGAGGTAGCTGTGGGGCGGGACCTCCACGCCGACCATGGGCCGGAGATACGCGGGATTGGCGTAGAGGAGCGCTGCGGGAAAGTGACCTCCGGTGAGCAGGTGCTGGGGGCCGTACAGGTCTTCAAGGAGGAGGCTGAGCAACTGGGCGCGCTGGATGACGCCAGCTTCGAGAACGCGCCACTCGTCGGCCGGAATGAGGAGAGGAACGACGTCGATGCGCCAGGGCCGGTTGGCGCCGAGGGGATCGCCGTAGATGTTGTAGGTGATGCCATTCTCGCGGATGCGGCGATCGGCCAGCCCGCGCAGATGTCCGAGTTCTTCGGGGCCGAGGGCGCGGAGCGACTCCATCAGATGCGCCCAGTGCGGCCGGGGTGTGACGCCGTCGGCGGACGACTCCTCGTAGGTGGCGCCGTAGCGGAGAGGGGATTGGTAGAGGTCGCCGATCATGGGGCAAGCCCTGGCAGTTCTGGGCCGGCCTTTTGGGCGGGTGCGGGCCAGCGGAGGTCTAGCGTCATGGGGAAGATTGCGTTGGTCTCGGGCGCGGGTTTTCGGGGAACGCCGGAGGGAGGCGTCGAGACCTGGAATCGCTGCAGGCGACGATCCCTGGCTTCGGCGGCGTCGGTTGGACGCGTGGTGTGGGTGGAGCCATCAGGCGGGCCGGCGAAGTAGGTGCAGCGGCCGACGGAACGCTGGCCCCAGGTATCGATGAGGTCGAAGACAAGCGGCGTGTGCACGGGAACCGTAGGATGCAATGCGGCTGACAGGCGACGGGCGCGGTACCGTATTCCAGCTACCGACTGCCCGGGCAGATTGGTGGGATGAAGAGGGACGGGGCGGCCGTTGCATGTGACTGCATAGCGACCCTGTGGGTTGGGAGCTTCTGTCGCGGACTGGGTGAGCTCCACCTGCATTCGCTCGAGGGATGAGTCGACGCTGCGGCCTGTGCTCCCCGAGTTGGTCTCTTCGGCGAGCACGTTCCAGGGTTCGAGTGCCTGGCGCAGATCGAGATGGACGCCCCCGGCGGAGAGGGAGCCGATTCTGGGAAAGCGGAACTCCAGGTGGGAGGCGAACCATTCGTCCTCAAACGCGTAGCCGGACTGGCGCAGGAAGCTGAGCACCTCCGAGAAGTCGCGATGGATGAAGTGCGGCAGCATGAAGCGGTCGTGGAGGGCGGCGCCCCAGCGGTTGAGGCTGCCCGTAAAAGGCTTCTTCCAGAAGACGCAGACGAGGGCGCGGACAAGGAGCATTTCAACCAGGCCCATGCGGAAGTGGGGCGTCATCTCGAAGGCACGAAGCTCCAGGAGGCCGAGACGGAGGCCCTGACCTTCGGCTGGGTAGAGCTTGTCGATACAGAACTCGGCCCGATGGGTGTTTCCGGTGACGTCGACGAGCAGGTTGCGAAAGAGTCCGTCGAGGATGTGCGGCGGGCAATCGCCCGTGGGCAGATGGCTGAAGGCGACCTCGAGCTCGTAGAGCGCGTCGGCGCGCGCCTCGTCCACACGGGGGTACTGGCTAGTGGGGCCGACGTACATGCCGGAGAAGAGATAGGAGAGCGACGGATGGTTTTGCCAGAACGTGACCATGCTGCGGAGGAGGTCCGGCCGGCGGAGAAGGGGGCTATCCGGAACGGTGGCGGCGCCGAGGACGATGTGGCTGCCGCCGCCGGTGGCGAGGTGACTTCCGTCGTAGGCGAATTTTCCGGCGATCAGGCGATTCCGGTGTGCCTCCTGGGACAGGACGGCATTGATCTGCTCGAGCTCGTCCCAGGTGCTGGCGGGTGGGAGGTTGATTTCGAGAACTCCGGGATCGGGTGTGAGGCTGAAGGAGCGCACCCGCGAATCGAGAGGCGGCGTGTAGCCTTCCACCCACACGGGCAGGTTGAGATGCTGGCAGGTGTCCTCGACTGCGGCGACCAGATCGAGGTAGTCCGCGAGAACGGGGGTGTAGGGCAGGAAGACATGGAGACGGCCGCCCCGGACCTCGACGGACAAGGATGGGCGGATCAGCTCGGTGGCGGCTTCGGGGTTGCTGGGGAGAGCGGGGAGCGAATCCGGCGCGGGCTCGGAGTTGAAGAGATCCATGCGCCGGGACGGTCGGGATGGAAGCTTGACCCGGGCGGTGGCGGGCTGGTTCCCGGGACCGGGCTCGTACTCGTACGAGAGTTTATCCGGGGCTACGAAGGGCATGGATTCGGTCGGGATGCGGAAGCCGATCGGCGAATCTCCGGGGGAGAGGACGAGACGCTCCGGGCGAGGGAACCAGGGCTGGCTTGACCACGCGAGGCGTCCCGCGGGCTGACGACGGCGAAGCGGAAGGATGTAGCCGGCGGGATCGGGCGGCTCGGGATCGCGGTCGAAGGCGGGGTTGTGGGCGGGGAGGATGTCTTCGGCGCTGACCTCGAGGCGGCGTGTGAGGGCCTGGAGGAAGGCCAGAGCGGTGGCTGGGCTGAAGCCGTAGTCATGATCCGGGACAGCGATGAGAACTTCGTTCTCCCACACGGGGACGCCGTCGTTGCGGGAGACGCAGTGGAAGGCCCATCGGGGCAGCTGCTCGCCGGGGTACCACTTTCCCTGGCCCAGGTGGAGCAGAGCGCCGGGCGCGGTTCTCTCCCGGAGGCAGCGGATGAGAGCCAGGCCACGGGAGCGCTTGAGCGGACCCAGCGCCTCGATGTTCCACTGCGGACTTTCGGACTCATCGATGCCGACAAAGGTGGGCTCACCGCCCATGGTGAGGCGGACATCCTGCGCGGCCAGGTCGCGGTCGACGAGGTGCGCCAGCGTCCGAATCTCTGCCCAGACGACGTCGCTGTATGGCTTTGACAGGCGTGGAGGCTCGTTCAGGCGGCGGACGGTGATGGCATGGCTGAAGTCAACACGGGCTGGCTCGACGGTGCCGCCGATGGGCGCTGCCTGCGATGCGGTGGGGGTGCAGACGAGCGGGATGTGGCCCTCGGCCGCGAACAGGCCCGAGGTCGGATCGAGACCGATCCATCCAGCGCCGGGTAGAAAGACCTCTGCCCAGGCATGGAGGTCGGCGGAGTCGGAGGCGGGGCCCTGCAGTGGTTTATCGAGCGCCGGCTCCTCGGACGCGAGCTGAATGAGGTAGCCGGAGACGAAGCGTGCGGCGAGTCCCAGGTGGCGGAGAAGCTGGACCAGCAGCCAGGCTGAATCGCGGCAGGAGCCGGTGCGTTCGGAGAGCGTGTGCTCGCAGCTCTGGACACCGTGCTCCAGCCGCGTGACGTAGGCGACCTGGTCGCGAACCCTTTGATTGAGGCTGACGAGAAGGTCGACGGTCGCCCCCTGCTCAACGGAGAGACTTTCGACGAAGGCTCGCAGGAGAGGTCCCGCGGGTTCGGCTGAGCGGTACGGATCGAGGTCGCGGGCGAGGTCTGGCGGGTATCGGAAGGGGTGGGTCTCGAACCCGGGATCGAGGACGAAATCGAAGGGGTTGAAGGGGGTGAGGTCCGCGACCAGGTTGACGTCGACGGTGAATGCGGTGGTCTTCTGGGGGAAGGTGACTCTGGCGAGATGATTGGCGAGGGGATCGAACTGCCAGTTCAGGGTGCGATCGGCGGGGCTGACGTCGAGCGAGTAACTGAGGATGGGCGTTCGGCAGTGGGGGGCGGGGCGGAGCTGGATGACCTGGGGGCCGAGGGAGACAGTCTTGCTGTAGCGGTACTGCGTCCGGTGCTGCAATGCGACCTGTGTGCCCATTGATCCTCGAACGGCTTGGTCTGGAGTGCGGGAAGTGTCGCGCGCTGCACCTGGCCCTAGCATAAAGGTCTTCGATGCCGGATGAGGATTTCCCTTTGACCTGGTGTGCGGAGGGCGTATGCGGGATGTGTTCGGGGGTGTCGAGTTGCGGCCGACTTACTCGGGCTACTGGACGACTCGGTTGAGGTCTAGAGCTTGAACGGGACGACGGTCTGCCGTTGCTGGCCGAGCCCGGTGACGCCGAGTTCTATTCGCTGCCCAGGCCGGAGGTAGACGGGCGGCTTCTGTCCGAGGCCTACGCCGGGGGGCGTGCCGGTCGAGATGATGTCGCCGGGCTGCAGGCTCATGAAGCGGCTGAGGTAGCTGACCAGGTGGGCGACGCCGAAGACCATGGTTCTGGTTGAGCCATCCTGGAAGCGGCGCCCGTCGACCTCAAGCCAGAGGTTGAGGTTCTGCGGGTCGGGTACCTCATCGGCGGTAACCAGCCAGGGGCCGATGGGACCGAAGGTGTCGGCGCTCTTTCCCTTGACCCACTGGCCGGTGCCTTCGAGCTGGAACGCGCGCTCCGAGAGGTCGTTGACGACGCAGTAGCCACCGACGAAGCGCAGGGCTTCGGCCTCCTCGACGTACCTGGCTTCGCGGCCGATGACGACGCCGAGTTCGACCTCCCAGTCTGTTTGGAGCGCATCGCGAGGGATCATAACGTCGTCGTTGGGGCCGCTGATGGCGGAGGTCGCCTTCATGAAGACGACGGGCTCGATGGGGACGGCCATGCCGGACTCCGCCGCGTGGTCGGAGTAGTTGAGGCCGATGCAGATGAACTTTCCGACGGAGCCAATGCAGGGGCCAAGGCGGGGTTCTCCAAGGACGATGGGGAGGTCGGCGGGGTTGAGACTGCGGAGCTTCGCGATGGTCCTGGGGGCGAAGACTGCGCCGGTGATATCCGGGAGGACGCCGGAGAGATCTCTGAGCCGGCCTTCGGGATCTAACATGGCCGGACGCTCGGCGCCGGCATCTCCGTACCGCAGAAGTTTCATGGGTGTCTCCCTGGGATGGAATGGTGTTGATGGTTGCGGCGGAGCCGGTATGCCGCCCGAGTATAGGATATTCGGGAGCGTGCGAGGACCGACCTTGGCGATGCGGGAGCTTGCGGATGTCCCCCTCAGTGTGGGCATTGAAGCCGCGCACGAGCGAGAAGCGGGCTACGAGACCCTGGCCGAGCCTGGGGGTGGATTCTGAGCAGCCTCCCGGGTTCTACAGCAAGCACGAACAGCACTGACACGCACGGAGGTCGTCGGGATTTATGTCGCCAGAGAACAGGCAGTATCGCTCGGCGGGGTGGTTTGCGCGCACGGACAAGGACGGCTTTCTCCATCGCAGCTGGATGAAGAACCAGGGGCTGCCGGGGGATGTGTTTGACGGCCGGCCTGTGATCGGGATCTGCAATACGTGGTCGGAGCTGACGCCGTGCAACGCGCATCTGCGGGCGCTTGCGGAGCGGGTGAAGCGTGGTGTGTGGGAGGCGGGTGGCCTGCCGCTCGAGTTTCCGGTGATGTCTACGGGCGAATCGAATCTGCGTCCAACCGCGATGCTGTTCCGCAATCTTGTGAGCATGGACGTGGAAGAGAGCATTCGGGGAAATCCGGTGGACGGCGTGGTGTTGATGTGCGGCTGCGACAAGACCACGCCCTCGCTGATCATGGGCGCGGCGAGCTGCGACGTGCCTGCGATCGTTGTCTCGGGCGGGCCGATGCTGAACGGGAAGTTTCGAGGCAGGGATATCGGCTCCGGCACGGACCTGTGGAGGTTCAGCGAAGAGGTGAAGGCGGGGACGATGCGCGCGGCCGACCTGTCGGAGGCCGAGGCGTGCATGCACAGGTCTGCGGGGCACTGTATGACGATGGGAACGGCCTCGACGATGGGAGCGATGGCTGAGGCGCTCGGGCTTGCCCTGCCGTACAACTCCGTGATTCCGGCGGTCGATTCGCGCCGGTCGGTGCTGGCGCATGAGTCGGGGCGGCGCATTGTGGAGATGGTCCGCGAAGATCTGACGATCTCGAAGATCCTGGTGCGAGACGCGTTTGAGAATGCGATCCGGGTGAACGGAGCGCTTGGAGGATCGACGAATGCGGTAATCCACCTGCTCGCCATTGCGGGCCGAACCGGGGTCTCGATGAGCCTTGACGATTGGGACCGGATTGGACGGGACACGCCGACGGTGGTCGACCTGATGCCCTCGGGGCGATTTCTGATGGAGGACTTCTACTATGCTGGAGGGCTGCCGGCCGTCGTGAAGATGCTGGCCGAGCACGGGCTTCTGCACGGCGGTGCGCTGACGGTGACCGGGAGGTCGATAGCCGAGAACTGCAGCGACGCGAGCAACTGGAACCCCGAGGTGATCCGCCCGATGAGCAAACCGCTGGTCCAGCATGGGGGAGTGGCGGTGCTGAAGGGGAACCTGGCGCCCGATGGCGCGGTGCTGAAGCCGTCGGCGGCATCGCCCGAGTTGATGAAGCATCGCGGACGGGCGGTCGTCTTCCGCACGATCGAGGACTACCACGAGCGCATTCTCGATCCGGACCTCGACATCGACGAGAGCTGTGTGATGGTGCTGCAGAACTGTGGTCCGAAGGGGTATCCGGGGATGGCGGAGGTTGGGGCGATGGGGCTTCCGCCGAAGCTGCTGGCTCGCGGCATCAAGGATATGGTGCGCCTCTCGGATGCGCGGATGAGCGGAACGGCCTACGGAACGGTGGTGCTGCATGTGTGCCCGGAGGCTGCGGAGGGTGGGCCGCTGGCGCTGGTGGAGGATGGGGACTATATCGAGCTGGACGTGAATGCGCGGCGACTTCACCTGGATGTCTCGGACGAGGAGCTGGCCAGGCGGCGGGCGCTGTGGAAGCCGACTCCGCCGACGATGCGCGGAGGCTATCAGCAGATGTATGTGCAGCATGTGATGCAGGCGTCGGTGGGCGCCGATCTGGACTTCCTGCAGGGCTGCCGAGGTGCTGTCGTGACGCGCGAGTCGCACTAGGAGCTTGTTGAAATAGCTTTTGGCCGGGATGCGATTGTTAGTAGAAGACGTGATTGGGGCGGTGGTGTGTTGTGCCGGGGCGCTGAGGTCCTCTCAGGAGAGGGGTTTTTGGACAGTCAA
>JAABUK010000876.1_pt1 | contig 60732 bp, 33 predicted proteins | sample 5559141 | NCBI WGS metagenome assembly JAABUK01 (sample SAMN10711869, study PRJNA513367) | rock metagenome | isolation source: Antarctica rocks | place: Antarctica: Victoria Land, Pudding Butte nord | collected 2016-01-03
ATTTCGGAAGATTTTATAATATTATTTCTCTTTTAATTAGTCTTTATTTCGAAGATTAAGAGTTAAAATCAAAAGCTTTTGTGAGAGAAGCTCTTTATTATTCTTTCTTCTCATTATACTTATTTATTGAGTAAGTAAGTCTTCTTTTTATTATCATCAGACTTTAATAAAGAGAGTATTAGAGCTGAATTCTTTTATTAAGATATTCTGCTTTAGTTATACTCTTGCAGATATTTTATACATCTTTTCTACGCAATTTTCTAAATGCTCTAAATATATTTATCGCGATCATTATTATAATAAAAACTTTTCTGATAATAATTTTAATAAGCTGAATCGAGAGAAGAAGAAATTATAATTAACTTTTCGCGCTTTTTACGAAAGATCTTTAAAGAAGACTGCGGAGATTGTGAGTCTTTAAAGACAAATTAAGTCTCTGAAAAAAACGCGGGAGATTATAATATCTTAAAAGATTAAGTCTCTAAATAAGCTTAATCAGAATAAGAGATATTCAAAGAAGAGAGAGTTATTAATCAATACAGAATTAAGCGTTATTTTTAATAAGGCGCAGCTGATTGTCTTCTTTAATTCTTCTTATATTAAGAATTCCGACGGTGATAATTTTCAAGAATTATAAGATTGAGATTTATTTCCGATTCTTATATGTTTTCTAATGTGTTATATTCTAATCATTTTATTAGATAATGAGTTTTATCTTTAATCTTTTAATCGTTCAGCACTCATTTCACTTTATATTTCTAATTCTAATTATTTAAATAAATCGAAGTCTGTTTAACGTTCTTTAATGTAGATTTTAGAAGAGAAATGTTAAATATAAAGTGAATTCTTATAATATTTAAAAGTTTAAGTCTATAAATTAACTTATTTAAAACTCTCTAAATTAAATAGAGATTGAGTTTCATATAATTCAATTTTATACTAAGTCTTTTAATTTTAATATTTCGGCGAAGTAAATATACTAGATCTCTCTCTTTAAGATTTAATTCGTTAATTCTTTTAGAATTATAATAGATCTCAAATCTTTAACTAATAAACTTAAAATCTTTTATCAATTCTTAATGTAAACTGATTAATAGTTATATATTAATAACTGATTTTTATGTAAGTTGTTTCACTTCTCTTAATTATCTGTACGGAACGGATTTATATTCATAATTCGCGTAAAATAATAACACTTCAATCATTATCGATATATTATTATACATAAACTGCGCCAATAATAAGAGTACTACTTAATTATTCTGGCGATAGTTCACGTAATATTATAAATATTATTTCAGTGTCTGATTAATTCTTTCAGTTTGTTTATCTATCTGCGAATAATAAATGATTAATAGCTTATACTTAATCTTAAGCTGATTTATTAATGATTTTTAAAATTTAAAAATGAATAGTTTGTCTTAATCAAAGAGAATCTCCGCTAATATATTGTGATTAATAAATATTATTCGCAAAAATATATAAATCAGATCCTCCGCATTAAATACTTTTAAATAGTTAATGAAATATGCGTATTTTATTAATCTATCAGTAATAACTAAAATATTATTATAGCTAATATTTATTATTAAATCTTTAAATAAGAGTAACTTAATAATAAAGTCTAATATTATAGATTTTTAAGCTTCTTCTAATATCTTTAATAACTACATCTTCTTATATAATTTATATCAAAAGTGCTTTATTTTTTAATAAATATTACAGTTAACAATTCATTATTAAACTGCTTTATTCATTTCAGAAAAATAATAGAATCTAAAAATATGTTTTAAAGTTTTTTCTATTTCTTAATATTTATAAGAAATCTTCTTATAATATTATCGAAGAATTATTTCTTTTACTTAATTCGTGACGTATATTAATCTTTTATACAAGATCAGCCCGCTATTCTATTATTAAAAGACTGAATATTTTTCGAAGTTCTTTTGAATTTTACAAAATAAATAATTATTTAGATATAATCTAATAATTCGGTGTTTCTAATCTTAATCAGAGATCTGAAATATTAAAGCGATTATAACGTGATTATATATTATAAATCTGTTTAAGTTCTTACGTAAAACTAATTATAGAGCGGGTTTAATATCTCGAACGTAATCTACTTAATAGTTTAAAGCATCGACTTTAATGTTATTATTTTCTTTTCGATAGAATATCTTAAAGTTATATACTAATAACAGCTCAGATCATTATATTTAACATCTATTCAATATCTTAATAATAATAAAGTACAACAGATTTTTATAATCTATATAAACTTTCACAGAATACTTAGATTCTTTTAAGTATACTCGTTATTTATCGAATACAGCGACTATAATTAGAAGTTTCTTATTATAAATTTTGTAATTAAGTTTCGCAGAAATCATTTTTTTAGAATAGAAGATAATGAGTTTCAATTATTCTTTATTATTAAATTAACTTATGCATATATCAATAATATAATCTGATATATCTATCTCAAGCACAATCTATCTCTCAAAATCAAATATTATAAGAATAAAGACTATTATAAATTTTTATTTTAGCTTTTAGAACGAAGACTCTACTTCTATTTCTCAGATAAAGAATACTTTCTTTCTAGTTATTTGTGTTAATAAGATAGTTATTTTCAAGTAATTTGTAATAAATCTTTAATAGAAGTTGGCGAATCTAAGAAATGATTATAATTCCTTCACTAATATAAATTGCGATTATTTAAGTATAACTATAATCTTAAATTCGTTCATCTAAATCTTTATAATTATTAAAATAAATCTAAGAAACTTAACACTTTACTTATAAAACTCGCACTTCTTAATCTTTATTAATAGATTTTTCATCTAAAGAGCGCGAAGCATCTTTTAAATATATTCAATATATTATTCTTTGATTTCAGAGTATATAAAAATATTATCAAGATAGATAACATAAAACTAATCTAAATATTCTTTAAGAATATCGTTTATTAGAGATTAAAAGAAGATTGAAACATTTATTAATTCAAAGAATATAATTAGATACTTATAATAATTATAATAAGTTCGAAATACTATCTTTCATTTCTCTTCTTTTTTTATTCTTATTAAATTGTACGCTCCTCGTAAATCGAGCGTTATAAATCACTTAGCTTTATAAATGCGATCGTGTAACTTAAAGATAAGAGATAATGTGTAACGATTTTTTATCATTATATTATTCAGTTATTAATAGTTAATATATAAACGCATTTCTTTATTTGATTTTAAAATAAATAAGACTGAATATTCTGTAGATAAAGTTAAGAGTTAAATAAATCCTTTTTTCTAATTCTTATTAAGATATTCTTATAAAATCTTAAGTTCTTTCTCAGAAAGAGAATAAATAGATTTATATGTAAGTTTCTTATCGAGTTTTAATAAGATTTCGTGATTTCAGAGTTGATATTTAAATAACGCAAATGCGCTTTTATTCTTAATAAATAAACGATTAAATTTATTATATTTAGATAAATATTTCAGAAATTTCTTTATTATTTCTACTAAGCATTTATTATTAGATTTCACTTATACCGTCTTTATAAATAATATTGTAGTCATAATAATCTTATAAACGCAGTTAGAAAAGCTAATAATTCATTATTTTTAGCTGATTACTAAGTTGTAAGCTTTCAGTCATGAAATATTTAGAATTATATCATATTTAATTTCCATAATATTTAACATTATCTTTTCAGTGTGTTATTATATAAATAGATTGAGCGGATAAGTCTCTATTTTAATCTATTCTTGATTTTGTTCGATAGAGCTTCTGTTTATCAGTGTTAAGCGATAGAATTTATTCTTTTTTTGAGTAGATAGACGGGAGCGAGTTACGTATGTTGGGAAGATGTAATTTCCGATAGCTTCAGAGTCTATTATAATCTTGGCTTTTTACTGTTTAATGTGTCTTTGTAAGATTATATATTATATATAATTAGCATTAGTAGCGACTAGTTTTTAAGATTTAAGAAGAGATTCTTTATTAGATCTTTAACATAAAGAGCCTTCTTATTTTTTAACTTTTCGGGTTAGTAATTTCTGAAATGAGTATGTTCTTCTTTTATGAAGTAATATTCGAGTTTATCGCACGGAAAGTGTGCGTATAACTTATGAGGAATGCGATATTCTTTATCGCAAATCACTTTTATTATTTCTGATTTCTTGAATTCTTAGATTTATATTATGCTTACGCTTTAAATCTCTTTGAGATAAGCAGAGATATCAATCTTATATAAATTGATCGCTTTTTGAAGATTACTGCTCTAATAATAATGAATTTATCTCTAATTTTGATTTGAACAGTTCTTTATGTGATATATTTATAATTATAATTTCGACTTAATTCTTTAAGATGTTTTCTCGGGTGTATATATCTTATATTAATATTGCGATTTCAACTCATAATTTATATTTATATATAGCGCTAATTTCTAGAATTTAATAATTATTTCTATATAATTCTCGTTATATTTAAGATTACTTAGTACTCACTTCTAAGATATCTTAAAGATAACGCTTAATAATTATTTTGTCTTCTTCTATCTAAGTTTCTTAAGATATTATTTAAAGTCATTCTTATCTAATCTATAAATAACGCACTAATCGTTATAATAGATAGTTCAAGATAAGTAGATATAAAATAATTTTGTGAGTTTCAGATCGCGAATCTACTCAGACAATTTAGTGATTATTTCTGATAATAATATCTTGATATTAGCGCAGCTAATATTTTACGTATTATCTAATTTATTTATTCTCTATTCTATTAGTTCTTCCGAAATCGCGTGTAACTATTATTTATTAAGATAATTATTGACTTAATGTTCAGATTTTTCATAATAAAGATATAAGTTCTTTTTCATTCGCTTCTCTTATTAAGCTAAAGAGAGTTTATCTTAATTAAATTTCTTTTCAAACTTTCTTTAATTTATAATATTTAAATTCATTTCTCAAAAGTATTGAACTTATTTAAATTAATATTCTCTCTTATAATACTTTCCGGAAATGAATATTTAAAGCTGTTCTTACTCTTTTTCTATCTATCTTTTGTATAAACAATTATCTATCTTAATAGATATATCAACTAAACTCTCTACTTTATCTAATCTTTTAATTCAAGTCAGCTCGTTCTTAATCAAATCTTTTAGCTCTAAATAATATTTTATTATAAGCGCTGCATTATCTTACTTAATTTATAATATAATCTACTGAAACTTAAATACATACTCTATTATTAAGTCTATCTGCCAAAGTTTCTAAACTTCTCATTTAACTGTTCGTTCTTCGTTCACTTTCTTATATATTTGTTAAATACACTTCTTGAAGTAAATATAACTAAAGAAGATTCTTTTAATTTCGATCTTTTTATCTTTTATAAACTTCTTTAAATAATTTGTTAAATGAGATTCAAACTAATTAAAGACTTCATCTTTAAGATAAGTGACTATAAATATCATTTTAACTTCGACGGTTTTTAGTTTCTGAATATTAAACTAAATATATATATCAATCTAAGTTAAGAAAGTTCTAAGCTTTTTTCTATCTTCATAAAATATATCGAGAGTATTAATCTTGAGAGAGACATAATTTATATTAACGATATCTTTCTGAGATTGTTTACGTTTAGAATATAATATGTTCGCGTTAATAAGATCTATTATAATAGAGTGACTGATATTTAATAATAAATAGTTAAAGTGTTAAAAACTGCCAAGTCTAATTATAATAAGATTCAGATATTAGAGAATTATGAATAGAAATCACTGTTCTTATATAGAAGAATTAAAGATAGAGTGTAATTAATAATATAAGTTGATTATAAAAGAAGAATAGAATTATGAAACTATAAAATATAGTGTTATTTATATACTCAAAAGAAATTATTACTCACAACTGCTCACTTGTGAGCCTAAGTGAGTATTAACTGATTACTCACGACTGCTCACTCGTGAGTCTGAATAAGCACTAATGAATTACTCACGACTGCTTACTTATAAGTCTGAGTGAGCACTGATGGGTTACTAAGTCTTAAATTACGTGACCCAATTAATCTTTCTATTTTGAAAGATTTCATAATATAATCTTTCTATTCTAAAAGATTTTATAATATTATTTTCCTCTTAATTAATCTTTATCTTAAAGACTAAAAGCTAAGATTAAGAGTTTCTGTAAAAGAAGTTTTTTATCGTTCTTTCTTCTTATTATACTTATTTATCGAGTGAGTAAGTTTTCTTTTTATTATTATCAGACTTTAATAAAGAGAGTGTTAAAGCTAAGTTCTTCTATTAAGATATTCTACTTTAATTATACTCTCGCAAATATTCTATATATCTTTTCTACGCAATCTTTTAAATACTCTAAATGCATTTATCGCGGCCGTTATTATAATGAAAACTTTTCTAATAATAACTTTGATAAGCTAAGTTAAGAGAAGAAGAAATTATAGTTAACTCTTCACGCTTCTTATAAAAGATCTTTAAAGAAGACTGCGAAAACTATAAGTCTTTAAAGATGAATTAAGTCTTTAAAAAAGACGCGGAAGATTATAATATCTTAAAAGATTAAGTTTCTAAATAAGCTTAATTAGAAAGAGAGATATTTAAAGGAGAGAGAATGATTAGTTAATGCGAAATTAAACGTTATTTCTGATAAAACGCAGCTGACTATTCTCTTTGATTTTTCTTATATTGAGAGTTCCGGTGATGATAATTTTTAAGAATCGTGAAATTGAGATTCGTTTTTAATTCTTATATATTTTCTAATATATTATATTCTAATCATTTTATTAAATAATAGATTTTGTCTTTAATCTCTTAATTGTTCAGCACTTATTTCATCTCATACTTCTAATTCTAATTATCTAAATAAATTGAAGTCTGTTTAACATTTTTTAATATAGATTCTAAAAGAGAAATATTAAATATAAAGTGAATCCTTATAATATCTGAAAGTTTAAGTCTGTAAATTGATTTATTTAAAACTCTTTAAATTAGATAGAGATTGAGTTTTGTGTGATTTAATTTTGTATTAAATCTTTTAATTTTAATATTTTAATAAAGTAAATATACTGAGTTCTTCTCTTTAAGATTTAATTTGTTAATTCTCTTAAAGTTATAATAAATTTCGAATCTTTAATTAATAAACTTAAGATCTTTTGTCAATTCTTAATGTAGACTGATTAATAGTTATATGCTGATAACTGATTTTTGTGTAAGTTATTTCACTTCTCTTAATTATTTATACGAAACGAATTCATATTTATAATTCGCGTAAAATAATGACACTTCAGTCGCTATTAATATATTATTATATACGAACTGCGCTAATAATAGAAGTACTATTCAATTATTCTAATAATAGTTCACATAATATTGTAAATATTGTTTTAGTGTTTAATTAATTCTTTTAATTTATTTATCTGTCTGCGAATAATAAACGATTAATAGTCTATACTTAATCTTAAGCTAATCTATTAATAATTTCCAAAATTTAAAAGTAAAATAGTTTATCTTAATTAGAGAGGATTTCCGCTGATATATTATGATTTGCGAATATTGTTCGCAAAAACGTGTAGATTAGATTCTTCGCATTAAATACTTTTAAATAGTTGATGAAGTATGCGTACTTTATTAGTCTATCAGTAATAATTAAAATATTATTATAGTTAATATTTATTATTAAATCTTTAAATAAGAATAACTTAATAATGAAGTTTAATATTATAAATTTCTAAACTCTCTCTAATATCTTTAATAACTACATCTTTTCATATAATTTATATCAGAAGTACTTTGTTTTCTAATAAATATTATAGTTGATAATTCATTATCGAACTGCTTTATTCATCTCAGAAAAATAATAAAATCTGAAAATATATTTCAGAGTTTTTTCTATTTCTTAATATTTATAAGAGATCTTCTTATGATATTATTAAAGAATTATTTCTTTAACTTAATTCGTAATATACATCAGTCTCTTATATAGAATCAGCCCGCTATTCTATTATTAAAAGACTAAATATTTTTTGAGATTCTTTTAAATTTTACGGAATAAATAATTGTTTAAGTATAATCTAATAATTCGGCGTTTCTAATCTTAATTAGAGATTCGAAATATTGAAGCAATTATAATATGATTATATATTATAAATCTGTCTAAGTCCTTATATAAAACTAATTATAAAGCGGATTTGACATCTCAGATGTGATCTGCTTAATAGCTTAAAGCATTGACTTTAACATTATCATTTTCTTTTTAATAGAATATCTTAAAGTTGTATGCTAATAATAGCTCAGATCATTATATCTAATATCTATTTAACATCTTGATAATAATAAAGTATAATAGATTTTTATAATCTATATAAACTTTTATAGAATACTTAAATCCTTTTAAATATACTTATTATTTATTAAACGCGATAATTATAGCTAGAAGTTTCTTATTATAAATCTTATAATTAAGTTTCGCAGAAATAATTTTTTTTAGAATAGAAGATAATAAGTCTCAATCATTCTTTATTATTAGATTGACTTATACACATATCAATAATATAATCTAATATATTCATCTTAAGCATAATCTATCTCTCAGAATCAAATATTATAAGAATAAGAGTTATTATAAATTTCTATTTCAGCTTCTAAAACAAAGACTCTACTTCTATTTCTTAGATAAAGAATACTTTCTTTCTAGTTATTTATATTAATAAAGTAATTATTTTTGGGTAATTCGTAATGAATCTTTGATAAAAGTTAACGAATTCAAGAAATAATTATAATTTCTTTACTGATGTAAATTGCGATTATTTAAATATAGCTGTGATCTTAAATTTATTTATCTAAATTCTTATAATTATTAGAATAAATTCAAGAAACTTAATACTTTACTTATAAAACTTATATTTCTTAATCTTTATTAATAGATTTTTTGTTTAAAGAACGCGAAGCATCTTTCGAATATATTTAATATATTATTCTTTAATTTCAGAGTATATAAGAATATTATTAAGATAGATAACATAGAATTGATTTAAATATTTTTAAAGAACATTATTTATTAAAGATTAAAAAAAGATCGGGGCGTTTATTAACTTAAATAATATAATCAGATACTTGTAATAATTATAATGAGTTCGAAATATTATTTTTCATTTCTCTTCTTTTTTCATTCTCATTAAATTGTACGCTCCCCATAAATCAAGTATTATAAATCACTTAGCTTCACGAATATAATCGTGTAATTTAGAGATGAGAGATAATGTGTAACAATTTTTTATGATTATATTATTCAGTTATTAATAATTAATATATAGACACATTTCTTTATTTAGCTTCGAAATAAATAGAACTGAATATTCTATAAATAAAGTTGAGAATTAAATAAACTCTTTCTTTTAATTCTTATTAAGATATTCTTGTAGAATCTTAAGTTCTTTCTCAGAAAGAGAATAGATAAATCCGTACGTGAGTTTCTTACTAAGTTTCAATAAAATTTCGTGATTCCAAAATTAATATTCAGATAACGCAGATGCGCTTTTATTCTTAATAAACAAATGTTTAAATTCGTTATATTTAGATAAATACTTAGAAGATTTTTCTATTATTTCTGCTAAGCATTTATCATTAGATTTTACTTATATTATCTTAGTAAATAATATTATTATTATGATTATTTCGCAGACGCAGTTAGAAAAGCTGATAGTTCGTTATTTCTAACTTACTTTCGAGTTATGAATTTCTAATTATAGAATTCTTAAAATAATATTATATTTGATTTTCATAATATTTAATATCACTTTTTCGATATATTATTATATAATTAAATTGAGCAGATGAGTTTTTATTTTAATTCACTCTTAATTTTACTTTATAAAGCTTTTATTTATTAATATTAAGTAATAAAGTTTATTCTTCTCTCAAGTTAATAAACGTGAGTGAGTCACGTACGCTGAAGAAGTGTAGTTTCCGATAACTTCAGAATCTATTATAATCTTAGTTTTTTATTGTTTAATATTCTCTTATAAAATTATATATTATATATAATTAATATTAATTACTATTAATTTTTGAGACTTAAGATTAAATTCTTTATTAAGTCTTAAACATAAAAAGTCTTCTTGTTTTTTAACTTCTTAAATCAGTAGTTTCGGAAATGAGTATATTCTTTCTTTGTAAAGTAATAATCGAGATTATTATACGAAAAGTATATATATAACTCGTAAGAGATGCGATAATCTCTATCGCAAATCACTCTTATTATCTCTAATTCTTTGAATTCTCTGATTTATATTATACTTACGCTTTATATTTCTTTGAGATAAGCGGGAATATTAATCTTATATAAATTAACTACTTCTTGAATATTACTATTTTAATAATAATAAATCTATTTCTAATTTTAATTTAAATAGTCTTTTATGCGATATATTCTTAATTATAATTTCAACTTAATTCTTTGAAATATCTTTTCAGACATATATATCTTATACTAATATTGAGATTTCAACTCGCAATTTATATTTATATATAATATTAACTCTCAAAACTTAATAATTATTTTCATATAATTCTTATTATATTTAAGATTACTTAATACTCACTTCTAAAATACTTTAAAGATAATACTCAATAATTATCTCATCTTCTTTTATTTAAGTTTCTTAGAATATTACTTTAAGTTATTCTTATCTAATCTATAAATAGCGCATTAATTATTATAATAGATAATTTAGAATAAGCAGGCGTGAAATGATTCTGTGAGTTTTTAATCGCGAATCTATTCGGATAATTTAATAACTATTTTCAATATCGATATTTTAATATCAGCGTAGCTAATATCTTATATATTGTCTAATTTATTTATTCTTTATTCCGCCGATTCTTTCGAGATTGCGTGCAACTATTATTTATTAGAATAATTATTAACTCGATATTTAGATTTTCTATAATAGAGATATAAGTTCTTTTTCATTCGCTTCTCTCATTAAATTAAAGAGAGTTTATCTTAATTAGATTTCTTTTTAAACTTTCTTTAATTCATAATATTTAAATTCATTTCTCGAAAGTATTAAACTTATTTGAATTGATATTCTCTCTTTTAATACTTACTTAAGATAAACGCTTAAGTGCGTTCTTATTCTTTTTTCATCTATCTTTTATATAGACGATTATTTATCTTAATAAATATATTAACTAGACTCTTTAATTCATTTAATCTCTTAATTTAAGTTAGCTCGTTCTTAACTAAATTCTTCAGTTCTAGATAATATTTTATTATAAGCGCTATATTATCTTACTTAATTTATAATATAATCTACTAAAACTTAGATATATACTCTATTACTGAGTCTATTTATTAAAGTTTCTAAACTTCTTATTTAGCAGTTCGTTCTTCGTTCACTTCTTTATATATTTGTCTGATACACTTCTTAAAGTAAGAATAACTAACAAAGATTCTTTTTATTTTCTCTTTTTTATCTTTAACCGACTTTTTTAAGTGATTTATTAAATAAGATTCGAATTAATCAAAGACTTCATCTTTAAAATAAGTAACTGCGAATATTATCTTAACTTTAATTATTCTTAATCTCTAAGTATTGAATTAAATATATATATCAACTTAAGTTAAGAAGACTTAAAGTTTCTTTCTATCTTTATAAAATGTGTTAGAGATATTAACTTTTAAGAAGGCGTGATCTATATTAGCGATTTCTTCTCAAGATTATTCTTATTTAAAGTATAATATATTTATCTTAATAATTTCTATTATAATAGAGTGACTGATATTTGATAATAAATAGTTAAAGTATTAAGAACTGTTAAGACTAGTTATAATAAGATTTAGATATCAGAAGATTATGAATAGGAATTACTGTTCTCACATAAAAGAATTAAGAGTAGAATATAATTAATAACATGAGTTAATTACAGAAGAAGAATAGAACTATGAAATTATGAAATGTAGTATCATTTATATACTCAAGAGGAATTATTGCTTACAACTGCTCACTCGTAAATCTGAATAAGCACTGACTGATTGCTTATAACTGCTCACTCGTGAGCCTGAATGAGCACTGGCTTAACGTCAAGTCTTAAGTCACGTGATCCGGCTAATCTTTCTATTCCGGAAGGTTTCGTAATAATAAGTTTGAACTGAGATTATAGATATTATATATCTGAATTTAGTGAGTTATATTTAAGCTACTTTCTTTAATATAAATTATAAGTGTTTATATATCTTTGTTATAATTTATTATATTTTAGCTTTATAGATATAATCTTTTATTAATATAGAAGCAGACTTTTATAAGCTCTTAAGATAAATAGATTAAGTGAAATTCTGCTTATAAAGAATTGTAATCTATTGTAATAAAGAGATTTCTTTAAAGTTCTTAGATAATGAGAATATTAAATACTTTAATTATAGAATCGCGTAAGAGTGAAATTAGTATTGCTTCTTTATTATAATTAATATTATATTGCAGTATTCTTAGTTCTTATAATATAATTCTTATTCTGAGATTATTTCTAATATTTTTATTAAATACAACTCTTTCTCAATTATTATAATTATCTTCATTTTCATATCTCTAATTCTAAAGAGTTATAATAGTTCATTGATTATTGTAATTATTTTCATCTATTTAATATTTAAATCTAAACAAGCTTTCTTTTAAGAGAGTTGTGTTTATTTGATTATTCTAACTGCTCTAATTAGATTGTTAAGTCTTTTCTTGCGCCCTTTTATAACTTATTATTATTTATTATTGTTTCTTGTTTAGAATTGAAATTATAATATTATAAATATAAATTATGCTGTTTTGATTATATTTTCACAACTCTTCTCGTATAATATTGAAGTTGTTTGAACTGCTTTACTAGCTCGTTTTATTTTATATTATTTAAACTAACATCTTTTCTCTTAAGTTCAGTGATTATTTTTATATAATTCGTATTTACAAGAAATTATATCTTTCTAATCTTTCTTATAATTATTTATAAGATGACTTTCTGCGCAGTTTATATAAACTAATTTAGATTTGCAGAATTTTGCAATATATTTATATTATTAATAATATATACACTGAGTAATTCTTATTTCTAAGATAAATTGTTCGCAGATCTTTATTTCTTCTTTATAAACTAAATTGCGGATAATTAATTAATTTGTTATATTAATACTTTTAGTTGCGATAATTAGTGATTTATATATCTTTTCTTATTTAATTATGCGCTTAATTCAGATTACTTTTATTAGCTTTATCTGCGAGTAAAGTCTTTAATTAGTTTTGAGAATCTCAGCGATTATTTATAATTAATTCTGATTATTTATTACTTTAATGCGAATAATATAAGCTCTAACTATATAAATGAATTTTTTAATCTTTACACTTAATATAATCATTTGTAATTAATTTATTATTGTTTCTAAGACTTCTTTACTTACTTATAAGGCTGTGATAACTAAATAATCTTCTTTTATAAGTCTTCGAAATATGACTATCTCGTTCGTAACTTTTCATAATTCCGCGGCTCTAATTGCGTTTAGTACTGCTCCGGTGTTCAGTAGTAAGTAATATTTATGCTTGGCGGAGGTTCGTCCACCAAAACAGCCCATTTGAACTTGAAAGCTTTGAATCCTCCAACAGTAACAACACCCATCCTCCTTTCCTCCCGGAACGAAAGCAGGTTTTCCGGACCATAAGCTCATCAGCATTTGCATTTGGTCCAAAGATTTATTGATGATATTATCTTCCCCATCCAACCCGTTTGGGTGACTGGCACCGGCTTTACCAGCAGCGGTACTCTCTACTATTAAGTATGGATGGATGTGCGTATCTCATCGGTGCCACCACACACACCCGTCGCATCCGTGATCCCGACGTTGTAGGAAGAGAAAGGTTCCGAGTGTGCATCCACTCTCTTGTGATGATGATCAATAAACATGCACCTCTGTTTCAACAGTATAACTCAGATCTAACATCGCTGAGAGCCGCCATCTCTCTGAAAGGTTGACACATCAACCTCGGAATCGCCGTCCTCAAACACTGGTGTATAATTCACCCAGTTGCATGGGCAAGAAGCAATGGGCAAGAACCGCCTCTGCTCCCTCAGTATCGCCCTCACCCGTGCCCCAATGAAGCCCAATCACGCTGACCCAATCCACGGCAAACAGAAAACCAAGAACCGAGACCTCTCCCGGGTGGCATGTCCACAGCCGCAGCCTCGGGCACGAACGATGGCGAAAGTCAGAATGGTGCGGACTGGTGCGGAGGGTGCAATGGCTGCACGAGTTGGAATAGTTGCTCGTACTGGGGTGGGGGTGCGGTGGATGCTATTGCTGCGAAGGCGTGTCTTGGGAGGGGGAAAGTTGTGGCGATTTTGGGGGGTGCATTGTCATGTAGCAATTCCCTGCCAGAGAAGCGAACGGATCGTTGGAGGGCGGCATATCTCACGCCTTCGCTTTCCCCTTCTTCTCAATACCGGTCATCCTCCTCTTCTCCCAAACCATGAGATACCCCTCCCTGGTAAACAGCGTCTCGGCCTCGGCCCTCTTGACCACCAAATCCTGAATTTCCAGCCACTCCGGTAGTCCTCGAGCGTTCCCCTCGCCATGGGCCTCTGCCCACGCGGCCGCTTTATCTCGGACTTGAACCTTCCAACCCACGCCCATCTCTCCCTTGCCACCCACAGCCTTCCTTGCCGCATCCGCCGCATTCAAGTCCTCTGACGAACCCTTCACGTCCGTCGTGTCGAGAATGATGTTGGCCACCAATTCGTAGTAGATGGGCTCCCCAACGGGGTGGACTGCTGGATTCGGTTCAACATACGGACTCATATCTAATCCACTCGGAGAGGGGAAGGTTACGATGGTGGGGTTGCGCTCTGAGACGAATTTATTGGCGGAGAAGCGCTTGATGTGAAATATCAGATAGGGTGGGAGGGGATGCAACAGGCGATGCCGGATACGGCGATCTTGTTTTTCGGACGCGTGGAGGCCGGAGTACTTTTGCAGAAGAGTTGTTAGAGGTATTTGTGGGATGATATTCCTGGCTTCGATGGAGTCTTGGAAAAGTGGTCTTGGCGGAAGGTCCAGGGTCAGAATGAGATATGGCGTCATTGTACTGTTGACCGTAGAGGACTCTTCAAAACGAAGACGGTCGCCTGTTGTATCCGACTTTGCGGTGATGACTTGTGATTCCATGCGAAGTTTGCCTTGGAAAGTTCGCTGGACGATAGATGAGAGTGCTCTGGTTTTGGACCCGCCAAGGGTGAGGTGTAGATTATTGAGGAACCAGGACAAAAACTCGACGGGGTCAGACTGATGTGTTAGGGTAAAGCGCTTGGAAGAGCGAAGCGCGATTTCCTGCAGAAGCTCATGAGGAGAGACGTGGTTGCGAAATGCGCGTGGGTTCCAGAGTTTTCGGACGAGGGTGCTGAAACGGATGGGAAGTTGGGGGGCTATGTGGGAGAATGGATGGAGAAGGAAGAAGTTCCGGAGCGGACCGATATGCGCGAGAGTTTGAACAACAACGTTGAGGTAGTCATTGGCTTTGATGTTGTTCATGCCAATGAATCCAGGACGGTATCTCTTGTTCGTCAGATCGATCGACTCTTTTGCATCTTTGTCCAGCCTTTGGACGTCTGGTTCTGTAAACTTCGGATCAACGACATACTTGATATCTTCCAGACTCTTGTTGTGGACTTCGTATCCTTCAGGCAAAACGTAGACCCGCTTCGTCTCCATGTTGATGAAGACATGGTGACCGACTTCCAGAGCATGAAAGTAGGCGTGTGATTTCGGGCCTCTTCCTTGATAGTATTTCCCGCACACCAGACAAGCATATATATTGATATTCGAGAGGGAGACGGAGCACAGCTTTTCGAAATCGAAGTCGAGGACTGATCGGTTGATGGTGTCTAGGTAGAGATCACCGTAGCCTTCGGTCGGCGCATTTTGCCGCAAAGGCACTACCGTACCTCGCTCGTCGTCTTCTTCGGAACCAATACCCTCATTTTCGGGTGTGTCTTGGTTTTGATGTTGTGAACTGGGGTCCCCCTCCCCATTCGTGACACCGTCATTTGGTTGCTTGCCATTGATGGCTGATTTTTCATTCAATACTGGTGTCTCATTGAGGGTGTCATCAACTCTCACCTTTTTATGTGAGGGCGAGATGGTATCAGCAGAAATCTGTGGAGGTTCTTCGGGCTTTCTTTTGGGCATGGTGGTGACTGAGGGATTTTCGTGATGTCAGGTCGCATACCAAAGGACTTGACGATTTGGGCTGCAAACACATCAAACTTCCGGCCCTGGTGGTCTAAGGTCAAGCTTGGCAGACAAAGATTTGAGCTAAAGTTCAGAAATGGAACTAAGCTGTTTGATGGTCACTGTTGTTTTATGCTTTCAGGTTCTGCCTCTCTTCCATTACACTAAACACTACAGAGGGCGGCCACAGCCCTGAAATCATACCCATCCATTCATCATACAACGAGAGTCCAAAGCTCCTCCGGCAGGTCGCCCAATATTCTCCATCCAAACGCCATGCTCGCTTTGATGAGGAGATGCATTACACCCAAACCCCCCGTAAATGCTACTGTCAAATAGACACGGTCAAGATGTCTCTCGCAATCCTGTATAAGGAAAGGCCTTCATACTGTCCGCAATGCTCCCCATACTCCTCTTCGGTTTACTGCTGGGTGGGTACGGAGAAGAAGACTTGATCCTCCTCTGAGGTGCCCAATAATCCAAGATCTGACTGGACGTTGCCTTGCACGCTGGCAGCGAAGTTGCAATATAGACGATTGCATTCCAGAATCCCTGGAGCGGCAGGACCAGAGCCGAAGCAAAGAGCAAGCTAAAGGGGGAGGCTTCAGGACGCGCTAGTGAGTAGACGCGGTTGACGGATGAGGGGACCCAAGTAATCAGCAATGAAGCGAAGAAGAGCAAGGCGCATTTGCAATAATTGAACGCTGCTTCGTTGGCCTCCCTGGCTGCTTTGAGTTGCCTCGAGTTCTTGTCGGGTCCGAATCTCATAGAAGTCGATGATAGCGGGAAAGTGGAGGATTGAGGTGAAGTGACCTCTGGAGTGGCCCCAGCACCAATGCTGACGGAGTATGGATTGAAGCTCTGAGTGCTTACTATACGCCCGCTCTCATTTAATGCGAAGCTGTGAGTGCTCGCATTTTTGCCTGGCAAGTCGGCAAGCTCACTTGTGATTCGGATCTCGGTTGTCTTGACGGAGACGAAGGGGCTGATAAAAGGGTTCTGGATGACAGGAAATGCTGCATCGCTAGCGGCATTCGAAAAGTTGCGGAGCTGCCGGCGTTTGGCAAAGATCTCCTTGCCCGCCCAGATGTAGATCGTAAAGGTCATGGTGATGACGACCCAGACAGGGCCGTAGAAGGTGGCTACACGGAGGAAGTCCCACTTGGGTGCAACCCAGCACCACAACTGGGAAGCACGTAAGCGACCCGCATTGGATCTGAAGGGAAGTGGAGCATACCGATGCAGATCCATAGACCTTGCCGCGTGCTGGTGTCTGCACGAAGAAATAGGAAAATGCTGGGAGGAATGGAACGCCGTAGCAGAAGACCATATACTTCCATTCCAATGCTCGAAGTTGTTGAGCATTGTACTTGCGGAAGAAGGTGAGGTAGACATTGCATGCCATGGCAAGGGTCCAGAAGGCATCAGCGGGCAGGAACCTGACGGTATGTCAGTGAGAGCTATCAACTCCTGTTTCTCAGGAAGCATACATCTGAATCAGGAAAGCCTGGAACTGGCAGAGCGGTTTGCTGATACCAAGGTCCATCCCTGACCTTGAGATGAGAGTCCCCACATTTGCCATGATGTTTCCGAATGATGCGTAGAAGACGAGTCGATTGATTGGTTTATGGAATGCCTTGTCGTACAAGAAAGTCCCAATGATGAACGCGGTGCCGACGAGGGAGAGGACGGAGCCAAGCCGTTCTGTGATCTCAATCGCATAGAGCTGGTTAGCTGTGAGACCCATCTTTGCTGTGGTCCCACCCAGCGGTAAGATCTGCTGCTACCACAAGCTATATAGTGGGATAGTAACCGCCAAGCGCGTGTTGTTAAACTTGTACCCCAGGTCGCTCAGTGTTGCGGCACAGCCGTGGGGGCGTGTGCAGCATTGACGAGGGAAGCGATAGGGGCCAGAACATGTACGCCAGGATCCAGTTAAAGACTCTTTCTGCGGCGTTGACCGATACTTCTGTGAAGGTGTATGTCTCGAGGTCAGGTCGACCAGTCAGACGTATTGTGAGCTGTTTCGAGGACGGGCTGTGTTGTTGAGAAGAGTCGACCAATGCCAGAAGCCAGGTATCAAGGAAGGAGCGGTCCAGGAGATCAACGTGGAAAGAGCGACAAGCAAGCAAAGGCCGTAGGTGAAGCGATACAAGCAATAACCAACGAGAGTAGGTAGATTTACACGGGGAGGTGCTTCGCAAGAACCCAAGGATCGGAACCGAGAGGCGAGACGGCAAAGCGCAGATCTTCACACGTGAGACGCAAACGTGAGATGCAAACACGGGAAGGGACATTTGAACATGCTGAACCTGAGATGGTATATGCAGGCAAGCTCGTGTCGACAGGGGCGGGCCTGGTCCCATCATGGGGAGTCAGGGTTGAAGGGGGGAGCAAGATTGAACAATAATTGGCCTTTGCAGCCGGTTGAAGTGCCTGTCAGCGGTGAGGTTCCTGAGCCGGTCCAACTCGAGGCCCGGGCGCGGGGGAAGACCCATGAAAGCGGCCAAGTCACCCACGCACAGGAGATTGGGGGCGGTCGCCCCCCTTCGAATCTCTGCCCGTCCTTGAAGTCTGAAGATGCGCCATGTGCGACGGCGGTCCAGATGTCAACCGAAAGAATGGGTCGCGGAGTATTTGGTGACGGGAGGAGCGTTTTTCCTCGTGCACCTGGTGAGGCGGTGGGATTATCGTCCACTGTTGAAGCCGCAATAATCTCATCGACCAGCACTGGTAGAATCTGTTCTCGATCTCGGAAGAAAACCGAGATGCTCCACAGCGGCGCCCTGGTCAGCACTCCTGATTGCGTCTCAAAGACACACTGCAACAGCATCAGGGCCGTTGGTATTCCGAGTCGAGTCTTTACACGACTGTTTGACCCAATCAGCCAGCCAAAGATCCCAGTCTGCAAATGCCATTGTTGATCACACGGCTGTCTCATGCATTAGCATTTCAATAGTCTCACACCCTTCTCACATTGCTAGTCAGTTAGATTCAAGCAAAGGAATGGGCACAGGCCACCGTCCCTCCTTTGAATCGCGATGTTTAGCTGCTAGCAGCATGCGGAGTGCCCGACAATCTGGTAATTGGCGGAGTCCACCTCGTGCCACCCTCGTGGTCGCTCATCTACTTTACTCGGTCCTGGACCAAGCAACCCCGGTTCATGACCCCGGAAAGGATACTAGAGCCGCATATTGATTCCATCCAACCTGCTTGATGTCCCGGCCTCAACCAGATGACTGCAATCAGGTCGGGTGTTCATCCTCGAACTCCATTCTTTGAGAAGACCAAACCCAAATCTGTGAGCTTCTGGCGGGTGTCCCTTTCTAAAGAGCTTATTGGCACTATATTAAACAGATTTCAAGCTCGCGTGCTTGGCTACGATGCGGCACGGCTCGAGTTCGACTCGGACTCTGGATTATAGTGACTTCCGATTCGTGACTTACGACGACTTACTGCTACTGGTACTCCTAATACTTCCTCACCCACCGCTGATATCTTTTCATGTTCATCTCCCGCATTCCCCGTCGTAACGCATCGACACGGCCCGCATCCTCTCGTGGGCCCGCAGATGATAGTCAAACCAAAGCCACCGATTCCACCGTGCTATCCCTTGTGTCACTGAATGGGGGGACGTCGATTTGTTTGGTGTTCTTCGTGCCAAGGCTGCTGCAAGATTATGACGCTAAAACGCGGGAGTACTATTCTTAAACAGGACTGTCACCCGTTCGGTGACACAAGGGATACCAGCCTTTTATCTAGACACTGAAATGAACTTCACAAAGATGCTCAATCTGGAGCGTCCTTCCTCCATACCTGCTTCCCCTACTCTCCGCCTCGCGAATCCACGAACAGTAACCCTCACATTGGCTTTCTCCCTGAGAAAGGTGCTCTACAGGCCGGGACCTTGGGCGGCCGTCAGACCCAGGAATATCTCCTCACTACAAAGAACATCATCGGTCCTATGGAATTCATAACCCTTCTCAAACGAGCTCTGTCCGACACAGTCGTGAGGGACGCATCAATAGCATCTCTCTGTAACTCGATGTGCGACTCGGCCTCTCTTAGATTTTGATCCGCTAAGGAGCACCGACCCTTTACTTATAGTAGTAGTAGATGGCAAATGGCCTGAAATATCCATCTTGACGTACGAGGATGAGTTTCCTGACCAGCTCATGGTGGAGCAGCCTGAATCGGGCAGTGGCTGCGCCGTCTTGTGACACTCACTATCGAGCGCACAGTTTCATCATGTCCAAGCTATTGAGAAGAGGATCGCGAAGTTACAGTACCACCGAAAATTATACAGGACTGCTCTTTTAAATTGGGAAGTCAGAGCGGTTTTCGCCAAGTGAATGCTAACGCCACGCTCTTGAGAAGGTCGTTCAGTAAAAAGGAACATGCACATCGTTGTTGATGTCCCACTTGTCCGTTTCATGGTTTCAGTCTCCAAGCACCGGCGGGAATCAAGCGTATAAGATTTAATGGTGATGGTGCTACTCCGTAGACTCTAGTTGCATAGCTCTGAAGTGTCTCGCTTCAACATGGAAGTCTATCTCTAACTATGTGCTCCAACCTCCACCTTAACTCTTTTCTTTGAGCAAGAAATTTGCATGCCTTCACGGAGGTCGACGAGAGATTTCCGCCAACCACAATCACGACTTTATTACTGCTCTTTGCAAGAGTATATATATATACACTTGATATATACTCGGGGAAGAACCCACTCTATACCCGAGATCTGCCAAATAGACCTCCCGTGAATCTTCCGAGGGTTGAGGTCGCCCGGGGGAGGGGGGGTTAAGACGAACTTTTTGTGCACAACATCCCGAGAGCTTCTGTATTTGATTCTGCAGAATTCACAGCAGCAGCGGCCGAGTCCTTCTTTGCGCGCCTCGGCTACTTTGTGGGCGTCGTCGAGATCATCCATCATCCTCGGTCGCAAAAGCCGTGGTCAATCAAAGACTACTTCGTACATTCTCTCTCAGTCTGTCACCATGATGACCCTTGTGTTTTCCTCGATCGTACACGTGATGATGCTTGGGTGCCTTGACGCCAGCCAGCTACTATGATATACTACAATATAGTACTGTTGCATCCCACCGCATCCCATGTGTTAATATATTAAGCCGACCTTTCCAGTCCATGTCCACTTTTTGGAGACGTCAAATACAGATCCCGTATGCACCATGCACCCTGACTTGTGCTAAAGTCAATCGCTGGTACGAGAGCCTTGTATCAAGTTCTGTACTCCGTACGAAGTCAGCACTACTGTAATGGGATAATCCAAACACAACCAAGCTTCTGACAGGGCACATGGGCGAACCAAGGTTGGCTCCGGAAAGTAGACTTTTGCAGCATTATCGTAGTGCACATTGTAATCTCCTAATCAAGCTTCCGGGAAGTCTTCCCCACAACAGAAAGGTCCATTTCAAACACGACAGTCGCCGAGCTCGCGAGATGCTGAAAGGAGAGACGTTCAGTCCAACAAGTCGTAGCATGCAAAACGCCAGAGCCAGCCCGCTCTCGCTCGTGCACTCAACGTCTATCAATCAATACCCACCCTGCTGCGGCACACCAGGAGCACCATACCCCCCACCCATCTGCTGCTGCTGCTGCTGCATCTGCTGCTGCTGAGCCGCCTGTTGAGCCCTCGCCTGCAGCTGCGGCAGATCCTGAAACCAGGGATGACGCAGCGCATCGGGCGCACTGGTCCTCAACTCCGGTCTCAACTGCAGCATGGAGCGCAGCAATTCCAGTCCCACGGGGTCCACCTGCGGGAGGAAGAGACGCATATCCTGGGTAGCGTAGATGTGAAAGTTCGACTTGTATTCCGGGTAGGCGGAGATACCGGGCCATGATCGCTCGGAAGGGGTGCCCATCAATCGGAAGATCTTCTGTAGCTGGTCGTCGTTGGTGGTTCCGGCGAAGAGCGGGCGACCGGTGTACATCTCTGCCATGATGCAGCCGGCGGACCAGATGTCGATGCTGGTGTTGTATGTTCTGCTTCCCAACAGGACATCGGGCGCTCGGTACCATAGTGTGACGACCTCGTTGGAAAAGGTGTTGACGGGTATGCCAAAGGCTCTTGCCAGCCCAAAGTCGCCGAGCTTTAACTGTCCCTTGGAGTTGATGAGCAGGTTCTGAGGTTTCAGGTCTCGATGCAACACTCGGTTATCGTGGCAGAAGGCGATACCCCGCAGGAGCTGCTGCATGAACGACTTGATGGTGACGGGATCCAGCTGTCCGTGTTGTCCTCTCGCATCCATATACTTCTTCAGGTCCTTGTCCATGTACTCGAATACCAGCATGAGTTTGTTTTCCGTGTGGATGACGTCGTGCAGGGCGACTATGTTCTCATGCCGCAGCTCTTTCATCAAGGAGATTTCTCGGATGGCTGTCGACGGTGTTCCTTCCTCCGAATCGAGATGTATTTCTTTGAGTGCCACCAGCTCGCCATTCTGCCGGTTTCGGCCTTTGAAGACCTGGCTTGTCAGTCGGGTGAGGGTGAGGGGGAGGGCTGTTGCATTGGAAGTACCGTAGCATAGGTTCCTTCTCCGAGCTGGCCAGGTCAGCAGGGTTGAACAACGACGGAGGCGGAGGAGGAAGGACGAGGAGCGTTCGCGGTACCTTTTCCAACTGCTGGAACGAGCTGGGATGCCTCTTGTCCATATCTTGGGAAACAGTGCGCACGTGGGTAGGTCCCAGGGTGGCAGGCTTGCTACGATGAGAGAAGAGGATGGAGCCTGGAGAGACGAGTTTTTCAGCAGCCTGGAGCCTAGTGTGAGGACGAGCGGGAGGACGCTGTGGGTTTGACGAAGGATGCGCGACTTCCATGTCAGCCCATGCTCGGATGGGCGTTGTATACAAGAAAGTTCTGCGCGTGGGTGGTGGTGCACGAATGACAGAGAGATGAGTGCAGTGCTGTATGGATCCTTGCTGCTCCGCTGAAGCGCGGCGGCTGTCATGATCTCGCATCTATTTACAGCAGCCACTCGCACCTCGCCCTTCGCGAGAGGCGCCGAATGTCACCCACAAGCGCTTCTGCGGATGCAATTCACAGTTTCCTCACATTAGATCCCCGATATCCATCCCAGAATAGCTGCCGTCAGAATCACAGTGCTCATATGGCCCATGACCAGCATGCTGCCATCCAGATCTTTCACCAATTATGTAGTCGTTCTTACATGGCTTGCGCCCACACTCCCTATGTATGCTGTGTGTCATCTTCTTCCACGCGATGCCGCTAGCAACAGAAATGGGGAGAGACATCCGCCAAGTATCATCGTCGCACGTTTAAAATGACCGAATCCAGCAGCAATGCCACCAACATCTTCCTCAGTCGGTCGAAGGAGAGAGCAGAAATTCAAAATCATCAGTTTCAGATCGCTCAATCCACGCTCGCTTGCTAAAACGCTTTCATAAATGAGAGGTGCGTGGGTGCATGGATGTATGGGTCAGCTCGTCAACATTCATCCTTTTTCGTATTCGTTTCGTATTCTTTTTCGTACTTCATCGTAAAGTCGGGATTCATCGTGTCTTCCGTGTTCGATACGTTCCGTCAGAATGGTTCATGGACCGCGTGCCAGCCACTGCGGCAGTCGGTCTGATCGGCTCGCTAAAAGTTCGTCGCCGCATCTCAATCGGCTTCTGGGCGTAGGCAATAAGCAGCTTGAAGCCCGAGCCTCTTGCTTTGCATTCGTGCAGCATTTTCTTGTCGCTCCAGATGCTTTTCCGCAAATCTCCGCCCGGCAGGACTGCCCGTTCGTAGGTACGAGTATACCACCACCTTCCAACCTTTGCCACCATTTTCGTAATCTTCTCGTCGCTGGTGGCGGAATGGTCTGAGACAAGCTCGCTGAGCGAGAAGTTGCCACCTCGCCGTTGCTGGCGACCAGAGTCGGGGCTTCTGCCATCACGAGTAGCGCTGATGCCGCGAGCGTGATCGGTCTCTTTGCCCTTCTGGCTGTATGAGTCCCGACTGGATCGAGAAGACCGCGAACCCGAAGATGTGGCAACTTTGCCGGCCACTGGAACACCGACCACACACCGACTGAGGTTTTCGAAGCCTCTTCCACCCAGTATATTCAGGAGGTTGTCGCCCACTGGCTTCAGGCTGACTTCGGGATCAGCACCTATCATCCTCGCCTTTAGATCGCGAACTGCGTGCCTGGTGAAAGGTCCCATGTTGACGATGTCAAGGTCCAAAAGACTGAGCTCAAGATGTCCACCAGGTACAAGTACTCTCTTGCATTCAGAAAAAGCCATCTTGAAAACAGGGTCCGACACCGCAGCAGGAAATCGGAACACGACGGTAGCGAAGTAGGATTGAGGGAAGGGGAAACGCTCCGCCAAGTTGGCGATCTCGACCCTCCTGTAATTAGGCGGCGCACGCCAAGAATCCTGGGGAGGTTCCTGTCGGCTTCCAGGCGCGACGTCTGTCTCTTTGAGATCGTGGACGATTGCTCCTGGATAGGTCACCGCGCAAAAAAACGACCAGTCGTCATTCCCAAGCCCATCAACGACCAGGATTTGCTGTCCCGGACTGGCTTCGACAATGTCATGTGCAGGAGAGAAGAGCACACGGCCGAAGGACAGCCACCTGGAGGTCATCAAGGCAGCAAAGCGTAGATCTGATTGTCCGGCAGGGCCCTCATGATCTCTCTCTGCAGCATCCAACAATGCCGTGCTTTGATGATGAGATGTTTCAGGTAGCGGTGGGAATGCTTGGGGAGGTGAATGTGCAGACGGCGGAAGAAGACCTCCTTCAAGGGGATTAGCGCCGCTGAATTCTTGGCCAGAGTCTGCGCTGCGGGATATCTGGTCTGAGTAGGGCAGAGTCTGATTGCTGGTTGAGAAAGGAGACGAAGGTGACAAAGGGGAATTTGACTGCAGCGCAGAAACAATCCTTGATCGTCGTAGACGGTACCCGGTACCCGGTGCCGTAGAAGGAGACGATGGCGGTAAGCGCAGGGAGGGCAGCTGAGCTGAATGTGCGTGGTGCTTGATATTTTGCAAGGCTCCCAACCGAAGACGTGATCCAGGTCGTGCTTCGCCCGATTGACGGTAAGTGGCCTGACTGAAAGGCAGACCTGAAGGCCGCCCTGCCGACTGACCTGGGTCTGGACTTGTCGGAGACATAACGTGATCCAGGAGGTCATCATACTCATTCCATATTTCGTCCTCTTCTGTATGCTGACGATGCCCGGCGCTCGGTGGAAGGTTGGCCATGGCTAAGACTCGACCCGAGCTGCTGGCCCCGGAAATGCCGGATCCACCTCTATGAGGGAAGAGAATGAACTTGGCATGCGTTTCAAAATCTCCCAACGGCCGTGTGCTGAAAGGGCCCACAGGCGCACTGGCTGGTTGGCCACTTCCCGCGCTAGAGAAAGGTCTGCTTGGTAGTACGTCAGTATGAATGCCCAATATAGGTCGGGTAGTATCCGCCGTGGAAGCGGCATGGTCTTCAGGCCTTTTCGGAGCATCGGTAAAATTGCCACGCTGAAAAGGACGTGAGAATGAGGTTGCAGCAGGTTTGTGCTGCCGGTCACGTCTTGAGATCACTCTCGGAATGCGCCCAACTTGTGGCAAACGACGCGGCTTGTGGTCTATTGATTGTGCTGAGATCGAACTGGGAAGCTCGATTGGCTGGACTTCAAATTCTTGAACGCGATGTGGAGAACTTGAACGAGCATGAAGCGAGTCTATTTGTTGCAAGGCAGGCATTGAAGGCAAAAGAACAGACTGGCCATATTGCTGCCTGAGACCTAAGCCATGTGGCTCAAGGGTTGTTTCTGCGACGAGGGATGGGGATTGGTAAACTTGTTCCAGGAGATCTTGCAAATCGTTTTCCCCGTCATTGTCAGTTTCGGAGTCCATGAGGGCATAATATGGTATTGACTTCTGGACTTGCATCGGAGCCACAGCGACCGACATCCTCATGCTCTTTGAACCGTGCATTTCAGTTTTGTTAGGTGATTCAAGAGTGCTAGCTTTTCTTCGAAAAAGGTTCCACTTGAACATCTTGCCCGTTTTGCTGGCTTTCTTTAGATCTCCTAGAGTGGGACGATCGATATGTTTATCGACCGAGGCTCCCAGGATATCGTCTTGAATAAGAGAAGACTGGCTGGTACTGTAACTGTCTAATGATGGTGGGGCGTATGTAGGATAAGCTTGATTTTGGAAAGTCCTCGAGAGCCTTGATGGCCCGAAATCTGTAGCTATCGAGGAAAGGGCATCGGTGGCCACCGAGGTTGCAGACATTGATCGATGGTCCGATGCAACCGATCCTGCTGGCTCGCTCGTAAGCTGCCTGTTTAAGTCAAGACTTGACTGACTGCCGAAGGAAGCGTGGTCGAAAGAAGGCCAGACGGTTGGAGCGTCGCTGTCTGGGCGAACATCTTGACCACCGCCTCCGGAAATAACAACAGGCTGCAGCCTTTGAGCGATAAAGTCGTCGATGTCAGATCCACCCGCACTGCCTAGGCTGTTCTTTCGGCCTAGCGACGGCCGTGAGGCCGTGCTTGTCGAACGTTCTCTGCTGCTGTTGCCGCTTCCCACGGAATGTTTTCTACCGCTCCGCGCATACTTGCCATAACCCTCATGGCCCGTACCTGCCGCAGGGCCTTTTCGCACATCTCGGTCCTCCTGCACTCTCGTACCCTCACGATTCACTTTGGACCGCCGACCAAATATCCCCAGTCTCGACGAGATTTTATCTATGGTCGATCGCCCAGTCTCACGGGTTCCTTGGTCGCTGCTACCTCTGGCTGTAAGGTGGTGTTTGGGGGATCCTAAAGCTCGTGTCACTACAGGCAGCTTGCTAGATTTCGACGCCGAGTCAATCTGCTCCTGAGGAAGAGGACGACGCAAATGCTCGACACCAGAAAAAGGTACTCTCTGACAATCGATGTCGGTACCTCTTCCTAGAGCCATGTCGTGAGCGTATCGGGCCGAGCTCGCCACATCAAGAGAATCTCGCCGTCGATAACCCCTGAGGCTCTGTGGCGACAAATTGCTTTGCACTACTGAAGACCTTGGCAACCCCAGATCTGCTGTGCCTGTGCGACTTGGTCGGCGAGGGATTCCCCCGGGCAGAGGGTCTTGTGTAGAAATTGCAACATTGAGTACTGGCTCTTCCAACGGTTCCACTATGCTGGGGGCCCTCGCTGTATGCTCTGATGACGAATCCTCCGGCCCTCGATCTTGTGCGTTTGTTGCTTGTTGAGGAGATTTGGACTTCACGGATGACTTTCGTGGCGGCGGCTTTGGAGCAGCTTGCGCGAAGGCGTTCCTCCTCTGCTTCTCTCGATACTGCTGAAGCAAAAAGTGCTTGCTGTTGTCACGCCTGTCAATCTCTGCTGAATTCTCTATCCGTGACGAGGTGAAAGTGTCGGCCGAAGCTGGCGGCGCTTTGACTCCAAATTTGGAGTTTTCTGCCGTAGCATGGGGAGAAGGTATTGCCCTTCGAAGCTTAGAAGTCGTCTTAAGCCTTGACGGTTGAACAACGCCTGGCGAACAAGAGGATATGGATGTTGGCGTAGTATCTCTGCTACTCCACGGGCCTGCAGAGCCTGAATATTGCGTTGATGGGCTGCTGACCGAGGGCACCCGGGGGGTCGACGTGGCCGTACGGTTCGAGGCAGTAGCTGCAGCTAACGCCTTTAACTCGGGTATCAGAGCTGGCGGCAATTCTCCTGATTGTCTCTTCGGTAGCATCGTGGGAAGCATCGATTCAGATGGGGCAGCACCGAGAAAAGCGCGGGCGTTTGGTTCCCTAAAATCCTCAGGAAGAGACTTTGAACTCCAATTTGGTCTTCGATCGCCCCTAGCATCTATGCGAGGTTTTGTATACGACCCCGCTCTATCCAAGCTTGACACATACTGTTCAACTGAGGGCGCTTCCCTTCGCACGATCTTGCGCGTACTGTCCAAGCCAAGGGCATTTTCGTTTGATGAACCAGAGAGCAGAGGGATTCGAGAGCTGTTCAAGGGCGCTGCCAATGGAGACGGTGGTTTTGAAGACGTCGAAGCGTAGAGGCGGGCCGTGTAGGGAGTGCCGGTGACATTTCCTCTTCTGACACCATTTTCGGGAGGGCCGTTAGCCGAAGACCTTGTATCAGAGGCCGACGAGGATGCTTTCAGCCTGTTCCGAGACACTGCTGATGGATTTTTCGCTGGGAGCAGATGTTTGGTTGATCGTTGAACCTTTGCACTGGTTCTCGAAGCGACCGGCCCTTCTGTCTGCTGTGTATCGTTGGCTGAGTACGTGAATTTCGAGCGTGCTGCCTCTTCAGTGAGGTAGGACTTGTGTAACGGCATGGTTGTTCCCTGTCACGCCCGGGACCGTCCGATCCCTGCAAGTTGTGGCCTTTCGAGAAAGGGTATCGACCAAGAAATCCAACCATCACGTCTTCAGCGACAACCGTGGAAGATTTGGCCTGTCAATTCGATCGGATGCAGCGAGGGGCCGGGATCTCGCTGTCAATAAAGTGTGGCTCGGAACATAAGGCGAACTGAGGAGTCTTCCTTGAGTCAGTATCGTCAGAAGTGCGGGATTCTTGCAGATGTGCGAGAACTCGCTTTCTCAAGAAGACCCTCTCTGTGTACACTCCGCCAGATTTCTGTTTGCCAAAGGTGGCCAGCGGTGTGCGTAGCCGTTAGATGGTCCAGAATATGCAGCACAGCCACGGAATGCCGGAAGCGCCGCTATAGCAGTATTAAGAGTGAACTGTTTCATGCACCAGGGTAATCGGCGTCGTCCAGCGATGGCCAATGTTCGAGCAATACAAAGCGGTAGTTGTTTGAGTGTGATGACTGTTGATGAGAATGCGTAAGGCTTGAGTGAAAGGAAGCACGAGGACGAGGGTTTTCTAGAGACGTGCCGCAGGAGTCCACGAGCCAGGATTCAGGCTGTTGGGTCCATGGTCCACGGTGCCAGGGTCCCAAGCCTCAAAGCGGGGAGGCTAAACCGGAGCCTGTCTAACTCGCTAACTAGCCCACTAATCACTTTAGCCACTTGACAACCCACGGTTCTGGGACTGATCACTCCAATCTGCAGTCTTCACACAATGCAGTGGAGAGATGCATCAACGCGGCGTCTGGCACGGCCTCCTCCACTACCAGTAACTTCTCTACCTCTGCAGGCACAGCTGCGCCCGAGACGGACTGTTGAAATAATGGCTGACATGTGGTGGAAAGAGACCAGCTAGCTATGCGAGCTGAAGAGAAGCGAGTCCATTCACAGTCTGTGAATGACTGAAAAGGGAAACATGCTCTCTGGCATTGCCGAAGCGAAAGGGCAGAATCTCAAACGCAGTCGTCTCTCCAATACCGAGCCACGGCCGTGTGGAATGATGGCTCAGGCTTCCCTCCGCACGGGACTGGGAGGGCCCAAACCTGGACCAAGCCCAGTGATTCGGCGTGACTGATGGTACCTAGCAAAAGTCCTGCGAAGACCGCGCCGCATTAGATAGTGGCGTTGGTCCAGTGACACGACGATGCAGGTGGATATGCTGGTGATTTGTGCATGCAGCAGTGCCACCATGAATATGTCCGCCACAGACGACAGCAGCCTGCCCGGCTAAAAGAAGATCGTGACCCTGGAGATTGCCGTTGTCATTCGTTAGCGGTTAGCAAATCATTTGTAGATGCTTCGTAGATCTCCAAGCCGTATTCCACGGAGAATAAAATAGTACTGGTAAGCCCGGAAAAGACTGCGCGGGCTAGAAAGGGAACTGGAGGTCGTCACTCGGAACTGCAGGGCCCGGAGTCTGATGGACGCGACACAGAAGTCGGGTAAGTTTGACAGCCCGCGGGCGGCTAACCGGAGCCTATCCGCCTAAGCAGGCTTGGAGACCGGATTGGGTCCCCAGCTCTCTAAATCCAGCGACAGCGGGTGATTTTAGCACATTAGCCCGGGCTAGTCAACTACTAATTACTAGCAGTAGTTAGTCCACTCAAGGCGTTAGGGCTGCTGTGCCATTTGCCCTCTTCGACGGACTTGCACGCAACATTCCCTTGCCTTAGTTTCATGCGCCTTTCAGCCGCCTTCGCCATGATCAATTCCGACCCCGTGACACCGGTGCATGATCGCCAACAGGACTTACTGGTGCAAGAGGACACGCAGCCTGGGTCATACGTACTGACTGTGTACGAGTGGTAAGCGAGGGACGAGCTGTCGTTTAGAGTATCATCTCCTGCTCAGACCAGACGGAAACTTCGCCCAATCAGCCTGGACGGGCCGCCCGTGACAGCCTCAGACCCTGCTTTCGCATCCGTGAGGCGCTGTGACGGATCCCCGATGAGATTGTCCGTGACTGGCTCATCCCTGAGCACCTGCAGAGATTGCACGCCGAAGAGAAGGAACCACGAGTCGTATGGCTCCAGATCTGTGGAGTGAATCTGCTTTGATATCGCTCGAAAGGGGTCAGGCGGACACTATGACGCTCGGCAAAATGTAAGAGAATACGCGACGGGTTTGATGGCCGTTCCACACCCTAGGGGGCGACGTGTGCCCCTGCTTCCCAAGTGTCACGTAAATCTCCGACTCCCTTAATGCCCAGACCGGGAAACTCTCCGACATCGTCAACGGTCTTTTAAGGTTGGCGCAAAGAGCGTTCCTCGCAGCATTTGCGAGCTGGTGATCCAATGTGCTAAATTTGGTTCTATCGCATTCTTTCTGCAGCTTGTCTGGTCAGGCTGTCTCTTTCCCCGAAACGATTCCTCCAAGTTCACCGGCGAAGGGCAAACAGCATGTCAACTATGTGCGTAGGTAGTTGCAACTGTGAAAACAGTTCTCCATCTACCGCGGTCTGCTTAATCTTGATATGCCAGTCTGGATTTTCGACTCCATTTGTCCTTCACATCCTGCACACCCGCGATCGAGATGATTCCTTCCATCAGCTCTGGCATGACTGGTGCAAGTATCTCCCAGTCCTCCTTTCCGTAATTCAGTCTCTGTCTCAATGTCGCATGAGCAACCGTATCAGCGGTGAGTCTTCGAAGACCAGATTTGGGTAGAGTGTTTTCGAAGACCCATAGGACTTGTTCGGCAGTGAACTGGCAGTGGCTGTAGTTGAGCCCGAATATCTTGTCGAGGGCTTGCGCCTGGAAGTCCGGAGCTCCCAGCTTATCACCAAGGGCGTAAGCCTTGAGAAGCAGGCTCATTGAGCTGGTATGAAATGCTTTTGTGTAGAGATGTTGAACAAAAAGTTGGAAGACCAGATTTCCATCTTCAGCGAGGCTGATTTTGCGCTCGCTTCCTTCTTTGAAAGGGCTGTTCATTGCAGCTTTGAAGAAAGTGGAGCCTGCAGCGAGGACTTTTTCATGGAGACACCATATTGCGGCTTCTTTACCAACCACAACTTCGATCATTAATGTCGAGCCTTGCAACCTGTCGACTTTAGCTGGCGGAATCAATAATGGAAGAGAGCTATGCTTACATCACCAACGGATTCTTGAAAGCCAACAGTTTGGACTCGTCCTGAAGGTCAATCAGGCCACTGGAGAACAGGTCAGATGACACTCTTCCTAGATAAGATGTCTTACATCTCAATGTACCCCTCAACCATCCACTCCTCATAGCTTTGCTCGGTGTATTTCGGAAAGTCGCGCGCGTCTCTCATGCCTGGGTCACCAAACAAACCGGTGCCTCCATACATCCGGTACTGGACGGGTCTTGACTCCCAGTCAGGCTCTCCGTATCTTCTGCCTTCTGGTGCGCTAGTATCCACGGTGTCTATCAGCATTTTTACGTATGCGCTTGCAAAACCAATCTTCACTACTCGAATTTGACCATTTCAAACAAAGGGCGGCCACCATCATGGAACAATCCATTCGAGTCAAGCTTCCATATACCACCTTGACCTTGCATAGACACCTTGATGATACCGTCAGAGAAGATGAACTGTCTGGCGCCAGCGAAGAATCTGAGCAATGCAGCACTGATGCGACCTGCAATCCCTATTATGAAGCCTTTGTCAAGGTTTCCCCAGCTGCCTGTATTGGGAGGCGGTCGCCCCATAAATGCGACTACCCTTCGTTGGAAACTGACGTCTGAGACATGCACGATCATTTCCTTGGGCTTAATGAGAGGAAGCGGAATGTTGCGCCGAATCTTGAAGAGTAGTCGCGCTTTGTCATTTCCTGGCAGGATCTCAATTGAAGAAATAAGCCTTGATGATCGAGCGATGCTCCAGCCGCCAAGCGCAACCAAACAGACTGCTACTATGCGGTATGTCCCCGGAACAAACCAGGGCAATTCTTTGTTCTCTTCGTATAACCTCTGGTTGAGTATGATCAACGTACCACCGAAGCAGATTACGCCTCCAATCCAGGCCATGCACATGAATCCAGTATGAGACGCAGCCTGAAACAATTTCACATTGCCTTGTTGGGCAAGGGTTTGTGCCAGCAGATTCTGCCTCGCGTCTTGGACTTCAGCGGCGTCAGGAGCAAGGCTGCGTGAAACTGCGGCGGACGATGGCTTTTTGGGAACAGCTGACCCAGGGACCGGCGGCACCTTGATGCCTGACGTGGTAGCTGCAGGCCTTGAAGAAAAGATTGGGACGACTATCTGAAATTTTCGATTGCGTATGCGAAAGGCTGATCGATAGGAGTAGATGGGATGAGTACGGAGAAAGGACTTCACCAGTGGTGTTGAAATCCTGAAAAACATGCTGACACGTACCTATCCTCGACAGAAGTCATTAGTGCGTTATTGAATAGCGACATGATATTTGCTGAAGCAATGTAAGTGCAACTTACGAAGCGACGGCAGCGTGCTGCTTATCAACTTGAAAGCTCTGGTTCATTGCTCTGCGGTCCTGCAGCTGAGTTCGCACACTAGCAGAAAAATTAGTTAGTTAGCTTCGGACAGAGGTCTTCTGATAAAAGTCTAGAGACAGTATTTCGTATACAGTACCCGGGTCATTATCTCAATATTTTTGTCTCCAATTATTCGCTTCGTTTCCACACGAGCTTTGCTTCTCCGGCGCCCACCCCAGCGAGCACCCCCAACACCCAACACATCGGACACTTCCAATTCCACCGTCCATCGGCCCTCAGGGTTCTCTCAACGCTAATTCAATGGTCATAACGATGACATGAAGCTTTCGCCTCAGGTCTGCCTCTCTCATTCCCTCCATTGATGCTGCTCGACGTCCTCTGACCTTGGGGCTCTTCCTAGCATGGCCGCCAGAGTACCCTTTCGGCTGCCTGGCCGTCGTGTTTGCCAAATGGCCTCTAGAAGACATTTTGCGACCTCCTCATATCTCCTCGATGCCCAAAACTTCACTATGCCAGCCATGTCCCCGACTATGACGGAGGGCAACATTTCCAGTTGGAAAGTGAGGGAGGGAGACTCGTTCTCAACCGGAGATGTTCTGCTCGAAATTGAAACGGACAAAGCAACGATGGATGTGGAAGCTCAGGACGATGGCATCATGGCAAAGATCATTCAGGGTGACGGGGCAAAAGCCGTGCAAGTTGGATCACGAATCGCCGTTCTTGCTGAGCCTGGCGATGACATAAGCTCTCTAGCGATCCCACCGGAGGACTCGAAATCCACTCCAAAGCAAGAGACGAAGAAGGAAGAGCCTAAGCCTGAACCATCGCAGACCTCAGAAGTTGCACCACCAAAGACCTCCGAACCACCGAAATCCGCATCATCTTCCTCCAAACCTCCGTCAGGACCAGGCCAAAACACCAAGTACCCTCTCTACCCAGCCGTCACCGCCCTCATCCACGGAAACCACATCCCTGAATCTGATATCCCAAAGATACCGGCAACAGGTCCTAATGGCCGCCTCCTCAAAGGGGACGTCCTATCCTACCTTGGACGCATCCAAGCAGACTACTCCTCCACCCAATCCATGCGCATCGAACACCTCGCCCACATGGATCTGAGCAACATCAAGATCGCCCCTCCCGCCGAGAAGAAACCCGAACCTACACCTGCCGTCGTACCCCTCCCCAACGTCCCAGCCGCAACATCCATCTCCCTCCCCATCTCCCTTAGCGAAGTCTTAAAAGTCCAAAAGCGAATTCAAGACACCCTCTCCGTCTCCATCCCCCTATCCACCTTCCTCGCCCGCGCAGTCGACATAGCAAATGACGACCTCACCAGGTCAAAAGGCGCCGAACCATCCTCAAACGACCTCTTCAACGCCGTCCTGGGGTTGGACTCCATCGCCACCACGTCGAGGGGTGGCTATATCCCACAGATCGCCGCATTGCCCAGCGCAACCGCGGCTTTCACAGCAGCAGCCCCATCTCCAAAAACGACGAGGACGAGCATCGTCAGGAAAACACCAGATATCATCGACATACTGACCGGCAAGGCGTCAACGCAACCAACCAGAAAATCAGCCGGTGTTCCGACCGGAGGCATTGCGGCTAGGGCATCAACAGGCGCGATGAATGTATTTAGCGTCACGGTCCCGATAGGGGAGGAGACGCGGGCGAGGACGTTCTTGGAGAGGGTCAAGACGGTGTTGCAGGTTGAGCCCGGGAGGTTGGTCCTGTGACTTGATAGTGGTAACTATCAGTCCGTGTCCGTGGATGCCATTGCTCGAAAGTAGACCAGTCGCTACTTTACAGAGAATAAGCAAGTATGTATAGTGTCTGGTTGTGGCACCGAGATAAACATTTCTCCTGCATCGGCCGCACAACGGGTCTCTGCATAGTATCCATGGGAGCGGAGTGTACGTACTCCACGTGACAGTTGAACTTCCCGCTACTCGTCCTCGTCCCACCATGCATCGGCAGATGACATGCCATCCAAGTTCCCACTACCACCTTGCTCAGCACTCCGTATCACATTGACTCGTCGGCTCGCAGAAGCAAGAATAGATCGGCATTCCATATTGATTGATCTGAATTTTCTCCTTCCTTCCTTCCATCAATTTCGAGATCATGCAAACTCCTGAGCATGAGCATGATCCTGATCGAACTCCGATCCCGATAACTAGCTAAGAGAGGGAAGGAGATTCGCTGGAGGACTCCTGAGCGCCTGGCAGAAACGGAGATGCGTGACTAGCTTGAATAGAAGTAGTGGGGACAAGCAGGGAGGAGATTTTGAAGAGAGAGAGAGAGAGAGAGAGAGAGAGAGGGAGAGAGGGTGAGATTGGAATCGCCTTTGACGCTCATATAGCCAGTCAGTCGGTAGTAGAGTGCTGGAGGGTGGATGTTGCGACTTCCCGCTCTCCCCGTCAGATCAAAGTAAGGTCAGATCGAGACCGGACCTGAGTTTATGTGAGGTCCAGAACATCACCAGGCGTCAAGGACCGGCACCGTCTTAACTCGTAGCTCGCAAGAGCACAGGAGTAGGCGTCAAGACTATCCTCATGATCATCAGCCATCACCTGATACTCCCCCAATCGCCCAACCTGCCACTACCCCCCATCCCCTCCCCGTCACTCCCACTCCCTCGATTCTTCTTCCCAAACACCTTCCAAAACCTCAGTGTCTCATCCCCTGCGCCCGTGACGACCGTCGTCCCATCCGGACTCGCGCTCAGATACAGAACCCGGTACGTATGACCGGTCAAACTGACGACCTGCTCCATGCGCGGATACTTCCACACCACGATCTGATTCTGGCTGTAGCCGTGCGTGCTGACGATCTCATCGGAGTTTTTGCTCCACGCCAGATTGCAGACTTGGGAGCCGGTGTCGACTTCCTTGACGATGGTGCCGGTGGCGGTGTTCCAGAATTTGATGGAGCGATCTGCTGTGCCGCCGCCTGAGGCGAGGAGGTGATGTTGGTGCGGGGACCAGGCTATGGCTTTGACTGCCGCAATGTGCGTGCTGAAGCGGTGTAGGGGTGTTTGAGAGAGTTTGTCCCAGACGAGGAGTTTGTTGTCGTTTCCTCCTGAGGCGAGCTGGCCGTCCTCGCCGTTCCAGCGGAGGCCGCAGACTTCTTGCTTGTGGCCGGCTAGGCGCTTGCAGTATTGGTCTGGGGAGCGGACGTCACGGTGGTAGATGAGTCGGTCGCGGGAGCCGGAGGTGAGGATATGTTCGTTCCAGGCTAGGGCACCGACGCGGGCGGTGTGCCCGGTCATGGTGCGGAGGCGGCGGGATTTTTCAGCGTCGTAGATCTGCACGAAGCCTTTGTGGGTGCCGACGGCCAGATGTGATCCCCGCTGGATCCAGGAGACCGAAGTGACTAAGTCGTTGTCCGGGAGTTCGCAGAGCTTGTTCACGCGGCCGGTAGTAGAGTTCCACATGTAAACACAGGAGCCTAGACCGACACCGAGAATGTTGCTGCTGCCCCAATCTACGAGGTTGAGGTAAAAGTCGTCTGCTAGCTCGGGTGCATCAAGGACTTTGTACGGTACTTTTGAGATAGGACGAGGCTGTTTTCGTGGATGTTGAAGAATTGATTGCGAGCTGAAATGGATGGGTGATATTGAGTAGAGGTCGGAATTAGCATTGAGGTTTATTGGTCCAGTGTGTCTAGAGTGAGGAGTTCGTGATGGGGTAGGATGTCCAGAGCCTATTCGTTTCTGAGGTGACATGTACGAGAAAAGGTTTTTGTGAGGCGTTGAGGGTGTTATTGATGCGGGCGGAAGGGTAGATGCTGAATGAACACCAGGCGGTGTTTTGACCCTCGAAGGATCGTGGATTGACGTGGAGAAATCATGGTGTGCTTGCGGTATTGAGTCGCCCATCAACTCATTTCTCAGAACTCGGGAGTAGGTCTTGTTAGCCTCCTCCATCCGCTGAAAGTGGAGTTCGCCATGAGGTGGTCGCTTTTTGGACCTTGACGGTGTGGCCGGTGACCCATCATCATGTAGCAAGCTGTAACTGGCCTGCAAGTCTTGCCCGTCCCGATTTGGAATGAACCGATCTCCATAAATTCTCTGCCTCTTCCGGCTCGGACTTCTTCCAGGTGTTCTCTCTCGTCTTCCAGCACTGTCATGGTCTTTCAGTCTCCGAGCTAGCAGATCTGCATCGAGAGCTTCTGATCCGGCACGTGGTAGATTTCGTCTGCTCTCTCCATTTCCTACAACCGAGTCTTTCCCCGCAATTGTTGGAGGAGTTTTTGAGCCTGGTGGAGTATTTAATGTCGGAGTTTGAGGGCTGTCTGAGGCCATGTTGACCGCAATTGAGCTTTCGAATTGGGCATCTGCCGTCATGGCGCCTGCAGTGAACAGACCCGAAAGACCAATGAGAACACCCTGATCAAGCAGACATTGAAAGCCAAGGAGACTCAGCAGCGCGAGATCGAGGACTCCGACGTTGGTTGAGGGGACGTCGCTTTCGAGTGGTGGTTGGTGACTGTGTTGTGAGACTCTGCTGATGTTTGGAATGAGGATCGTTGCCGCTGCGATCGCGAAGGTCTTGCAGAGTTATGGGGAAGCCGGAGAATGCTGCTGGGGTGCTGAAGAGGGGGTATTGTTTGGTTGAGGGGTGGAGGAGGACGTTTGACGTGTGTGGTGATTGTTTGCGGAGTTGGTGAAGCGGTGGTGCTGGGAGTGAATCTGCCTCCATCCAATTCGGGAAGAACCCTTGGCACTTCCGCGACCAGGCAACTAACCCTTTCCGGACACACACAAATGCTGACGGCGTGCAGGGACAGACACCGTCGACAGGCACCGCACTGCTACGTGATGAGAATGATTGATCCGGAGACAAGGCGGCCGTAGGTGATCGTGGTTTGCAGTTGCTGGCCATGCCATCCTATGCACTTGGAGGAAAGTCCTATTGAGCGCCAGTCCTATCCGCCCCGTGTGTCTGACCAGGCCACGACCGCGTTGCAGCCGGCCAAAACATCACGTTTCTTTGTTGATGGAACGTCCCCAGCCCAGGCCGGAACTCTCTTTCGGGGGGGTTGGTTTGGTTTGGGGGCAGAGGCCAGCGTTTGAGGCTCCAGAATCCAGACGCGCGGAGGGAATTGATAGGCTGTGGAGGTGTCTCAGGGCCCCCGGGTTACCGCTCCAAAGCCTAAACAAAGAGAAAGCTTGGAGCTTGGAGCTTGGGCCACCTTACAACCGCATTTCTGTTGTAGGTCCTCCTTGGCGGCTTACTCAGCAGAGACCTATTTACTTCTTCCTTGCTAGTCTGCGTAGATAGCTTCTTCTAAATACACTCATTCATCAGATTATAAGCCCTCATCACTTGAAATAGCGCAAAACAGAGCTGTATCATTATAGCGTAACTACTATATTCTCTTTTATCAATACCTGCGGATATAAGATCCTTCTTACACTCAAAAATGCAGAGTTCTGGAAGTGAGCAATAAACATCTTCAACCCTGATATTATCTATATTAGAGTCTCGAAATAGTTCTTAAACCTCTTCTTAAATCATCTAATTAAATAAATTAATAATAATTAAATAAAATTGTAGTTAATTAAATAATATTAAGCAAATTCCGATAAATATAATTATAAATAGTTAATCATCATCCTTATTATTACTTATAAGATCTTAATATATAATATCGATCTTAATAAAGAAGTTTTAAGAGAATCTGATCTTTTATAAGATTAAAATAATTATAAGTCTAATAAGATTAAAGATATATTCTTAATAAGATAGTTAATTTAGATAAAAAGCATGTGAATTATGTATTTTAGATGTTTTAAAGAGCTGCTTAGAGAATATTAAGTCTGATTTATTTAAGAGTGTGAATATAATTCTTTAAGAGCTAATTCTAACGTTATTAATAATAATAATAAGATCTAAATTTAAGAATAAATCTATAAATAAGATATACTTAATTCTATTAGTTAGATACTTAAATTCGAGTATAATAGTCTACATCACTTTATTAGTAAAGTTAAGTCTATTAAAATAAGCTTTTAAATAAATTATTCAAGATTATATTTCTAAATTTAATAGTTTAAAAGTTTAATTTAAGTCTTCTAAAGATTAAATTAGCTTAGATATATTTATTAAGAACTTTGTAATAAATCTACAATCTTAATTAAGTCGAGAAACCTTTTTAGAGCTGATTAGATAAGATAATATCTCTAATTTTAAGAGTTTTAAGTAGACTCTAATTCGCGTATTCATTTTTGAGAAGAATTAACGCGAATTTTATTATTTAAATACGCCAAAATCTATTATTAGATAAAATAAGCGAAATGAGCGAAATTTCGGCTCTAAAAAAGGCGAGAAATTATTATGCGCTCACTATAATTATAGCAAATATTCAGTTAATAATTACTAACTTAAATACTTAGAAAAACGATTTATTAACTCTTTAGATTAGTATAAAGAAAGATATAAAGGATTCACAAAGAAAGAAGTGATTTCGAGTCAGTTAATAATTAGATCGGCTGTAAACGCCTGCGTTTTATAAGAGAATAGCTAATTATTTAATTCTGCGATCTCATTCTATATAATTAATTCCAAAGAATCTCTTGTGAATATAACATCTATTAAGTCTTAAAAGATTAGGATAAGTAATGGAAATGAGCTGAATATTAAAGAGAAAGAGTTCATTTATCTGAAGAATGATATTAAGCTTCTTAACGTCTATTTTATTTATGATCTGAATATGAATTTGCTATTTATAAACGCCCTACTAATTAATAATTGAATAATTAGCTTTAAAGCAGGATAATAAAGAAGGGCAATTCTAACGAAAAATAGATTAAAAATTTTTATTCTTTTGAAAAATGAAGTATTTTAAGTGGAATAAGTAGAATTAGTGAAATCCTCGAAAATCAAGAGTTAAAAAGACATTTCGAAGCTGTTAAAATAGTTAATTCATCGATAAATAAGTTATTTAAATTCCGAATTTATACGTTAATTGTTTAAGATCTCTAAGCATCAATTTAAGCTCAAATTCGAAAAGAGAGAATTCTGCGAACTTTATATATTTAGAAAACAGCGCAGAAGATCAAATCGAGAGTTTATAACATCTCTAAGAGCTGTTCGCTCTGATCAGCAAATTTACATTGATTTATGTGAAGGAGAATATACTTTTATCTTTAAAGAAGCTTAAATAGCTGAGAATTTTGATAAATTATCTATTAGTGAGGGCGGAACTAAATTCTTTATAATTATAATTAATGAATTCAGTTAATTTCGAAGAACTATTTCTCTTAAGTATAAAAATGAGGCTGAAAAAGCTATTTGAGAATAAATTCTTAAGCTTAACGCAAAAGATCATAAAATAAAGATTATTCGCAAGAATGAAGAGTTCGAATTTAAGAGTCGAAAATTCACAAAATAACTTAAATCAAGAGGAATTTATAAGAAGAATTCAGCTCTATATATCTTCGAGCAGAATGATCTCTTTAAGAGATCAGTTAATCTAGTTTACTTAAAAGCTAGATCTATATTAATAATAATAGATCTCTCTACCTCTTTATAAGCAGAAGCTATAGATATAATTACTTAACTCTTAAATTATAGTTTAATAAGATTCTTAAGTCGCGGAATAATATTCTTTAAGGCGTTTTATAATTATAAGCCGTTCATTCTCTATTTTCGTATTTTTAACTGCGTAATTTACGCGCGAATTCCTCACGCAAATAATCATAACAAGCTCTCTTTAAGAGAACAGAAAATGAGGCTTATTAATTATAATTCTACGCGAATTTATTATCTTTAAGATTCAAAAAGCAGGAAATTAACGCTCTATAAAGATATCGAATTTAATAAGCAAAATTTAAGATTAGACGAAATAACTAAATTTAATTCTCTACATAATTCTACAGTTAATTTAGATCTCTTAAAGCAAATTCAAGAGTCTAAAATTTTAATCTTTAAATCTTCTTCTTTCTCTAAAATAGTTGAAATTAAAGAGAAGAAATATTATATAAAATAGAAAGAGACAGAGCTATTAGAAATGACTTAAAATACTCTAAATTTGTTTAGATCTAATTAGATTCTTAAAAATATAAATACATTCTTTATAACAATTTCTGCGCGCGTTTTAAAGAGATTGTTAAATTATTATTTAAAATCCTTTAATAAAGCTTAAAATGATCTTAAATTAAGAGTATAATATAAGATTATAAATATTTAAATTAAGACTCTTAAAAAGAATGAGATCTGATTAATTATTAACGTCAATTCTGTGTCTAAGAATAGTAATATTGTGAGGGTGTTAAAGATGCGCCTTAATATGACTGATAGCGAAGAGAGTTAAGAGAATAGATTTCACTGTATCGCATATATAATAAAATAGTTGGATTAACAACTATACTAAGTAAATATTAAAATAGATCTGTGTAAAAATAAGAATAAAAGAGTATGGAATTAAACTATCTATTCTCCGCCTTCTATCTACTCCTAAATATAAGTCATATACATATATTTCTGCGTGAAGAGATATTATACTCAACTTATTATTTCTATTCTTTATTCTATTATCTCTATTCTAATCTCTCCTTACTTAAAGAAGATAATCTTCTATCTTATAATAACTCGATTCAGTTTAGAAATGCTCGCTCTCTAAGTATTTATAAGAGAAGAAAGGAAGCCTCATGCTTTCTATAAGAGAGATTAGCTGTGACAATCACTTATAAGTATTAAAAGAGAAGAAGCAAACTTATAGAAAGCGCAGTATAATAGAAAAGAGTTAGTTTCTAAAACTACTTAATTTAAAGAGTGAAGAAATAAGAAAAGTAGAATATAAGCTTATAAGCTTAAAAGCAATTTATAAATAATAAATATCTTTATTATTAACACCGATTTACGTATAATATCTCTTCTATTATCTCTCTTTAATTTTCTTTATAAATCGATCTTCTTAATCTCTTTCTTAACTTTCTTAATTATTTCTTCTACTTCTTTCATCTCTTATAAATCACTTCTCTTAATCTTTAATCTAACTCTCTTAATTATCATCTTCGCCTCTTTTATCTTACATATTTTCTTTTCGATTAAATTATATATCTCTTTAAATAGCTTATATATCTTCTCTTCTTCAATCAGTTTATATATCTTCTTAAGTAGCTTATATATCTCTTCTTTTATAATCAGCTTATATACTTTCTTAAATAGCTTATTCATCTTCTCTTTCATAATTAGTTTATACACTTTCTTAAATAGCTTATTCAGTTTCTTAATCTTAATTCAATTCTTCTTATTCTTAAACAGCTTATATTTCTTTCTTTCACAATCAGCTTACTCTTATTCTCCATCTCTATTAAGCTATATATTCTTAAATAAGACTTGCATTCTCTGCTAATTTACTTTTATTATAGCTCTTAAAAGTAATGATTATTCTTATTTAAACAAAGATCTTTATCTCTCTAATATAATATTATTTTATGAATGATTTTCGGAACTTCTTAATAAAGAGACTGTAGAACTTTAAAATAAAGATTTAAATATTAAAGATTCTTAAGATATTTATTATTCTCTTTCTAATCTTATAAACATTAAAAGTCTTAGAGATTCTATTATAATATTTAATATAAAATGATCTCTTTAATTTTATATAGCTACTCGCATCTCTTATATAATTCGAGCGTGTGATATATTTTAAAATATATATACTCAGTAATATCTTCTTTCTATATTATTTCACTTCTTACTTCTATTATTATTTCTTAATAATCTTAAGTTTTCAATTATATAAATATTATAATCTCTTATATTAGTTTACTGCGTATTAATCTCATTAATAATGTTTTAATTATCAAATCTAAATAGTGATTTATAATATCGCAGAAAGTTTAGAATTCGATTTAATAATAGATCGCGGCATATTATATCTGCTTTCAAATTAAGAATATAAATCCTACATTTTTTCACTTAAATATAGATCAGCAATTAATGATTCTTCTAATATATAGAAATAACTATATTACGAGATTGATCTATCGAAATGTCTGATATTATATTAATCATCTAATTATTTTCAATCTATCTTACTTAAATATTCAAATCGATAATATGCTCAACTTCTCCATTCAATTCTATCATTATTACTACTTAAATCGCTTCTTTTATAAGTCATTTAATATATTCTTTATTTATAAGAAAAGACTTTATATTAAAGATATTAATATTCACATTTCTATTAGATTTAAAGTCAGATCTTATTTAAAAGTTTATAGCTCTTCTCTTCTCTCTTCACTTTTATATCTATTATCTCATCATCTTTATATAAATATTAAAGACTTGTATATTAATTAATATAAAACTCTTTATATCAAAAACAGCTTATGTGTAAGTAAGTAAGAGATTTATTATATCTGAGTATAATATAATAGCTTCTAAAGTGTTGAGATTATTAATTAAATTATTAATATTCATTTCTTAAAAGTCTCGCACGATCTTAAGTTTCAAGTTAAAAACTTAATAATATTATATAACTTATATCTTCTTTTTTATAAAGTTATAAATCATATTCTATAACTTTATAAATCTTAATATTAAGTTTTTAGAAAATTAAGATATGCGCTTATCAGAAATAAATATTATTTCTTATTTCTTTAAAGTCTCGGAGCTGAGATTAATTCTGCTAAGTATTCATTACATCTCTTTAAAATCGAGATTCTTATTAATTAGCATTATTTTTAACTTCAAAATCGTCTTTATTCTTTTTATATTAATCTTCTTATTATCACTCTTCTCTAATATTACAAATTCTCTCTTCTCACTCTTATATTAAGTATTATTAAAGATTGTTATTATCTCTACTTTTATTGAAGTAGATCTCGGGCGATTATATTATAAGTGATTATATTCTTCTCGAAATAAACGCTGAAAGATTAGAGAAGACTTATAATCTCAGATAATATTATAATTATTTATTTAAAGCTCTTCTATTATTAAAGATATTAGATTCTATAATATAATAAGAATCGAATTCTCTTTCTATTTTATAAACTCTTAAATATCAGCTAGTATAATTTGAATTTAATAATCATTATAGACTCTCTTCTTTAAAAGTTATCGCATCATCTAATAGAATTCTTAACATAGAATACTTAAAATCGAGTAATTCTGAAGTTTAACTTTATTAATTTTATCAAGTATTGATTATTTATATTAATACAGCTTATTAATCACATACTTAAAGAATATTAAATGTAAATATCTCTTTTTAATAAGATTCTTGCGAATATTTAAGAGTCTATCTCGAAACTTAATAATTTTAATAATCACTTCTTTAGTTCTTTGAAAGACTTATATATAATCGATATTCTTCTTATTAAAGATTATAAAATATTCTTTCTTATTAATATTTAGAAAGTTAATAAATCTTATCGCATAATCGTTAATCTCTTTAAAGATTCTGATAAGAATTTAATTTAACTAACTTATTAATAAAATTTATTCTTCCGCGGGTTTTATATAAATATAATTCAGAATATTAGAAAAGATTATAAACTCTATATTAAATATCTGTTATATAACTTATTTTAATATTAGTATTAAGAGAATCTCATTAACTATTATTTCCGCAGTAATAGTTGTGAACTTTACTAACTTTCTTACTTCTCTCTCTAATATATTGCGTGAAGGCGTGCTTATTATTACAAGTAATAGATAAGATCTTATTATAGAAGAGAAAGAATCTGAGAAGTTAAAGAATTGTCTGAGTAAGAGTTGATCAATACTTTAACTAAGAAGTTGACTGATTAATTATTAAATTAATAGCTAAGTAATAAATAATATATTAAATTAATAAATAAAGTAGATTAAAATCAATATCTTATATAAAGAAGATAGTAAGATAGTTATAAAAGAGATAAAGAATATAAATAAAGAGATATCTCTTTATTATCGTCTATTCTTAATTATTAATAATAGTCTATCTCTCTATCTAATTTATTTATCTAATCTGTTTACTAATCCTACTTTTCTGCGCTTAATCTTACTATCATTAATATTCTTTATTACTCTCTTCACTTCTCACTCTTTTTTATCTTTTTCTCTTCAAAACTATTAATAACCTCTCTAAATAATTGTTTATATATCTAAAACGCGTACTCTAAATAAGAGCTTTTCAAGATAAAAACTGATCAAGTTCTAATAGAAAACACTTTTCATCTATTTAAGTATATTTTGTTATATCACATATATAATAAAATAGTTGAATTGCACTGTTTTTCTTTAAATTTTCTTTCATTCTTTATCATTCTCTCTTATATACTTCTCTTAATCTCTCTCTTTCTTTTATTATCTTTTTAACTTTAATTAAACTTATCTTTATTACAAAAATACTGAAAATATTTATCTCTATTAATTAAACTTATTAGAAAATAATAATTTCTATTATTAAATATTTATAATTTTAAAGAGATCTTCATAATAATCTCGCCTCTCTTTATATTATTTAAGTTATATTTATCGCGATCTATCTCTTTTTTCTTATTCTCTTCTTCAGCTCTTATTAAAACATCTTCTAATTAATTCTCTACTTATTTTTATTAAGTCTCTTAACTTATTTTATCTTAATTATCTTCTCTAATTTATTTCTCTTTTTCTTTCTTTCTTAATATTCTAGTAAACTTTAACTTCTCTTTATTACGATAAGGAATCAGCAATCGACAGATTAAGCAGAAGGCTAAGAAACGGGATCCCATCTACGCACAGTATCTTATAGAATTATAGTAGATCTATTCTTAATAACTGTAATCAACAAGAGCAATCGTAGACTAAGATATTAAGAGAAATGCTCAAGAATACTTAATAAAAGCACTTAGAAGCAAGTACTCGAGAGTGCTTAAAAGAAGCACTTAAAAGTATAGAATACAGATCACAACTAATAACTATATAAACAAATGTTTATCTCTTAGATTTATAATCTCTTCTTTCATAATCAACTCATATTATCAATTGCACTCTGTCTTTAACTCTTCTATATAAAAACAGTAATTTCTATTCACAATCCTTTAATATTTAAACCTTACTATAGTTCGACTTAATAATTTCTAATACTTTAACTACCTATTATTAGATATCAGTCACTCTATCACAATAGATCTTATTAATATAAACATATCACACTCTAAATATAAATAATCTCAGAAAGATATTGCTAATATAGATTATATCTCTCTTAAGATTAACATCTCTAACACATTTTATAAAGATAGAAAAAAGCTTAAAGCTTTCTTGATTTAAGTTAATATATATATTCGATTTAATATTTAGAAGCTGAAAACCGCCGAAGTCAAGATAATATTCGCAGTCACTTATCTCAGAAACGAAGTCTTCGATTAATTTGAATTTCATCTGATAGATTACTTAAAGAAGTTCGTGAAGAACAAAAAGATCGAAATTAAGAGAATCTTCTTTAATTATACTTACTTCAAGAAGTATATCTGACGAATATATAAGAGAGTAAATAAAGAACGAACAGCTGAACGAGAGATTTAAAAACTCTAATAAACAGACTTAATAATAGAGTATGCATTCAAGTTTTAGCAGATCATATTATAAATTAAGTGAGACGATATAACGCTTATAACAAAATATTATCTAAAACTGAAAGATTTGATTAAGAACAAACTAACTTGAATTAAGAGATCAGATAAATTAGAGAGTTTAGTTAATATATCTATTAAGATAAATAATCGTTTATACAAAAGATAGATGGAAAAAGAATAAGAACAACTTTAAATATTCATTCCCGAAAAGTATCGCAAGAAAGAATATTAATCTAAATAAGTTCAATACTCCCGAGAAATAAATTTAAATGTTACAAATCAAAGAAAGTTTAGAAAGAAATTTAATTGAGATAAACTCTCTTTAACTTAGTAAGAGAAGTGAATAAAAAAGAACTTATATCTCTATTATAATAAATCTGAACACCGAGTTAATAATTATTTTAATAAATAACAATTACACGCGATCTTAAGAGAATCGACAAAATAGAGAATAAACAAATCAGATAATATATAAAATGTCAGCTGCGCTGATATCGAGATATCATTATCGGAAATAGTCATTAAATCGTTCGAGCAGATTCGCGATAAAAAACTCACAGAATTATCTTACGTCTGCTTATCTTAAACTATCTATTATAACGATTAATGCGTTATTTATAGATTAGATAAGAACAGCTTCGAGTGATATCTCAAGAAACTTAAATAAAAGAAAATGAAATAATTATTAAGCGTCATCTTTAAGATATCTCAGAAGCGAGTATTAAGCAATCTCAAATATAATAAGAATTATGTGAAAATGATCACTAAATTCTAAGAATTAATATTGTATATAAATATAAATTACGAGTTAAAATCGTAATATTAATATAAGATATATACACTCGAGAAAATATTTCAAAGAATTAAGTTGAAATTATAATTATAAATATATCGTATAAAGAGCTGTTCGAATTAAAATTAGAAATAGATTCATTATTATCAAAGCAATAATCTTTAAGAAGCAGTCAATTTATATAAGATTAACACTCCCGCTTATCTCGAAGAGATTCAAAATATAAGCATAATACAAATTTAAGAATCTAAGAAATTAGAGATAATAAGAGTAATTTGCGATAAAGAGTATCACACTTCTCATAAGTCATACACACACTTTCCATGTGATAAATTAGAATATTACTTCATGAAAGAAAAACATACTCATTTCAGAAACTATTAATTTGAAGAGTCAAAAAACAAAAAGACTCTTTATATTAAAGATCTGATAAAGAATCTCTTCTTAAATCTCAAAAACTAGTCGCTACTAATATTAATTATGCACAATATATAATCTTATAGAAGCACATTAAATAATAAAAAGTCAAGATTATAATAAACTTTAAAGTCACCGAAAATTATATCTCTCCAGCATACATAACTCACTTTTATCTATCTACTCGAAAAAAGAATAAATTTTATCACTTAATACTAATAAACGAAAGTTCTATTAAGTAAAATAAAAAATAAATTAAAATAAAGACTTATCCACTCAATTTATTTATACAATAACACACCGAAAAGATGATATTAAATATTATGAAAATTAAATATGATATAATTCTGAATATTTCATAATTAAAAGTTTATAATTCAGTGATCAGCTAAAAATAGCGAACTATTAACTTTCTTAACTGCGTCTGCGAAATAATCATAATAATAATATTATTCACTAAGATAATATAAGTAAAATCTGATAACAGATGCTTAACAGAAATAATAGAAAAATCTTCTAAGTATTTATCTAAATATAACAAATTTAAATGTTTATTTATTAAGAATAAAAACGCATCTATATTATCTAAATATCAATTCTGAGATCACGAAATTTTATTGAAATTCGATAAGAAACTTATATACGAATCTATTTATTCTCTTTCTAAAAAAGAACTTAAAATTCTACAAGAATATCTTAATAAGAATTAAAAAAAAGAGTTTATTCAATCCTCGACTTTATCTATAGAATACTCAGTTCTATTCATTTTAAAATCAAATAAGAAAATGCGTTTATATATTAACTATCAACAACTAAATAATATAATTATAAAAAATCGTTACACATTATCTCTTATCTCTGAGCTATATAATTATATTCGTGAAACTAAGTGATTTATAACGCTTGATTTACAGAGAGCGTATAATCTAATAAGAATGAAAAAAGAAGAGAAATGAAAAATAATATTTCGAACTTATTACAATTATTACGAGTATCTAATCATATTATTTAGATTAATAAACACTTCAATCTTCTTTTAATCTCTAATGAATAATATTCTTAAAGAATATTTAGATCAGTTCTGTATCACTTATCTTAACAACATTCTTATATACTCTGAAATTAAAGAATAATATATTAAATATATTCAGAAGATGCTTCGCGCTCTTTAAATGAAAAATCTGTTAATGAAGATTGAGAAATACAAGTTTTATAAATAAAGTGTTAAGTTTTTTAAGTTTATTCTAACAGTTATAAGGATTCAGATAAATCAATTCAAGATCACAATCATACTTAAATAATCACAATTTATATCAGTAAAGGAATTACAATCATTTCTCGAATTTATCAACTTCTATTGAAGATTCATTATAAATTATTTAAAAATAATCGCCTCATTAATATAAATGACTAGAAAGAAAGTATTCTTTATTTAAAGAATAGAAGTAGAGTCTTTATTTTAGAAGCTGAAATAGAAGTTTACAACAGCTCTCATTCTCGCAATATTTAACTCTGAGAGATAGATTGTGTTTAAGATAGATATATTAGACTATATTATTGATATGTGCATAAGTCAATCTGATAATAAAGAACGATTAAGATTTGTTATCTTCTATTCTAGAAAAATGATTCCTGCGAAACTTAATTACAAGATTTACAATAAGAAACTTCTAGTTATAATTACCGCGTTTAATAAATAGCGAGTATACTTAAAAGAATTTAAATATTCTGTGAAAGTTTACACAAATCATAAAAATCTATTATACTTCATCATTATTAAAGCGTTAAATAAACGCCAGATATAATAATCTGAGTTATTATCAGCATATAATTTTAAGATATTCTATCGAAAAGAAAATGATAATATCAAAATTAATACTTTGAGCCGCCGAGCAGATCACGCCCGAGATATTAAATCCGCTTCACAATCGATCTTACGTAAGAATTCAGACGGGTTCATAATATATAATCACGCTGTGATCGCTTCAATATTTCGGATCTCTAATCAAGATTAAAAACGCCGAATTATCAGATCATACTTAAATAATTATTTATCCCGTGAAATTTAAAAGAATCCCGAAAAATATTCAGTCTTTTAATAACAGAACAGCGAGCTGATTCTGTATAAGAGACTAATATATATCATAAATTAAGTTAAAAAAATGATTCTTCGATAATATTATAAGAAGATTTCTTATAAGCATTAAGAAATAGAAAAAACTCTGAAACACATTTTTAGATCTTACTATTTTTCTGAAATAAATAAAGTAGTTCGGCAGTGAATTATTAACTGTAACACCTATTAAAAAACAAAGCACTTTTAATATAAATCATATAGAAAGATACAGTCATTAAAGATATTAAAAGAAGCTTAAAAATTTATAGTGTTAAACTTCATCACTAAATTATTCTTATTTAAAGATTTAATAATAAATGTCAGCTATAATAATATTTTAGTTATCACTAATAGACTAATAAAATATATATACTTTATCAACTATTTAAAAGTATTTAATGCGGAGGATCTGATCTACACGTTTCTACAAATAATATTCATAAATCATGACATGTCAGCGGAAATCCTCTCTGATTAAGACAAGCTATTCACTTTTAAATTTTGAAAATCATTAATAGATCAGCTTGAGATTAAGTATAAACTATCAATCATCTATTATTCGCAAACAGATAAATAAATTGAAAGAATTAATTAGACACTAAAATAATATCTACAATGCTATGTAAACTATCGTCAGAACAATTGAATAATACTTTTATTATTAACGCAATTCGCGTATAATAGTGCATCAATAGTAATCGGAATATTACTATTTTACATAAATTACGAATATAAATTCGTTCTATATAAATAATTAAGAAAAGTGAAATAACTTGCACAAAAAGCAGTTATTAATATATAACTATTAATCAGTCTATATTAAGAATTGATAAAAGATCTTAAGTTTATTAGTTAAAGATTTGAAATCTATTATAACTTTAAAAGAATTAGCGAATTAAATCTTAAAGAGAAGAACTTAATATATTTACTTCACTAAAATATTAAAATCAAAAGATTTAGTGCAAAATTGAATTATATAAAACTCAATCTTTATTTAATTTAGAAAGTTTTAAATAAGTCAATCTACAGACTTAAACTCTTAAATATTATGAGGATTTATTCTATATTCAATATTTCCCTTCTAGAATCTGTATTAAAGAACACTAAACAGACTTCAATCCATCTAAACAATCAGAATCAGAAGTATGAAGTAGAGTGAGTACTCGATAATTAAGAGATTAAGAGTAAAACTTATTATTTAATAAAGTGATTAAAATATAATATAATAGAAAATATATAAGAATCAGAAACAAATCTCAATCCTGCGATTTTAAAGAATTATCACCGCCGAAATTTCCGATATAAGAAGAATCAAAGAAAGTAGTTAACTATATCTCGTTAAAAGTGACGCCCAATTCTACACTGGCTGATAATTCTCTCTTTCTCAAATATCTCTTATTTCGATTAAGCTTCTTTAAAGACTTAATCTTTTAAGTAATTATATTACTCTAAATCATTCGAAGAAACTTTATACGAGAGTTAAAACTCACTACCTCAATAATATTTCATTAAAGATGAAGAAGAGTTGTCTTTTAAACAGTCTTCAATCGCAGTTCCTTCTATTACAGTCTCTGAAAGTTGGTCTCCGAGAAATTATCGTTATAATAAACATTATAACGAATACACTCCAAATATTTCAAGATATCTTTGCAAAATATATATAAATAACTCCGTGTAATATAGACGAAATATATAATTATAATCAATACTCTTAGTAATATTATCTTCTCCGCCTGAATCTGATATTGTTTATAAGAGAAAGATTTACTAATATAATATAAGAGCATGATAAAGAAAGAAAGAAGTGGAAGAATTAGAAAATCTTAGAAGAAGATTTAAGTAATTTAAGAGATCAAGCTAATTCAAAGAGATATAATATTATAATAAGAAATTAGCAATTAGCAGACTAAGCAGAAGACTAAGAAACGAAATCTTATTTACGCACAATATCTTGTGAAACTACGATAGACCTGTTCTTAACAACTGTGATTGATAAGAGTGATCGTAAATCAAGATATTAAGAGAAGTGCTCGAGAATGTTTAATAAAAGCACTTAGAAGTAAGTGCTTAAGAGTGCTCGAAAGAAGCACTCGAGAGCATAGAACACAGATTACAATTAATGATTATATAAACGAACGTTTATCTCTTAGATTCATAGTCTCTTCTTTTATAATCAACTTATATTATTAATTGCACTCTATCTTTAATCCTTTTATATAAGAATAGTGATTTCTATTCACAACTCTCTGATATCTGAACCTTACTATAATTCGACTTAACAGTTTCTAACACTCTTCTTTTATAAAATATCTCTTCATTCAATCATTTATAATTAAACTTCTAAACTTAATTTTATTAAACTTCTTAAGTCTAAAACTTTCTTTTATCTAATTCATACTTTTCACTTAAAAAGATTTACGTCAGTATGTTAAAAACTCATTTTCTCTTATTATATTTATAATCTTATCTAATTTATATAATAGAATTAAAATTCCCACTTTAATTAGCTTTATTCTTATCTTCTTTTTAATATTAAACATCTCTTTATTCTTCTCTCTCTTATATTATTATCTTAATCATACTTTCTATAAATCTTTATCATGTTTTTTAAGCTATAATCCTTTTAATATTAATAGCTCTTCTCTTATCTTCACATCTTTTCACGCAAGAAATGATCACGAAGAAATCTCTTCTTTAATAAAGAGTACTAAATCATATCTATATATCAGATAATAAGATATAACTTCTGTAAATAACTAAACTATTACTTAATTAATTTAAAAAACAGTTGATAAATTCAGTATTTAATTATCGCGTTTCTTAATTCTCAGCTTCGATAATATATCTTTAATAGATTAATAATCTCTCTCAATTCTTCTATTAATCTGTAAATAATATGATAATATAAGAATATACTTTAATCTATACTTCTTAATTAACTTCTTTATCACTTCTTGAAATTCAATTCTCTTATTAAAAAGAAGTCTTTTAAAGCATTTAAATTAATAGATAATACTGTGTTAAAGAAATTATATAATAGATTTAATAAATTTCGTGATAAGAGCTTCTCTCTTTATTCACTCTAAAAGATCACATTAAATTAAAATTAAGTACTTATAATCTTTTACTTCCGACATCATTATCAAATTAATCTCTATCTTCTATTATAATAAGCTAATTCAGATAAAATATAAGATCTCATTCTCTTAATTTAAAGCTCGAAATTAATAAATTACATATAAATAATAGTAAGTAGTAACTTTCTTAATCAAATCCTCTTATTAATATCTATCTATTATTCTTTAATAAATCTTTTCTCTTTCTTAATATTCATAATCTTTATATAGAGCTTTAAGAATCTTTACTCTCACATTCTTATTATTTATCACTCTTTAAAATAATATATTCTTATTAACTCTTCTAAATAAATAACTCTTATAAACTATAAATCTCAGTGCGTTTCTCTTAAATATTATAAACTCTTTTCTTAACAGCTTATTTAATCTTCAAAATATTATCAGTTATCTCGCAATATTAATTAACTTCTCTAAGTATTCTGATTGTAAAGATCTATTCTTATTTCACTTCTTCTTCTCTTTCTTCTTCTTCTCATTATATTTTAACACATCTAAATCTTTCTTATCTTCTTCAGCTTTATCTCTCTTATATATTCTCTTGTTACTTATTTATATATTAACTAAATATAGCAGAGTAGTATAAGATTAAATAAGTATAAGATAAAATGGTATTATTCGTATTATATTCAGCTCTTCATTAATAAACGCGTTAATATTCTCTTTCTTAATCTTCTTCTCCGGCGGTAATCTTCGCGATAACTTATTTATAATTGTGTACTTCTTTTCTGAAACATATTAAATATCAAAATCAAATAGATTAATCTATATTATCTATTATATTATTAAGACTTCTAAAAGATCTGTAAAAGATTTATTTAGCTGCGCTATTAATATCTTCGTATTTATCTTAATTATAAACCTCACTCTATATAAATGATTTCGAAACTTCTTCAAGATTTTTAATAACTCTCTACACTCTCTCTTCTCTGCATTATACTTTCTCTCATTATTACTTCATACTTCACTCTTATATCTCGAAGAATATCTTCTTTCCTCTTCATCTTCTTATAATAAATATTCTTCTTATTTAATCAGACTTATATTACTTTTATATAATATCTTCTCTGCTCTCTCTAAATAATTAATTAATATTAACGTTAATATAATTATTAATATCATCTTTAACATATTCATTACTTCTCACTACTCTACTCTCTAATTAAACGACTCTTTCTTTCAAAATAACTTGAAAATAAATAACGTAATTTAAGAGAAATTTTAAATTCAAACTCAATAATAAACGCAAATACTAATAAACACTCATGTCTTTATAATATTCTAACATTCTAATTATTCTAAAATAATTAAAATCTTCTTCTAATTAAAATATCTCTTATTCACATTATAAATAAAGCTCACAATTCTAAGTTTAATTATATAGAACTTACTCTTCACTTCTATAATTATCACTTCTACTCTCTTCAAATCCGCGAGTATAACATCAATATTCTATAGATATTTCAGTATAAATCATCGAATTTTAGAAAACTTAAATATCTTATTATTATTATATTGAGTTCGCGATTCTTTATTATTAATATTATTAAGAAAGAGTTTAACGTAAATTAAAATCAAATCTTCAAGAATTTGATTAATAATTTAAACAAACTAAGTTACTAAATTAATTATATCTTAAAGTAGAGTAGTTTAATAAAGAAGTTTATAAGTTATTATAATAATTATTATATTCCTACTTTTCTTTATTAATTCAATCTGATTATAGTTTAAGAGAAAGTTTATAGAACTATTTATTATCATTTTAGTAAACTCTTTTAAGAAGTCATCTATTAAAGGCGATAAGTTAATATTCTTAATAATAATCTTGTTAATGTGTACTACTGTATTAATTAATTAATACTTAGTATTATTCTTTTTTATTAGAAATTATAGATTTCTGTACAACTCATTATAATACTTTAGAATTCTCGTCTTCATTCTATTTATAATTATCTCCGCTACTATTAATTATAACGCCTTAATAATTAGAAAGTTGACAATCTATTAAAGAATATGATTCATCATAATAATCTTTTATAAAAGAGCAACTTCCGAGTAAACTCTTCTTATCTTTAAAAACTTTTATAAAAGAGTTATCTCTTAATTTAACAATATCTATATAAGAAGCTTACGCTTCTGCGATATCAGCTTTAATTCGTGCTATATATTCTATATTCACTCCGATATAAATCTTAAGTTAATTAAGACTTATATAAATTAAGAAATAAATCACTTATTCAAGAATAAGATAGATCTCTTCTTAAGTATTTCTATCTTCTTTTTTAGAATCTTCTTCTTTCATAATATCTTTTCTTCAGATTTCTTCTCATCAGACTTCTATATATTCTATAATAACACTTTCTTTCCCTTTCACTTATATAATATGTTTGCACAAATAGAATAATATAAATTTACAAAAGCTAAATCAAAATAATGAGAAAAACAAGATATAAACTTTAAAACATTAGTCTGATTATATTATAATCGAAAATAAAAAGTAGAGAGAAAATAATAACTAAGCAAATTATTTTATTATATTGTATATATAATAAAATAATTGAATTAATTTCCCGCACTCTATATTATATTTATTATCTTAACTTTCTTCTTCTTCTTCTTCTTCGCTATCTCTATCTTAATTATTTACACAGCAGCAGTAGAATACATTCTTCTTATTAGATTCTTCCGCCGTGATATTTTTCTTCTAACTCAAGATCGACTTATTTATTTAAACACTTCTTCTTCTTTATATTTATAAGTGCTTAACATCTATAAATATCTTCTTATTACCGATTTATCGCAATATCTATTTTAATAGTTTAGAACGCTATCTTTATAAGATTATTTAAAGACTTTATTAATTCTTAATATATCTTATTCGCAAGATCTTCGATACTTAGCTTTACAGCGCGGGAATATATTCTTTTCAGAATCATATTCTACTCTAATTTCTTTATCACTCATACTAGAATCTCGTGCATTAATATTTTAATTTAAACTCTTACTATCTTTATAATATTAGCAAATCTTCGAAGATATCTATTTACTCCCGATATATTTAATAATAAATTATTAAAAATGGGGAGGTTCAGCTCGTTTATTAACTTTAAGAATATTATTATAACTTCTACTTTATTATTTAATAAGTAATTTATCTTCTTTCTCTCAATTCTAGTCCGAACTTAAGAACTGATAATAATAAATAGAACTTTCTTCAAATAATTAGTCAGCTATATTATATAATTAAGAGCTTGCGATTCTAAGATCTTCACTTAAACAGCTGTTACTAATAACTAAAAATGAGAATTAGAAATTCTTTTAAATTAGATATACTGTAAATTCTTTAAATTAATTAGAAGCTCTCTCAACTTAATCTTCACACTAATATTTATAATTCTCTTTATCAGATTTATCAAATCCGTCATATTCTTAAGAAGCTTACTAAGTAAAGTCTTTAACATCTTAAAGATCTTTATAATAGAAGAAGTAACATCTTCTAAAGATATTTCTTTATCTTGAATTATATCTTATATTAAATTTAAATATCGCGTTGATTTAATAAAATTAATTATAATCACATTCTATTTCTATTTATTAGACTTTATAACTCTCTTATAATTCTCATCTCTTAAGATCTTTATTATAAGATAACTCTTCTCTTTTCTAATCTACTACTTTATCATCTTTACTCTTTTATCTTAAATTCATTTAACAGGCGGGTTTTCAGCTAATTATATTTATATTAATTATTTAACTTATTATATTATAAAGATCTCTATAAGAGTTTTCGACTTATTCTCTCTTATATCACGAATCTCTTTCTCAGAATTAGAATTTTTATCACTAATTATCAAATATCGAACTTTTAAAGTCGAAGACTAAATTAATAACACTTTTAATACTGTTTAAATTATAGAAATTTCTTGCAATTTATATATCTTCTGAGCACTCTCTTAAAAGATTTCTAAGATAATATATTCTCTTTCATTAATATATATCTGATTACTAAAGATTTAACTACTCAGAAGAATATAACTAAATTTAATATAATCAGAAATATTATAATAGAAATAAACTACTTCTTTTATATTAATTCTTATATTAGAACTCACTTTAGATGAATATATATTATCTTCTCTTATAGAATTCTAATCTATTCATATTCGCGACTACTATACTTTAATAACTAACGAAGATATTTCTAATTATATATTCTTAATTACTATATTAATACTTAATATTATAACTTAAATTCTCTTTATTAACTTCTCAAACTTTATCTTAAACTTACTCTTTATATCTATCAACTCTATTTTAAGATTATACTCACTTGTATCTTCTTAATCAGCTTCTATCTTCTTAATCAGATTTTATAAGCTTACTTATTATCTAATTAAATTCTTAAAAATAGTTTTAATCTTCGCATTTAACATTATTTCTAAAGTAATCTTAAGCATCACTCTATATCTTATTATCTCTAATCTCTTTAAATCTATTTTAATAATTCTAAATACTCGAGAGCGTATCTTCTTTAATAAAGCTTTTAAAAAGTATATTATTTATGAGAACTTATTTAGCTCTCCCTTCTTAATCAAAGTAATAAAAATGTAGATGAAATATCTATATAAATTCTTCAGATCGCACTTCTCATCTCTCTTTTAATTCTTATAAACTTTCAGAAATACTTATATCTATATTTATTAATCTACATCTTCTCTTTTATATTCTCTTATTAATAACTTCTTTAACAGCTCTTAATCTCTTTTCTTAAAGCCTTTCATAATCTTTACATATCTATTTATTTACGACTTATAATATCTTAACAACTTCTTATATTACACAGCACTTAAAATAATATAATATTCTTTATATAAATTCTTTATAATATTCAGAAATTAAATCATATTCTTTTCACGAAAGTAAAGAGCTTCTACTATTCTTAAAATAGATATAAATATAATATAAGGAAAAGATATATTAATAACAGTTAAAGAAGTGCTTAAAAAAGTTCTCTCTTCTAATCTTAGTAATATAAGCTTATCAGTACTTATAATCTCGATTTTTAGATAAGTATTAAGATTAGTAATTCAGCTTATCAGTAAATTCTCTTATTAATAGAAATATAGAAAAACTTAATAATTTTTATATCTCTTTTCTTTTCTTTTTCTTCTTTATTTAATTATATACAGCTTTTCTATTCTTTCTTTCTTCTCGCTTTTCTATTTAAGAGTAAGTCTTAATTCTCTTATCTCTCTTTTCTATCTTTAAGCACTCTATTTATATAACGCTTGAATTATTTTCTGTTATTTTTGAATTTAATTTAAAGTTTAACTTTAAATCTTTTATAAAAGCTTCTTCTTCTTCTTCACTATCTTCTAAGTAACTTGAGCTCCGTACTAAATTAAGTCTTTTCCTACTCTTTTCTTATTATTCTTAATCTAATCCTTATAGTTTATATATATCTAATCTATTAAGCTTCTCGCATCTTTTAAAAGATTTATCTTAATTTCATTTTAATTAATAAGAGATTTCAAATCTCTTAAAAACTTTTTCACGCGATTCTTTAATTAAAATAAGATATTTCTACTTAAATTTATCTTCCGGCGCTAAAATTCTATAATGTTTAATATTCTTAGAGTTAATTAAACTTCTCTTAAATATAATCTCAATCTTTCTTCTTTCTCTTCTCTTTATTAAATAGAACTTTAGAATAATATATTTAAACATTTAAATATAATCTCTATTTATAAGAATATTAAAGATGCGCCTTAATATAACTGATAATAAAGAAAGTTAGAAGAATAGATTTTATTGTATCGCATATATAATAAAATAGTTGAATTAATAATTATACTGAGTAAATATTAAAATAGATCTATATAAAAATAAAGATAAAAGAGTGTGGAATTAAACTGTTTATCCCCCATCTTCTATCTATCTCTAAGTATGAGTCATATATATATATTTCTGCGTGAAGAGATATTATGCTCGACTCACTATCTTTATTCTCCATTCTACTATTTCTGCTCTGATCTCTCTCTGCTTGAAGAAGACAATCTTCTGTTCCACAACAATATATTGTTAGATAGATAAGTATTTATAAAAAAAGAATAGGAAATTGAGCTTAAAATATAAAAAGCTCGATAAATAATCCGCGAATTTAAGTAGAAAGATGAGAATATTAATTTCGACAAATTAACGATCTTAATTATTAAAGTTTAAATAACGCGAATTCTCTTCATTCTAATTATAGAAAATGACTGAAATATTTAATAGATAAACGCTGTTGTCGTTTTCTTAAATAAAAAGATTAAGAATAACGTTTTTATTGAATTATCTATTAAATATAAATAAAAGAGCAAAATCTATAAGCTAAAAAAGGCGCTATATAATCTTCGAACATCTTCAGCTATTTAATATAGAACTTAGATTGTCTTTCTGCGAGATCTAGATTATTTACAGATCTTATATAACTTAACTCTTTATTCTTAACGCTCATTAAATAACGTTATCTTTATCTCCTCTTATATTAATAATTATATTATTATAAACAGCAATAATTAAGATATTCGCGAGCTTAAAATAATTATATTAAGTCAATTTAAAATAAAGAATATTAACGTTTATAAGATCTATTTAGATATAGAAATCACACGCGAAAAGCAGATTATTTATCTTATGTAAGTAAAATTCACGATCTATCTTTTATAGAATATAGAATTATAAGATGTTAAGTTTAAGTCTACTCTTATAAAGATAGATCTGAAAATTAAATTTGCTAATATTCTAATTCGAATAAAAGACTTCAGAAGGCTTATAAGAAAGATATAATGATTAATCGTTATTTCGCGCTCTAATATAATTCACGTCATGAGTTGTCTCGCAAGTATAATAATAAAATTCTCAGAAATAATCTGAATTACTCTTAAACGCGTTTTACACTATTTAAGAGACATTATTAATAAAGATCTAATTTATTAAGATAGTGATTCTCTGCAAGACTATTTTAACGCGAATTAAGTAGAAGAAAGCTATTAGAAAGCGCTAAGACTCAGTCTTAACACGCAGATATAAGCTGACTGCAGAAATAAATCTTTATAGATCAGTAATCTATTCTTATAATATAAGAGAACCGTTATTATATATTTGCTATATACACTCTTAATATATCTTTCGCATATTACTCGCATGCTTATAAACTTCTATATCTCAGATTTCTATATATATATAAAGAACGTCTACTGCTCGCCTAATTTCAAGCAGTCTTCTTAATATTTAGATCGCTCTATTTAATAGATTATTTAATAGAGATTCTTTAATACAATAATAAAGACGCGAAGCGTAATTAACATGACTAATAAAGATTAAGAAAGATTAATTGATAATATAAATATCGATTTAATAATAGGCGAGCAGTTTACATCTTCTATTAATAATAATAGTGAATAGAAGATTATTAAATAGTATTATAAACATTTACATGAGCAGATTTAAGAGAAAAGAATATTTAAAGATATTATTATAATAGAGTTTAAACTCACAAACAAAACGTCTGCAAATCTTATAGAAATTGCAGATCTATTTATTTATTATAAATAAGTCGCTTTCTTTACTTATTCTTATACTTCTTTATCACG
>JAABUK010000877.1_pt1 | contig 60725 bp, 53 predicted proteins | sample 5559141 | NCBI WGS metagenome assembly JAABUK01 (sample SAMN10711869, study PRJNA513367) | rock metagenome | isolation source: Antarctica rocks | place: Antarctica: Victoria Land, Pudding Butte nord | collected 2016-01-03
CACGCTGCTGGCCTCGTCGTGGCCGAAGCCGAAGGTCGGCGAGGCCACGGGGCCGGGCCGGGCGGTCGCATCCGGCGACGCCTTCCTCGCCGGGGTCCTCGCGGGCATCCCCGACGGGGCCGAGTTGATGACGGCGAAGGAGCGGACGGTCCGCGAGTCGTTCGAGGCCAACCTCTACGTCGGCGTCCAGGTCATGCTCGGGATCGGGGGGAATCCTACACGCCCGGTCTTCCTGGAGGTCCTCCAAGGCGGCCCCGCCCAGATCGCCGGCGCCATCGACGGCGACGTGATCGAGGAGGTCGACGGCGAGTCGACCGAGGGCGAGCCGCTGGCCAGGGTCGTCGACCGGCTCCGGGGCCCCGAGGGGTCGCAGGTCCTCGTCCGCTACCGCCGCCCGGCGACCGGCGAGGCTTTCACCCGGCCGATGACTCGGGCCACCCTGCCCCGGGCGACCGTCCAGGGCCTCTCGCCCAGGCCCGGCCGGGGGTGGAACGTCCGCGTCGAGGGCCCCGCGCCGATCGGCTACCTGAAGCTGATCGAGGTCTCCGGCAGTACCGCCCGCGAGCTCCGGGCGTTCGCCTCGCAGCTCGAGGCCGAGGGGATCAAGGCCTTGGTGCTCGACCTCCGCGAGCCCAACCAGGCGGCGTTGCATCCGACCGTCCTGCTGGCCGACGCCCTGCTCGACGGCGGCGTGATCGGCCTGGTCCGCTCGCGGGACGGGGCGACGACCTACCGGGCCCAGCCCGACGCGCTGTTCCGGGGGCTGCCGATGGTCGTCCTGGCCGGGGGGAGGCTGGCCCCCGAGGTCGCCTGGCTCTGCGAGTCCCTCCGCGACAACCGCCGGGCCACGATCCTCGGGGCGATCGCCCTGCGTCGGCCGCCGGTCCGCCACGAGGACGTCCCCCTGCCCGGCGGCGACTGGTCGGTCCGCCTGGCGACCGGCCGGCTCGAACGGTCCGACGGCCGGCCCCTCGAAGGCGCCGAGGGGCCGTTCCCGGCGTCGGAATCCGGGGAGGCCGCGCGGGCCTCGAACGGCCCCCCGAAGCAGCCGGACCCCCTGCCCGAGGCCATTCGAATCCTGGCCGAGGCCCTGGGGGCGGCCCGATGAGCGGCCTGGCCTGCCTCCTCCTGGCGGCCCTGGCGACCGGCGACCCGAAGGCGGAAGCCCGGCCTCGCCGACCGGTTGCGCTGACGATTTCGGCCGACGGCTCGCGGCTGTTCGTCGCCAACCGCCGCTCGGGGAGCGTCTCGGTCGTCGACCCGTCGAAGGGCCGGGTCGCCTCGGAATCCGAGGTCGGCCGGGGCCTGGCCGACCTCGCCATGCTGCCTTCGGGGCGGCTCCTGGCCGTCGACCGCGACGCCGACGCGCTGCTGGTCCTGGCGGTGGTGGGGGAATCGGTCGAGGTCGAGGCCCGGCTCCCCGTCGCGGCCGACCCGGCCTCGGTCCTGGCCCGGCCCGACGGCTCGGGGTGCGTCGTGGCGTCGTCGGCCTCGCGGCGGCTCTCGGTGGTCGACCTGCCGGTCGACGCGGGCGGGCGGGTCGCGCCGAGGCTCGCCCGATCGATCCCCCTGCCGTTCGCCCCCGGGCTCCTGGCCTGGGCGGTCCCGGGCTCGAAGCTCGTGGCGGCCGAGGCGGCGGGCGGCCGGATCGCCGTGGTCGACTCGGCGCTGGACCGGCCCGACTCGGTCCGGCCGATCCCCGCCCACAACATCCGGGGGCTCGCCGTCGGCCCGGACGGCCGTTCGCTGGTCGTCGCCCATCAGGCCGCGAGCCCGCTGGCGAGGTCCAGCTTCGAGGACGTCCACTGGGGCTCCTTGATCGGCAACCACCTCCGATCGCTCGCCCTGCCCGCCCTGCTCAACCCCGGTGCCGACCTGCTCGACGGGTCGAGGCTGGTGGACCTCGGCCGGCCCGGCCGCGCCGCGGGCGACCCGGGGCCCTTGGCCTTCGGACCCGGGGGCCGGCTGGCGGTGGCCCTCGGCGGGGTCGGCGAGGTCGCCCTTCTGGACGCCTTCGACGCGGCGGAACCCCGGCGGGTCGCCGTCGGCCGCGGCCCTTCGGCCGTGCTGATGACGCCCGACGGGGCGCGGGCCTTCGTGGCCGACGCCCTGGACGACGCGGTCGCGGTCGCGGAGGTCGCCTCGGGCTCGACCCGGGTCATCCCGCTCGGCCCCCCGCGCGACCTCGGGCCGGTCGAACGCGGGGAGCGGCTTTTCGCCGACGCCGGGCTCTCGCTTGACGGTTGGATGAGCTGCCGGAGCTGCCACGCCGAAGGGCCCGGGGCCGCCCTCGTCCTCGACACCCTGGCCGACGGCGGCTTCGGGGCGCCGAAGCGGGCCTCGCCGCTCCTCGGTGTCGGCGCGACCGGCCCCTGGACCTGGCTCGGCACGGTCGACCGGCTCGAAGACCAGGTCCGCAAGTCGGTCGAGACCACGATGCGAGGCCGCCCCCCGACCCCCGAGCAGGTCGACGACCTGACCGCCTACCTCCGCTCTCTCCCGCCGCCGAGGCCGCTCGCCGTCGACGACCCGGGGGCGGTCGCCCGGGGCCGCGCGGCCTTCCTGGCCCGGAAGTGCGCGGCCTGCCACGAGCCGCCGAGCTACACGAAGGCAGGGATGTTCGACGTCGGACTGGTCGACGAGGTCGGCAATCGCCGGTTCAACCCGCCCTCGCTCCGAGGCGTCGGCGCCCGTTCCCCCTACCTCCACGACGGCCGGGCCGCCACCCTGGCCGACGTCTTCCGGGTCCACAGGCACCCGAAGGATTCCGACTGGTCCCGCGAGGAGGCCGACGACCTCGCGGCGTTCCTCGGCTCGCTCTGAGGCCCGGCTACTCGAAGAACCGGCCAACCCGCGCGGCGAAGCCTTCGAGGAGCCCGGGGAAGGTCAGGTCGTCCTCGGCCCCGAGCGTCCTCGGTGGCTCGTCGGCGGCGTAGACGTGGGCGGCCGACGCGCCGGGGTCGAGGACGACCACGACCCGGACGCCGGCATCGAGGTATTCCAGGACCTTTTCGAGGACGTCGCGCCAGCGGTCGTGGGCCGACCGGACCTCGACGACGATCTCGGGGACCTCGGGCCCGTAGCCGGTCGCGAGCGCCCCGCGCGGGAGCCGATCGAAGCTGTAATAGGCGACGTCGGCCCCCCGGACCGTGTCGGGGTCGCGCCCGGTGATCACGCCCGAGTCGTTGCTCATGACCCGGCCGAGGTCGTGCTCCTCGACCCATCGGCCGAGGCCGAAGACCACTTCGCCGCAGGCCTGGCCATGCCTCCGGTCGTGCACGGTCCCCGCGACGATCCGGCCCCGGACGAGTTCCTCGGGATGGCCGGGGTCGGGCCGCCGACCGAACTCCTCGGCGGTCATCAGGGCTTCGGCCGTCGCCATCGGTCGATCCTCCTCGGCGGGTGGTCGGGTCGCATCGCCGGCCCCGATCATGGTCGATCCCGGCCCCGGCGAGGAGCCCGCGGTTGACCTCCCTTGAACGCCTTCGCCCGCCCGGCTTGGGGGGTCAAGGGGTCAATGGCAATGATTTGTTGACATGATAGATTGGAAAAGATCATTGAGCGGTCGATGATCCGTCGTACCGAGTTCAGGCTCCTTCGGCATCCGCTCGCGGGCGGCGATCGAGCCATGCTCGCAGCGACCGCTGCGATTCTCCCGAGGGCTTGCCCTGGAGCAGGTTCTCGACGCTGATGTCCTCGTCGAGGTCGGGCCAGTGGATGCCTTGGCCCTGGCCGATGAGCCGCCAGTGGCCCCGCTCGTTGTCATTGCCGTGGAGTAATCGGGGATACCAGGCCAGGGGCGCGGAGATTGTTCGGCCGTCGGATAAGCTCACCGTCAGGGCCTCATCGTCCACGATCACGCCCAGGGCGCCGGCCGATGAGCTTTCAAGCGTCGAAGTATTCATTCCAGCGGTCCAGCAAAGTTTGCCGGCTCCCCTCGATGATGGCCTGAACTTGATTGATTTCCTTGCCGGCGAAACCCCGACTCCGTTCCAACCGGACGGGGTCGAGCCAGAACTTCGCCTCGCAATCGTCGCGTTCGACATGCACATGCGGCGGCTCGCCTCGATCGCCCGAATAGAAGAAGAAGCGATAAGGTCCGTTGCGGAGGACCGTCGGCATCGAGCCAGTCCCACCTTTCGCGGCCGGAAGAGTCGGGGCCGGGCGGCACGCAGGCCGCCCGGCGGTCATCTGGGGGACGGCTTCAGACCGTCATCGGCACCTCGAAACCCTTGCGGTACTTGCGGGTCAGCATCGCGTCGGCCTGGGCGTCGTCGACGATCGGGTCGCATCGCCGGCCCCGATCATGGTCGATCCCGGCCCCGGCGAGAAGCCCGCGGTCGCCCGCCCGGCACTGAAGACGCGCGGCCTCGCGGGGTGAGCCGGGAGTCCGCGGATCACGGTCGAGCCGGCCTTTCCAGGCGATCCATTCGCTCCGCTACCCGGACGTAATCATTCCGGGTTGATGCAATCTGGTCGCTCAAACGATCGACCTTGGCCGAGGTGCTGAACGACTGCGCGACGAGGAACGTCAGCAGCCCGACCATCAACGGGAACCCGATCCCGACCACGGCGAAGCAGATCCGCAAGGTCGTTCGTAGTTCGACGATCGTGGCGACGAGCTTGTCGATCTTGTCGGAATTCGAGCCGGTGAAGTCTGTAGACATGCGTTTATTTATATCCTTATTTATTTCGATGGCGATTTAGTTGCGACAGCTTTCATGTGTCGTGGGTTTGCCGTTTGATCTTCCATCTTTTCGACGCCGGATCTTGTTGGACGACCCCTTCTTTCTCCATCAGGGCGAGGAGGGTCCGCGGGATGTGTCCCTCGTGGTCGACATGGCCCGCATAGATCCCGAGGCTACGACCAATCTCGGCGTTGGTCAATCCATCGTGCGGGGCCTTGTCCAGCTAAGGAGTGGATCGCGGCCTTCAAGTCGGCCATCGCCCGTTGAGCCATTTGATATTCCTGGTCCACGGCCGAGCCCTCTTGGATGGGCCCCCAACCCGGGATGGGAGAGGGGGCCCGCGAGCAAAAATCTCGTCCGACCGATCAGACCGTCATCGGCACCTCGAAACCCTTGCGGTACTTGCGGGTCAGCAGGGCGTCGGCCTGGGCGTCGTCGACGAACGACTCGGTCGAGGGGTTGATGTGGAGCTTCCGGCCGAGCTTGTAGGCGATGTTGCCGAGGTGGCAGTAGGCGCTGGAGAGGTGGCCCTCCTCGATGTCGCCGTGGAGCGTCTTGACGTCTCGGGACCGGACGGCCTGGAGGAAGTTGCCGAAGTGGTCGCCGCCGCCCTTGCCGCCGGGGCCTTTCTCCAGCTTCGGGCCGAGGTAGGCCTGCCAGTCGGTATAGCTGGAGATCGCCAGGACGCCCTCGGTCCCGTAGAAGAGGTCGCCGACCTTCACGCCGAGCTCGTCGTTGGTCGCCAGGCCCCGGACCTCGAACTGGAGCAGGGCGTCGTCGAACTCGAAGTCGACGGTCTGGGTGTTGGGGGTCTCGCCGTCGTCCTTGTAGCCGTAACGGCCGCCGGCCGACATCACGGTCCTGGGGAATTCCGACTTACCGAGTCCCCAGCGGGCCAGGTCCATCTGGTGGATCCCCTGGTTGCCGAGGTCGCCGTTGCCGGTGTTCCAGATCCAGTGCCAGTTGTAGTGGAGTTTATTGGGGTTGAACGGGGTCATCTCGGCCGGGCCGGTCCAGAGGTCGTAGTCGAGCCCCTCGGGGACGGGTCCGACGGGCTTCTGGCCGATCGAGCCCCGGGGCTTGTAGCAGAGGCCCTTGGCCATGTAAATCTGGCCGATCCCGCCGGAGCGGAGGAAGGCGATGGCGTCCTGGAGCCCCTTGTGGCTCCGGCACTGGGTGCCGGCCTGGACGACCCGGTTGTACTTCCGCGCCGCCTCGACGGCCTTCCGGCCCTCGACGACGTTGTGGCTGATCGGCTTCTCGACGTAGACATCCTTGCCCGCCTGGCAGGCCCAGATCGTCGCGAGCGAATGCCAGTGGTTCGGCGTGGCGATCGAGACGGCGTCGATCTCGGGATCCTCGAAGACCCGGCGGAGGTCCTGGACGTACTTCGGCTTGGACCCGTAGGCCAGCTCGATGACCTTGTTCGCCGGGCCGATCACGTTCCGGTCGACGTCGCAGATCGTGGTGATCCGGGCGTCCTTCTGCTTGAGGTAGGACGCGATGTGCTCCATTCCCCGGCCCCGGACCCCGATCACCGCCACGCGGACCTGGTCGTTCGGCCCGACCTTCTTGACTTCGTCCTTCGGCTTCGCGGCCGGAGTCTCCTCGGCCCGGGCGCGGGTGGCGGCGGCCTCGAAGGTGGCGAGGCTGGCCGTCAGGGCGGCCGAATCCTGCAAGAACCGTCGACGATCGATCGCGGGCATGGCGGCAGGTCTCCGGGGGAAGCGGGAGGGGGAGAAGTCGGACGGATCAGGTCGAGTTCATCAGAACTTCAAGGCCCGGGCCCGTCAAGGGGACGGATCGCCAGGGTCCGGATCGACCGCCCGTCCCGGTCCCCTGAGGGCGACCCCGGCGAAAGGCCTTCGGATTGGGTTCGATCCGTCGCGGGGCGTGTCGGATTGGGTTCGATCCGTAACGGGGACGTCGAATTGGGTTCGATCCGTCGCGGGGACGTCGAATTGGCTCCGTTGCGTCGCGGCGCGTGCCGGATTGGCTGCGTTCCGGCGCGTGCCGGATCGGCTCCGTTGCATCGCGGCGCGTGCCGGATTGGGTTCGATCCGTCGCGGCGCGTGCCGGATTGGGTCCGTTCCGTCGCGGCGCGTGCCGGATTGGCTCCGTTCCGTCGCCGGGTCGGGTTTGGGTCCGTTCCGCAGGGCGGGGGTCGGGGCTGGGTTCGTTCTCACGCGGAGGTCCCTGGGGTCGGGTTGGGCGATCAGGGGTTCGGGGTTCGGGCCCCCGGACTTCCGGGGTCCTGCGCGGCCTTCCTGATACATTCAGTCGGGGGACCGGAGGGTTAACACACTTTTCTCGGGGCGGTGGCGCGATTTGTCTCCGCGCCGGCCCGGCCGCCTTCGCGGCGGGAGGGGGCGATGGTGGATCACGACGGGCCGACGATCGAGCTGTTCATGGTCGAGATCCGGGTGGCCGACTGGGCGGCCTCGGCACGGTGGTATGCCGAGGCCCTCGGGCTCCGGCCGAGCTTCGAGGACCGCGAGGGGCGGTTTGCCCTCCTGGAGGCGGGGGGCGGGCGGGTCGCTCTGAAGGAGGGGGCGGGCGGGGGCGACCGGGAGCCGGCCCGGCTCGTCTTCCGGGTGGACGATGTCGACGCGGCGCGAGACCGCCTGATCGGCCTGGGGGTCGCGGTCGAGCCGATCACCGAGAGCGCCGAGGGGTATCGCGAGGCGCGGCTGGTCGACCCCGACGGCACGCCGATCCGCCTCTTCGCCTGGGTCGGCCGCGAGGGTTGACGGTTGCGAGACGGTCGACCCTCGGGCATGATCAACCCCTCCGACGTCCAACTCTCCACGCCCCGCGACAGAACAGGAAGGCCCCCCGATGACCTCAATGAATCCGACCCGGCCGCTCTGGCTCGGCCTGCTGGCCCTGACGCTGGCCTCGGGCCCGGCCCTGGGGCAGTCGACCTCCGGCGTCGCCGATGGCGCGGGGATGTTCTCGGAGGCGGCGGTCCGCAAGGCGAAGGTGGACCTCGCCGAGGTCGAGCGGAAGCACGGCGTGGGCGTCACGGTCGAGACGGTCGACTCGCTCAAGGGGCAGACGATCGACGAGGTCGCGATCCGTCGGGCCGAGCGGCTCGGGCACAAGGGGGTCTTCGTCCTGATCGCCAAACAGGAGCATAAGGCGGAGGTTCTTGCGTCGCCCCGGACCCTGTTCGAGGAACTGGGCAAGTCGCGGCTCAACGAGATCCGCGACGCCTTCACCGAGGAGTTCCGCCGGAACCGGCTCGACGAGGGGTTAGCTCGGGGCGTCGAGGCGGCCGAGAAGGTCCTCGCCGCCGTCCGGCCGAGCCGGAACGCGCCCCAGGGCAGCGGGTTCCTCCCCGCGCCGAGCCCGACGGGGTCGTCCTCGGGGACCTCGGGCCTGGTCGTCCGCCAGCAGGTCCGGCTGACCCTGGCCGGGGCTCGGAAGGCGGTCGAGGGGGGCGAGGCGAAGGCGAATCAGGCGGGCTTCAAGATGAACATCGCGGTGGTCGACGACGGCGGGCACCTCGTCGCCTTCGCCCGGATGGACGGGGCCAGGCCGGCGAGCGTGGCGACGGCGACGACCAAGGCCGTCTCCGCCGCGACCAATCGCCAGGCGACCGGGCCCATCGGCGTCGACGTAACCCTCAACATCGCCATCCAGAATGCCTCCGGGGGGAAGATCACCTCGCTCCTGGGCGGGGTCCCGATCGTGGTCGACGGCCAGGTCATCGGCGCCATCGGGGTCGGCGGCGGCAGCGGCGAGCAGGACCTCGAAGTCGCCAGGGCCGGGCTCGCCGCCTTCCTCGAAGGGCTCCAGGCCAAGGCCGAGGAGCTCAAGGACAAGCCGATCGAAAGTCCCAAGGACAAGCCCGCCGAGGTCGACACCAGCCCCAAGTGAGGGGGCGTCGGGCGCGCCGCCGGAAATCGACCGGCGGCGCGGGTTCCTTGTCGAGACGGGCGGGCCTGCCTGGTACTCTGTTCGCTGCTCGTTCGAGCACAGAATGGCCGACCCGGCGAGGAGCCCGCCCGTGGACGATTTCAACCCCTACGCCGCCCCCGAGGCCGGTGTCTCAAGTTCCCGACTTGCGACCGAGGCCGACGAGGGGCGCGGCGTCTGGCGCGACGGCAAGATCCTGGTGATGGTCAAGATCGCCAGGCTCCCGTCGCGCTGCGTGAAGTGCAACGCGCCGACCACGAACCGGCTAAAGCGATCGCTCTCGTGGCACAACCCGGCGCTCTACCTGATGATCTTCTTCCCGGGCCTGCTGTTCTACGTGATCGTCGCCTCGATCGTCCGCAAGACGGCGAAGATCGAGGTCCCCCTCTGCGAGGAGCACCGGGCCCGACGGTCAAAGGGGATCCTGATCGCCTGGCTGATCTCGCTGGCGGGGATCGCCCTCTGCTTCGCGCCGGCGTTCGGCAACGACGAGCGGCTCGTGGGCCTGGTCGTGGCCGGGGTGGCGATGATCATCGGCGGCATGATCTTCGGTTCGCTCCGGTCGCAGGTGGTCGTGCCCAAGAAGATCGACGCGACCCACGTCTGGCTCAAGAAGATCGGCGAGGCCTACCTCGCCGACCTGCCCGAGTTGCTCCACCCCGTCGACCAGCTGAAGGCCAGAAGGGCCGGGGTGGTTTTGCCCGACATCTGAACACGTGCAAGGCATGGCGTTTGGCCCGAGGTTTGCTGTCTTTTTGGGGTCGATGAGGTCGCAGCTTTCGCTGCAATCAACAGAACCGCTCCGTCGCCTAGTCGCGACCGAGGGGCCAGCACCCGAGGGGCAGACCGATGCGTACCGTGGTGGGATTGTTTAACAGCCGGACCTCGGCCGAAACGGCCATCAATCGCCTGCTGGCCGACGGCGTCGAGCGTGACTCGATCAGCATCGCCATGAAGGACGCCAGCGAGGCGTCTTCGCTCAGCGAGGACACCGGCACCAACGACCTCAGCGGCGAAGGTGCAACCGCTGGCCTGGTCTCCGGTGCCGGGATTGGCGCCCTGGTCGGGATCGCACTCGTCGGTAGCACGGTCCTCCTGCCGGGCCTGGGGACGTTCCTGATCGGCGGCCCGATCGCCGCTGCCCTCACCGGCGCCGGCATCGGCGCGGTCTCCGGCGGCCTGATCGGTGGCCTGATCGGCGCCGGGATCCCCGAGGAAGAGGCCCAGCACTACGCCGCCGGCGTCGAGCGCGGCGGGATCTTCGTCTCGGCCAACGTCCCCGAAGGCAAGGTCGCCGAATCCCGTCGGATCTTCGACGAGGAAGGCTCGGAGCGGACCTACGCCCCCTGAACTCCCTCCCTCGAATCCACCGAATCCGCCGCGAGGCCGACCCGAAAGGGCCGGCCTCGCTGCTTTTTGCGGCCGTCCATCAGAAGAGTTTTGGCTAGCCAAAAAATCCGATTGACTCGTGCTAATTAAATCGGTAGGTTGTCCTCGGCCCACACTCATTCGTGGCGAGGACACTTTTCGATGATCGACGAAAATCCGATGGATTCCCGAGGCTTGCGGCGTGGTTTCACGTTGATCGAGTTGCTGGTGGTGATCGCGATCATCGCCGTGCTGATCTCGCTGCTGTTGCCGGCGGTCCAGGCGGCTCGCGAGGCCGCCAGGCGGGCCCAGTGCACCAACAACCTGAAGCAGATGGGCCTGGCGATCGCGAATTACGAGTCGTCGCTCGGCTGCCTCGTGCCGGGTTACATCAGCACGACCGGACCTCACGGCTGGGCGGGGGTCCCGGGGTTCGACCCCGACCCGGCGACGGGCGACAACGGGCCCGGGTGGGGCTGGCTGGCCTTGCTCTTGCCGTACGCCGAGCAGTCGCCGCTGGCCAACGCCGCCAACTACAACCTGCCGACCTGGGTGGCCGATAACGGCACGGTCGTCACGGTCCAGGTCGCCACCTATCTCTGCCCCTCGGCGAACAATCCGGATCCGACCTGCCCGATGGTCGATGCGAACCAGGCCCCCTTGCCGGTGTCGAGCACCCGGTTCGCCCGGGCCAATTATCAGTACAACCAGGGGTGGAACGACTCGGGGATGCCCGCGAGCGTGAGCTATGACGACCCGGTCAAGGGGTGCAACGGGCCGATCTACCGGAACAGCCACGTCACCTATGCGGGGGTCACCGACGGGCTGAGTAACACTGTGATCGCCGGCGAGAAGACGCCCTTCCTGGCCGACGCGAGCTGGGTCGGGATCATCCCCGGCTACCGCCACTTCGCCTACAACGCATTTGCCAGCGCCGGGACCGGCGGTGCCGGGGTCAACTACGATTATGCGTGCGCGATCCTCTCGGTCCACAGCGGGCCTTCGCTCTACGAGGGCCCGGTGGTGATCCACCCGCCGAACAGCCCGCTCGGCCACACCGACGAGATGTACTCGCTGCACCCGGGCGGGGGCAACGTGCTGCTCGGCGACGGCTCGGTCCGGTTCGTCAAGCAGTCGATCAACCTGCTGAGCTGGCAATCGCTGAGCAGCCGGGCCAACGGGGAGGTGATCAGTGCCGACTCGTATTGAGGGATGGGCCCTGGCCGCTTCGCTGCTCCTGGCGGGTTGCGGCGGGGGGCCTTCGGGGCGTGAGGTCGCCAACGGCCGGGCGTTCGAGGCGTTGCTGACGGCGGTCTCGCTGAAGGACGCGAAGGAGCTGGAGGCCGACGCCCGGCTGATCGAGTCGCGGCACGTCTCCGGCGAGATGGGCGAGCCGAGTTATCGGGAGCTGGCCGAGGTGATCGCCAGGGCCCGGGCGAAGGACTGGGCGGCGGCCGAGGCCCTGGCGTATCGGTTCCGCGAGCGGTTCGGCGACTCGGGGGCGTACTTCCGCTGACGAATCCGCCATCGCGGATTTGGCCGGGCGCGTAGAATGACCGGACCGGGCCCCCTCGCCCACGCGCCCGACCCCTTTTGATTTGATGGAGCCGGTGACTTGAGCCACGACACGACCGACGGCCTCGTCGGCCACTTCCTCGCCGAGGAGATCGACGCGGCGTACCTCTATCGCGAGCTGGCGGCGGTCGAGCGCGATCCGAAGCGTCGCGAGGTTTTCGAGAAGCTGGCGGCGGTCGAGGACCTGCACGTCGGCCGCTGGGAAGGGGTGCTCGCCGAGCAAGGGGGCTTCGTGCCGTCGGGCCGGGTGCCCTCGGGCCGGGCGAAGCTGGTCGCCTGGGTGGCCCGCAAGGTCGGCCCCGCCGCGGTCCTGCCGATGATCCTCCGCGAGGAAGGCCGCGAGGTCGCCGCCTACCTCCGGCTGGCCCGGCAGTCGACCGACCAGGCGACCTCGGAGACCGCGGCGGTCCTGGCGGCCGACTCGGCCATGCACGCCCAGGAGCTGGCCGGGATCATCGGCAAGCCGGGCGAGCCCTGGCATTCGTCCGAGGCTGGCGGCTACCTGCGCAGCGTGATCTACGGCTTCAACGACGGCCTGACGGCCAACTTCGGCCTGCTCGCCGGGGTCATCGGGGCGAACTTCGAGCCGAGGACGGTGGTGATCTCCGGGATCGCCGGGGCCCTGGCCGACGCCCTCTCGATGGGGGCCAGCGGCTACCTCGCCGCCAAGAGCCAGGCCGAGGTCCACGCGCACGACATCGAGATGGAGCGGTACGAGATCCGCCTGATGCCCGACATCGAGGAGGACGAGCTCGCCCTGATCTACGAGGCCAAGGGGCTCGAACCCGCGATGGCCCGCTCGACCGCCCACGCCCTGATGGCCGACCCCGAGAAGGCCCTGGCCACCAAGGTCCGCGAGGAGCTGGACATCGCCGAGACGACCGTCTCGCCCCTCAACGACGGACTGGTCACCGGCCTCGCCACGGCCATCGGCGCCATCATCCCGATCGTGCCGTTCCTGCTGACCTCGTCGCAATATGCGATCTGGATTTCCTTGTGCATCAGCATGACGGCCCACTTCGGCGTCGGGGCGATGCGGAGCGTCTTCACCGGCCGGGGGATCTGGGCCAGCGGACGCGACATGTTTCTCGTCGGCTTCGGCGTCGCCGCCGCGGGCTACGTCATCGGCCTGGCCCTGGAGCGCGCCATGGGCGCGGGGATCGCCCCGGTCCTGCCCTGAAACCGAGGCGATCCCGGGACTGAAGCCACAGGGAGGCCCGCCGACCCGAACCGGGGTCGGCGGGCCTCCTTCGCCCTGGGCCCCGGGTTGCCCTCCTTGCCGGGACAACCGGCAAAGTCTCCAGTATCCCCCAAATCTCCCGAAGCACCGATCTCCTCAAGTCCGTTCGATTACCCCGACGATGAGCAACCTGGAGAAGTGGTCCAAGGTCGGCGATGGATTGGTCGCCGGGGTCGAGACGGAACAGGAGGTTCCCATGAGGCGAAGGATTTCGCCAGGGTTCGCGTTGTTGGGGCTGGGCCTGCTCGCCTGGTCGGGCCCCACGGCCCTAGGCGGCGGCCAAGCTCCCTCGGCGGAATCGCCGGCACTGCCGGGCTCCCGCTCATCCGGGGTGCCGGAGCCGATCCCCTCGCCGCCGTCGATCCTCGGGCAGGAGATCCGGTCGATCGACCTGAACTCCGCCCTGAGGCTGGCCGGGGTGGAGAACCCCGAGCTGAATCTGGCCAGGCAGCGCGTCGTCGAGGCCGCGGCGATCCGCAAGTTCGCCGCCGCTCAGATCCTGCCGACCCTCAACTACGGCACCAACTACGACTCGCACACCGGCGTCTTGCAGCAGTCCAACGGCAACATCCTCTCGCTGAACCGCAGCGCCGTCTACGTCGGCTCGGGGGCCAACGCCATCGCGGCGGGCACGGTCAACATCCCCGGCGTCTTCCTCGGCGGCAACATCGCCGAGGGGGTCTACCTCTACCTGGGGACCAAGCAGCTTTTGATCCAGCGCGAGTTCGCCACGCTCGCCGCGAGGAACCAGGTCTTCCTCCGGGTGGCGACCGGTTACAACGAGCTGGTCCGGGCCGAGGCGATCCGCGCCGTCTCGCTCCAGGCCCGCGACGAGGCCCGCGAGGTCGCCCGGCTGACGGCGGTCTACGCCTCGACCGGCCAGGGGCGTTCGGCCGACGCCGACCGGGCCGCCAGCGAGCTGGCCCGCCGCGAGGGCGAGGTCCTCTCGGCCGAGGGGATGATCCTGACGGCCTCGGCCGAGCTCTGCCGGGAGCTGAACCTGGACCCCTCGGTCCGGCTGCACCCGACCGATGCCTACGCCGTCCCCCTGCCGATCGTGCCCGACCCCCAGCCGCTCCCCGAGCTGATCGCCCTGGGCCTGCTCCGTCGGCCCGAGCTGGCCGAGAGGCGGGCGGCGATCCGCGAGGCGTTCCTGGCCCTGGAAGGGTCGAAGGTCCTCCCGTTCTCGCCGACCGTGCTGGTCGGCTTCAGCGCCGGCGGCTTCGGCGGCGGGAGCAACCTGGTCCGACCCGTCTTCGGCAGCATGAGCGGCCGGACCGACACCGACATCATCGCCTACTGGACCCTGCGGAACATGGGCGTGGGCAACATCGCCATGATCAAGGGGTACAAGGCGAGGGCGGGGGCTGCGAAGTTCCAGGAGGTCGCGATGCTCAACCAGGTCCGGGCCGAGGTCGCCACGGCCTACGCCCGGACCCACGCCCGGTTCGCCCAGATCGGCACGACCGAGGCGGCCGTCGTCGCCAGCCAGCGGGGGTTCCGCGAGGACTACGACCTGACCATCCAGCAGACCGGCCGGAAGGTCCTGCCGATCGAATTGTTGAACAACTTCCGGCTGCTCAACACGGCCCGCCGCGAGTACCTCGACGCGATCACGGATTACAACCGGGCGCAGTTCGAGCTCTACGTGGCGCTCGGCCAGCCGCCGGCCGATGCGCTGGCCCGCCCGGTCCCCGCCGAGGGGCTGGCGCCCTCGGGCCTGCCCGGCACCAAGCCGGTCATCACCCCGCCGGGGATTGACCCGTCGCCGAACCCCCTGCCTTCGCGGCGATCGGCGCCGGCCGCCGGCCCGGCGGCTCGTTGAACCCCCTGCGCGGAGAGGAGAATCGGTGATGATCCGGAACCTTCGCGACGGCCGACGACGAGTCGCCTCGCTCGCCCTGACCCTCGCGGCCCTCTCGGGCTGCGCCACGCGGACCACCACCGTCCGGCCGGAGGCCGCCCCTTCGGCCGGCGCTGGGGCGCCCGACCTCCTGGAGGTCTCGGCCGTCGCGCCGGCGATCAACGCGGGGCCGAAGCCGGACGCCAAAGGTGACGGGTCCGTCCTCGCGGCCTCGGCACGCTCGGCGGCGGAAGTCGCGGCGGCCCCGCCCGCGAGCCCCGGAGTGTCGCCCCCGCCGACGGGGCTGGCCCTCGTCTCGACGACCCCGACGATCCCGCAGTCGGCCGCGCCCTTGCCGATCGACCTGTCCTCGGCCCTCCGGCTGGCCGACGGCCAGAACCCGGCGATCGGCGAGGCGCGGATTCAGATCCTCGGGGCCCTGGCCGAGCGTCAGGCCGCCCGGGCCTTGCTCTTGCCGTACCTCAACGCCGGGACGAACTACCACGACCACACCGGCCCTTTGCAGCGGTCTAGCGGCACGATCCTCAAGCTGAACGAGCAGTCGCTCTACTTCGGCGGCGGGGCCAGGACCCTGGCGGGCGAGTCGGTCGCGATCCCGGCGGTCAACATCTTCAGCCCCCTGACCGACGCCATTTACGAGCCGCTCGCCGCGCAGCAGCGGGTCGTCGGGGCGCGGTACAACGCCTCGGACACCGCCAACAAAGTCCTCCTGGACGTCTCCTCGCTTTACATCGAGTTGCTCGGAGCCGAGGCGGTCCTGGAGGCCCGGCGGGTCTCGACGGGCGAGGCCGGCCGGATCGCCGAGTCGGTCGCCGCCTTCGCCAGGACCGGCCAGGGTCGGAAGTCCGACGCCGACCGCGCCGAGGCCGATCTCCACCTCTTCCAGGCCGCGATCCAGCGGGCCGAGGAGCGGGTCGCCGTCGCCTCGGCCAGGCTCGCCGAGCGGCTCAACCTCGACCCCTCGGCGCAGCTCAGTCCGGTCCTCGGAGGGCCCCTGGAGCCGGTCGAGCTGATCAACCCCGAGGTCTCGCCGGACGACCTGATCCGCTCGGCCGTGGCCCGTCGCCCCGACCTCGCCTCCCGCGAGGCCCTGGTGGCCCAGGCCGAATATCGGGTCAAGCAGGAGCAGTACCGGCCGCTCCTGCCGACAGTCTGGCTCGGCTTCAGCGGCGGGGCCTTCGGCGGCGGGAGCAACCTCGTCCCCGACCGGCTCGGCTCCTTCGCCGGTCGGACCGACTTCGACGTCCGGGCCTACTGGACGGTCCTGAACCTCGGGGCCGGCAACCTCTCGCAGATCAAGAGGCGCAAGGCCCAGGTCGGCCAGGCCCTCTCCGAGCGGGCGGTCGTCCTCAACCAGATCCGCTCCGAGGTCACCTCGACGCGGGCCGAGTCGCTGGCCCTCCGCCAGCAGGTCGTCATCGCCCGGTCCGGCCTGAGGACCGCCGAGGAAGGGTATCGCCAGGACCAGGCCCGGCTCCGCGAGTCGCTCAGCCTGCCGATCGAGGCCCTGGACAGCCTCCGGCTGGTCGCCGACGCCCGCGTGGTCCTCATCGAGGCGATCACCCGGGCCAACCGGGCCCAGTTCGCCCTCTTCGTCTCCCTCGGGGCCCCGCCGCCCCTCGACTCGCCCCTCGGCTCGGGCGGCGTGCCGATCCCGCCGGGCCCGGCGCAGGTCTTCGGCACGATCGGCAACTGACGCGAGCCCGACCGAAACGCCCCCTCTCGCCAGCCCGGACCGGCCGGCGGCCCTCCCCCTCGGAGGTCCGCCGGCCGGCCTTTTTCGTGGCGTCGGTCGACCTCGCCGGGCGGCCAGAGATAGCCTTCGAAATGACTCGGGGCCCACCGTCGACCGAAGTCGATGGCGGGCCCCGAGGCGTCCCGGCCGGTCGGACCGCCTCAGCGGATCCGCAGGATCGGGAATGAGCGGATCGTCTGCTGGTTGAAGGGGGTGCGGATCAGGAAGTTGACGCCGAGGAGCGAGCCGCTGTGGCTCAGGGCGGGCAGCTTGGTGTTGTAGTAGAAATAGCCCTGCGAGTCGGTCGCCAGGGCGCCGCCCTCGAACTTGAAGTTGCCGGTCGACCGGGTGTGGGTGGCGGCGGTCGGTCCGTCGATGAAGACGATCGAGTTGGGCGTCGTCTTGCCGACGACGGTGACCTCGCCCAGGCGGGTGACGCCGCCGCTGTCAGCCGGGTGGTGGCCCTTGACCTGCTCGCCGGGGGCGAGCTTGAGGCTCAAGGTCAGCGGCTGGCGCGGGGTGATCGCGGCGAGGCCGCGGAGGATCGGCGTGGCGTCGTTCTGGCCGATGAAGCCGGTGCCGTTGAAGTCATACTGAGGCGTGAAGTCTGGGGCCCCCTGGAACGACAGGTAGACCTTGGCGTAGAGCTGGAGGTCGGCCGGGGTGAAGGGGCGGTTGGGGTTCGCGCTCGGGTGCGAGCCCGGGACCGGGTGGACCGGCGAGTCGACCAGGGCGACGGGCGAGGCCGTCGCCAGGGCCGAGGCGGACATCACGACCCGGTCGTCGAGTCGTTCGACGCAAGGCCGGGCCCGGGGTTTTCGAGGGGACATGACCAGCCTCCCTGTTCGGTCAATCGTCCATGGACGATGACGACCCCGAAGCGGGGTCGCCCTAGCTTGCCTGGTTATCGTCCATCGGGGCGTCGATCGGAGAGCGGGAACGGCTCCTCGGTCGGGAGATTCTTCAATGGGCGGCGGGTGCGGCGGCCTTCTTCTCCTCGGCCGAGACCGAGGTCCCCTCCTCGACGGTGCCGTTGTATCTGGTGATGACCTCGTCGGCGGGGCTCAGGCCGCCGAGGATCTCGGTCTCGACGCCGTTGTCGTTGCCGACCTGGACCTTGACCTTCTGGGCCTTGCCGGCCTTGACGACGAAGACGTGGCCCTCGCCCTTGCCGGCCTGGTCGAGCAGGCCGGAGGAGGGGATCGTGACGCTCTTGGCCGAGGCGGCCTGGAGCATCAGGGTCACCCGGCCGTACATCCCCTCACGGAGCTTGCCGTCGGGGTTGGGCAGGTCGACCTCGGTCCGCATGTTCCGGCTGTCGGCGTCCTCGGTCTCGGAGAACCGCGAGACGACCCCGGTGAAGGTCATGCCTGGCAGGGCGACGATCTGGAGGGTCGCCTTGTCGCCCTTGTTGACGAAGGGGACGTCGGTGTCGGGCACGGGGACGACCACGCGCATCAGGTCGGTCGTGGCCACGGCCAGGACCGGGACGTTGCCGCCCTCCGAGGCCGAGCGGATGAAGTCGCCCCGGTGGAAGCTGCGGATGGTGACGACGCCGTCGTAGGGCGAGGTGATCCGGGTGTACTCCTGCATCACCTTGGCCCGGCCGAGGTTGGCCTGGGCGACCTCGACGTTGGCCCTGGCCTCGATCAGGTCGGCCTGGGCCCCCTCCACCAGCGCCTCCTTGTTCATCACCTCGGCCTTGGCCGAGAGGACCTCGGCCCGGGCGACGCCGACGTCGGCGGTGGCCACGTCGGAGCGGTCCTGCTGCTCGTCCTGGAGCTTCTCCTCGACGGCGTTCTGGCGGACCAGCCCGGTGATCCGGACGAGCTGCTTTCTCTGGAGGTGCTCGTTGGAGGTCTTGGCGACGACCATGGTCTCGGCCTGCTTGACCAGGGCCTCGGAGGCGTCCTTGGCGGCCTGAGCGCTGCGGATCTTCGCCTCGGCCACCTTGACCTTGGCTTTGGTCTGGTCGAGCGAGGCCTGGTTCTGCTCGACGGCCTTGTCGACCTCCGGGTCTTCGATCACGGCGAGGAGCTGGCCGATCTTGACGCGGTCGCCGATGTCGACGTTCTGGACCTTCAGGTAGCCCGAGACCTTGGCATAGAGCGAGGCGTACTCGAAGGCGTGGACCGAGCCGGCCTGGGTCGTCGTCCGCTCGATCCCGCCCTGGTGGGGGTGGGCGACCTCGACCGGGAGCCCGGCCGAGTGCTTCTCATCCCCCTCGCCGTGCCCCTCTCCGGCGGCGGTCGAGGCCCCCGCGCGGTGCGTCATGGCGTAATAGCCGACCCCCAGGCCGACCAATCCCAGGCCGATCAGGCCGAGGGTCAGCAGGGGCGAGCGTCGACGAGCCGGCAGGGGGCGGGAGGTCGGCTGGGCCGCGACTCCCTGGGGCTGGTTGGCGACCGAAATCCCATGATCGTCCACGATCGTCTTCCTCCGAACAAAGGGGGAGATTGGGGAAAGGCAAGGCCGCGGGGGGCTGCGGCTTCGCGACGAGGATCGGTTAATTGGTGATGAGGGGATCGCCCGGCCGGGCCGGCGAAGGCGGAGGGGTGGGGCCTCAGCAGCGGAGGTGCCGGGCCGCGAGGAGTTGGGGGGTGGGCGGGGGCGGGCCGATCGCGACCGGGCCCCGGGCCGGCAGGGGCCGCCGTCCCGGCCTCGACGGCGATGGCGACGGACGCGAAGCCTTGCCGAGGAGCGCGGCCGGGTCGGCCTCGCCCGGGGAGGCGACGTCGAGGCGGGTCCGGCCCTTGGGCCTCGGTGTGGCCGTGGCCTGGCCGCTGACCCCCCTCGCATGGTGCGGGGAGGTCGCCGGCCTCGGGGCCATCAGGGTTCCCGCGACGAACAGGCTCAGGATCAACCAGGCCATGCGTCTTGACAAGACATGCACCTCGATCCGAGAGGAGTACCACCCGAACTTATAGGATAGGGCCCCCCCCGGTCGAGGTCAACACCACCCGATCCGGGGCTGGACTGCAATCCGCGGGCCGCCGAGCCAGGAGCGGGGATTGTCAAGCCGGGCGTCCCGGCCTATCATGTGACGAAACCGGGTCATGGGCGGAGGATGGCTCTCTTGATCAACTGGCGGGCCCTGACGATCTGGCTGGTGCTGACCTCGGCGTGCCCGCCCCCGCAGGTGAGCAACGCGCTGATCGCCGGCTCGCCGCACCTCGAACGGGGCGTGGCCGGCAAGACGGTCCTCGCCAGGGGCCGGAACCGGATCGGGGTGGCGGCCCCGGTCGCCGCCTGCCGGGCGGCCGTCCGGCTCGCCTCGGGCGGTCCGAGGCCCGGCCGGACTCCTGACCACCCGCCGAGGGGCTCCGAACTCGCCGAGGGTTCCCGCTCGCCTGCCCGCTCGTCGCCACTCCCCAATCCCCTCCCGCTCCGTCTCCGCTGCTAGCGGCCCGCCGCCTCGCCCGGTCCCGCGTCGTCGCGTCGTCGCCCCACCCCAGCAGCCCCTTATCCGGAGGTCCCGAGGACCGATGAACGGACTGATCCGCGCATCGCTTGGCAATCCATATGCCGTGACCGTCTTCTGCCTGACGATCTTGCTCATCGGCACACTCTGCCTGTTCATGATCCCCGTCGACATCCTGCCCGTCTTCAAGAGCCCCGCCGTGCAGGTGCTCACGTTCTATGGCGGCATGCCCGCCGAGGGGATGGAGAAGGACATCACCAGCCGGATGGAGCGCTGGGTTGGCCAGGCGAACGGCCTGGCGAGGCAGGAGTCCCGCTCGATCGTCGGCGCCAGCATCGTCCGCGACTACTTCCAGGGGGACGTCGACCCCAACGGCGCGTTGACGCAGGTCAACTCATTGGCCCTGGCCTCGGTGCCCAATCTGCCGCCGGGCACGCTCCCGCCGGTGGTCCTGCCGTTCGACCCGACCAGCTCGACGCCGATCGGCCTGGTGGCCCTGAACAGCGAGACCGAGAACGAATCGACGCTCTACGACGTCGGCCGCTACGAGGTCCGGAACATGATCATGGCCCAGCCGGGCGCCGTGGCCCCGGTGGTCTATGGCGGCAAGGTCCGCGCCGTGATGCTCTACATGGACCGCAACAAGATGCAGGCGCGGGGCCTCTCGCCCCTGAACGTCATGAAGGCGATGGATAATTTCAACGTCTTCCTGCCCGCCGGCGACGCCAAGTTCGGCGGGACCGACTACGCCATCGACTCGAATTCGATGTACGACCTGGTCGAGCGGATGGGCGACATCCCCCTCCGCACGGAGCACGGCAACGCCGCGTTCATGAGGGACGTGGCCACGCCCAAGGACGACTCCTTCATCCAGACCAACATCGTCCGGGTCGATGGCCGCAAGCAGGTCTATATCCCGGTCTTCCGCCAGCTCGGCGCCAGCACGCTCAAGGTGGTCGATACGATCAAGTCGTCGCTGGGCGACATGAAGGCGCGGCTGAGCAAGCCGGGGATCGACCTGAAGCTGGTGATGGACCAGTCGGTGTATGTCCGCCAATCGATCTCCAGCCTGGTGCAGGAAGGGGCCCTCGGGGCGGTCCTCTGTTCGCTGGTGATCCTGCTCTTCCTGGGGCAGATCCGGATGACGGCGATCGCAATCATGACGCTGCCGCTGGCGGTCATGGCGGCGTTGGTCTGCCTGCTGGCCACCGGCAACACGATCAACGTGATGACGTTGTCCGGGCTGTCGCTGGCGATCGGGCCGATGGTCGACAGCGCCATCATTTGTCTGGAGAACACCCACCGCCACCTGGGCCTGGGGGCCTCGCCCGAGGAGGCGGCCTACAAAGGGGCGAGCGAAGTCGCGTTGCCCGAGCTGGTCTCGACGCTCTGCACCTTCCTGGTGCTGGCGCCGCTGGCCCTGATGCCCGGCCTGGGGGCGTTCCTGTTCCGGCCGATGGCCCTGGCCGTGGCGTTCGCGATGATCTCCGCCTACATCCTGTCGCGGACATTCGTCCCCTCGCGGAGCGCCATGTGGCTCAAGGGGCACGATCAAAGTCATGACCAGGAGAAGGGGTTCATCGGCCGGGCCTTCGCCCGCTGGGAGGCGGTCATTGACCGGACGATTGCGACTTACGTCAAGGGCCTCGACGTGGCCATGAGCCGGCCACGGACGACGATCGTCGTCGGCTTCGGGCTGCTGGCGGTGACCCTGGCCACGCTGAGCCCCATCATCCGCCGCGAGTTCTTCCCCGAGGCCGACGCCGGCGCCTTCGAGATAGCCGTTCGAGCCCCCAGCGGAACGAGGATCGAGGTCACAAATCAGAAGGTCGATGAGGTCGAGAAGTTCCTCCGCGAGCAGATCCCCGAACATGACCTGGAGCTGATCGTCTCCGAGATTGGCGTGACCGCCGACTGGTCGGCCGCGTACACGCAGAACGCCGGGCCGATGGACGCGATGGTCAAGGTCCAGCTCGCCGAGCATCGCGAGCACTCGGCCCAGGAATATGCCTCGAAGGTCCGCGCGGCGGCGGCGAAGGAGCCCCGGTTCGCCGACCTGGAATTTGCCTTCGACACCGGCGGCCTGATCCGGGGTGCGCTCAACGAGGGGAAATCCACGCCCCTGAACATCCGGGTCACCGGCAAGGATCTGGCCAAGCCCGCCCAGATCGCGGCGATGATCCGGGCCAAGGTCGTCCAGATCGACGGGGTCGTCGACGCCCGCATCCTCCAGCGTCAGAACTACCCCGAGTTCATCGTCAACGTCGATCGGACCAAGGCCGCCGACCTGGGGATGACCCAGGAGGATGTGATGCGCAACGTGGTCGCGGCCCTGAACTCGTCGATCACGTTCAACAAGAAGAACTTCTGGATCGATCCCAAGAGCCACAACCAGTATTTCGTCGGCGTGGCGTACCCCGAGAAGGACATCACGTCGATCGAGACCATGCTGGACATCCCGATCACCGGTTCCATCAAGGCCGAACCGGTCCCGCTCCGGACCCTGGCCACCATCACCCGGACGACGGTGCCGACCGAGATCACGCACAACAACATCCAACCCTCGATCGACCTGACGATGGGCGTCGAGGGGCGCGACCTCGGCCACGTCGCCGATGACGTCGCCAAGCTGCTCAACGAGTTCGGCACCAGGCTCCCCGACGGGAACTGGGCGCCTTACGAGCCCTCGTCCTCGGGCTCGAAGCGGGACACCATGAAGGGCTCCAAGATCATCCTGAGCGGCGAGTACGCGAGGATGCAGCAGACCTTCCGCGACCTGGGCATCGGCCTGATCCTGGCCGTGGTGCTCATCTACTTCCTGATGGTCGCCCTGGTCCGGTCGTACGTCGTGCCGCTCTGCGTCATCATGGTCGTGCCCCTCGTCCTCACCGGGGTGCTGCCGATGCTCTACCTGACCGGGACGGCGATGAACGTCCAGTCGCTGCTGGGTGTGATCTTCATCGTGGGGATCTCGGTCTCGAACACGGTGCTGATGACCGACTATGCCCAGGAGCTTCGGAAGCACGAAGGGCTCTCGCCCTTCGACGCGATCCGCAAGGCGGCGGCCATTCGCGTCCGCCCGGTGACCATGACGGCCTTGGCGGCCTTCTTCGCCATGATCCCGGCCGCAATGGCGCTGGAGCGAGGCAGCGAGGCCAATGCCCCGCTGGCCAGGGCCATCCTCGGCGGCCTGATGGCCGGGGGGCCCGGGACGTTGTTCGTGCTTCCCTGCCTCTACTCGCTCTTGGTCAAGGACAAGCCCGAGCAAGACCTCGAGGCTGAGGACCCCGAGGGGTCGCTCCACCACTGAGGATAAGGTGGGCCGGACCACGGCGTCCGGTCCACCTCGCGAGCTTCGAGGGGGTGGATGGGCTCAATTTCGCGGGGATTTGCCCCCCTTCGCGGAGTCGCCCATCCGCCCCTCGGAATACCCGAAAGACGTCATCTTTGCAAAATCAATCCCAATCGACCCGGAATTGGTGGCTAAGATGACTCCTTGCCGCCACCATCATGGACGATCTTCGACCGAGGGTTCCATCATGCCAACAATCGAAACGTCCAGTGGCCTTCAAACAATCATCACGTCGTGCTTCCACTATCAATTTCATTGGATGGGGGACCACTGGAAACAGGAGATCGTGTCCGTCGGCGGTTGCCAGGCGATCCCCAAGATCTGGTCGATCGAGGGGCTAATCTCACACGACGCCGGTCTGAGGCCGGCCAGCCCTGCGTACCAACGGCTAATTATCGAGCAGGACCCGGCTGACGTCATCGTCGCTCATCTCGACGGCCAATCGGGCTCGCACCACTACGCGGCCTCGTTTCGGTTCGAGGAGCAACCCGAGGGGGTCGTCGTGGCCGTCGAGGTGGAAGACCGATGCGCCGACGCGGACCAACCGCTGACCGCCACCTACCTGATCGAATCGTCCGCCGGCCATCTCATCCAGGGCGAGGCCGCCACGATCACCTGGCCCCATCCGGAAGCCAGGCTCGTTTTCGAGGCCGAGCCGCCCGCCGTGGTCGAGGCTAACGAAGCCGGCATGGGAACGATCCGGCTGAGGGCCCTGGCAGGTCCCGATCTGGGCGCGGATGTCCACACCCTCCGTTATCGATGGTCATGGATCACGGTGCCGGCGAATCAAATTTGGAATAGAGATATTTGAAAAATATCGTATTTATAATTATCTATTATGAATAAAAATAACGTCGGTCCCATCGAACCGGCGCGATCCGCGAACCGGGTGCGCGACCACTTGGCCAACGAGCGAACCTTTCTGGCCTGGGTCCGCACGTCCCTGGCGCTGGTGGCCTTCGGCTTCGTGCTCGCCCGGATGGGGCTGTTCCTCCGGCAATTCGCGATGATGGGCGGGGCGTCCTCGCGGCCGGAGCCGCGGGGGAGCCACGAATTCCTCATCGTCGGAGTCGTCTTCCTGCTGCTGGGGACGGCCGTCTGCGCCGGGTCGGGCTGGCTCTACCACAGGACCCGCCGGGCCATCGACCTCGGCCGCTACGAGCCGCCCGGCCGGGCGATCACGGCGATGGTGGCGGTGGTCGTCGTCGGCGGCCTGGTCCTCGCGGGCCTCCTACTCTGGCGCGTCGCGATCCCGGCCGGGGGGTGATCCGCATCGTCGAGTTCACTCCACCGCGAGTTCCCCGTTCATCACCATCCAGTGTCCGGGGAAGGTGCAGAGGAACGGGTAGCGGCCGGGCTCCTTCGGGGCGTGGAAGTAGATGACCGACTGGCCTTGAGGCTCGGCCAGATCGGTGTGGGCCAGGACGTCGTCGGTCCTGGGGATGTAGCGTCGGGCGACGGCATCGGGCTCGGCGATGATCTTGTTGGCCAGGTCGCCGACCTTCGCCAGCGTCCCCGGCCGGATCAGGGCCCAGTTGTGGGGGACGACGTCGGGGTTGCTGAAGGTCAGCTTGATCGGCTCGCCGCGCCTTGCCGTCAGCGAGCGCGGGACGAAGCTCAGGTTCTTCCCCGCCTCGACCCGGATCGACCGGGCCCCGGCGATCGGCGCCGCCCAGGGGTTGGGCGTCGGCTTGATCGTCAGGGTCGCCATGTCGGCCAGGATCGGCTGGGCGGCGATCGTCTTCGGGGCCGGGGCATAGCCCGGGAAGCCCGTGAACGGCGGCCCGAGGCGATGGACCGTGGCAAACAGGTCGACCGGCTTCCCGCCGGGGTTGAGCCGGAGGTGCAACTGGTTGACCGGCTGGAGGTCGGGGAGTTCGAGGAACAAGGTCCGGCCGTCGTCGAGGACCCGGGCCGAGCGGATCGGCCAGGCGTCATGCCCGGGGGTTCCGGGGTGGCTCGGCGAGAGTTCCTGCGACCCGTAGCCGGGGCCGTAGTGGTAGTTCCAGGCCTGGGCGAAGTGCGACCGGGGCTCCTCGGCAATGGCCCGGTCGAGGGGCGCGGCGAAGGTCACCAGCACGCCATTCTCGGCCGCGTGGAAGCCGACGGGCATCTGGGACGGCTCGCCGGTGTATCGGACGCGCTGGAAGCAGCCGTCGAACGGGGTGTAGCTCCCCCAGCCGCTCATCCCCGAGACGTAGAGCTGGCCGTCCTTCGGGTTCATCCGTCCGCGATGGACGCCCGAGGCGAACTCGCCGGGCAGGGGGACGACCGCCCCCTGGGCCTGGCCGTCGACGCGGTCGCGCAGCAGGGCGAAGGCCGAACCGGCGCCGAAGGAGAGGTGGATCCAGTGCCGACTCAAGGGGCCGAACCGATCCGAGTCGGCGAAGACCTGCCCCCCGCTGGAGTTGTCCAGGCCCCTGGGGAGGTAGACCAGCGGCAGGTCCGGTGGCGTCGTCCCCTTCGGCCCGGTGTACCCGTAATGCCCGCCGGGCCTGACCTCGGCGACCATCGAGGCGGGGACCCAGTCGCCTTCGGAGCTGGGGACCGTCAGCGTCCCGTCGGGGCCGAGGCCCACGCCGTCGGCGTTGCGGAAGCCGGTGGCGAGGGTCTCGACCGACTTCCCGTCGGCCGAGATCCGGATCACCCCTTGCTTGCCGGAGGCGGTGTAGAAGCGACCCTCCCGGTCGCGCTGGAGCCCGCAGATGAAGTCGTGCCCGGCGGTCGAGGTCTGGTAGGCGTTGGAGACGCACTCGTGGAAGTCGGCCTCGCCGTCGCCGTCGAGGTCGACCAGTCGCGTGATCTGGTCGCGGCCGAGGACGTAGGCCTTCCCCTCGGCGACCACCAACCCCAACGCCTGATGCAGGCCCGAGGCGAACCGCCGCCAGCGGACGTGCTCCAGGGTCGCGTCGAGGCCCGAGACGTGCCAGACGTCGCCTTGCATGGTGCAGAGCAGGGCCGAGCCGTCGGGCAGGAAGTCGTGGTCGCCGAAGAACAGCAAGGCATTCCAGGGGTTCTTGAAGGGCGGCTCGATCGTGTCGATCGCATAAGGCCCCGCCTTCCCGAGCGTCCCCTTCGTCTCGATGACCTGCGGCCAGCGGGCGGGGCCCCCTCGGATCAGATCCCTCAACGGGTGCTGATCCGCCCGGTCGACTTCGCGGTAGAAACGGCCGTCCTGGGCCCACGGGGCGTCGAGCATCTCCAGGTCGCCGACCTTGTAGGCGAAGACCACCCGGTTGCCGTGGCGATAGAACCCGTGATAGGTGGTCGGCCCGGCGAGCTTCTCGGCGGGGATCGGCGATGGGGTGCCGTCCATGACGAGCCCATCGAGGAAGCCGTGGCGCTTGTCGGAGAGCTTGACGAAGCCGCCGGTCCAGACGGCGTCGTAGGTCGCCGTCTCGGGGTTGAAGCAGGCGGAGACCTCGCCTTTCTCGCCGAGCCGGACGCAGACGCCCTTGGGGACGGTGACGCCGGGGCCTCGGAAGACGCCGGAGAGCACGTTCCCCAGGTCGGCCTGACTCCAGCGGTCGTCGGCCCAGTAAGCCTCGTTCTGGTTCCCCCAGTGGCCGAGCTTGCCGCCGTCGAGCCCGGGGTAGGGCGGCAGGATCGCGGGGACTTCGGCGACCCTGGCGAAGTGGTCGGCCTCCTTGGCGTAGAAGTCGTAGACCCGGTCGCGGTTGACGGGGGCCTGCCAGCTCGCGTTGCGGGCCGGGTCGAGCGGGGCGCGGTCGTAGGCGAATTCGGCCGGGGCGTGGGCCATCTTCATCAGCGACCCGGCCGGGGCCGAGCCGGGCCGGCCGAGGTCGACGAGGAACCGGACGAGGTCGCGCCGCTCGCTTGGGGTCATCGACCCGGCGAGCCCCTCGGGCATCAGGGTGCCGACCCGATGGGTCGACTCGACCTGATCCTTCGGCAGGCGGACGACCTCGCGCGTGGCGGGGTCGCGGAGGACGACCTCCGTGGCGGTCTCCCCCTCGCGGTAGGCCCGGCGCGACTTCCCGTCCCGGGTCGCGACCTCGACGGCGTCGTACCCTTCCTTCACCTTGTGGGCCGGCCAGAGGATCGACTCGACGACCTCCTCGGCCTTGAGGCAGGCCCCGGCGCCGGAGAGGTCCGGGCCGACCTCGCCGCCGACCCCGCCGACCTTGTGGCACCCCAGGCAGGCGAACCGCGCCGAGGCGAAGACCTCGGCCCCCCGCCGCGCGTTGCCCGAGGCTCGGGCCTCGGCGAGCAGGGCGTTGACCGTCGCCGGGTCGCCGGGCGCGACCTCGGCCCGGGTCGCGGGCAAGGCCGGCACGGGCGTCCTGGGCCTTGGCTTCGGGCCGGGGACCTTCCCTTCGAGTTGCGGGACGAGCCAGTCGAGTCCGTCGAGGTTGTCGAGGAGCCGCTCCTCGGCGTCGTCGTTGGTGTGGCCGAGGATGCCGATCGGCCCCCGGTACCCGCTCTCGGCGATCGTTCGGAGCAGGTCGAGATCCATCGCCCCTTGCCCGAGAGGGAGGATCTTCCTCGCCCCGGGGTCGGGCCCGGGGTCCATCCCGTTGAGGTTCACCGCCTTCAGGTAAGGCATCGCCAGCTTGAGCACCCCGGCGAGCCGGGCGCTGTGCTCGTGGCCGTGGTGGAGGTTGTAGACCATCCCGACGTTGCCGACCCCCCGGGCCTTCAACGCCTCGATGATCGCGACCTGATTCTCCGGCTCGCCGAACCACCCGCCGTGGTTGTAGAGCGCGAGCGAGCAGCCGACCTTCGCGGCCTCCTCGGCCAGCGGCCTCAGCGCGTCGCAGCTCGCGGCGACCCTCCGGAGTTGCTCGGCCCCCTCGGCGCGGCCGGGCCCTTGATCGAGGAGGACCCAGAGCGTCGCCTTGACCCCGTGCCGCCCCAGCACGTCGAGGATGATCCGCGACTCGCGGTTCAGGACCCCCGGCGCGACCCAGAAGGCGTCGAGCCCAACCCCCTCCTTCCGCAACGCCTCGACCTCGGCGTCGAAGGTCGGGACGTCCTTGGCCCGCCAGTCGTAGGCGAAGTGGCGGAACCCCAGCCGCTTGAGCATCGCCGCCCGCTCCTCCGGGCCGCGCTGCTTCGAGTCGAACGGGACGATGCACCAGGCGATCAGGTTCTCCCGGGCGAACAGGGTTGAAGGGGCCTCCGCCCCGACCCTGGCGACCGGGGCGAGCATCAAGGCAAACGGCAGGAACCAGCGGGCCAGGCGCGGCATCGTCGCTCCTTCGATCGGGTCGTGGTACTTCGTGGATCGGCTCGCCTCGAATCTGTATGATCGGGACTCCCGCGGCCCTGTCAACCGCTTGCCGCCCTTGGTTTCCTGGGGTGATCCGGCCCGGAGAATCGAAGCATTGAACCGCCAAGACGCCAAGAGCGGCCAAGGAAGGACAGGGGGGAGGAGGGAAGGAGAAGGGCGATTTGATCTCTTTTTTCTCCTGTTGGTCTCTTCTTCCTTGGCAGCCCATGGCGTCTTGGCGGTCCCATTCCTCGATTCGATGCCCTTCCCGACCTTCGCCGAAAGCGAGGCTCCGATGCAGAGTGCTTTCACCGGCCCCCGGGCCTGGTCGTTCGCGGCCCTGGCCCTGATCGCCCCGGCCCTCGCCGCGTCGGGCTTCGTCGACGAGCCGGCGGGCATGCTCGAACTCCGGCTCCGCTCGCGGGTCGAGGCCGAGGGGTTGTCGCGGCTGATCGAGACGCCCGCCTCGTGGGACCCGAAGCAGACGGCCTTCATCGTCTGCGACATGTGGGACCTCCACCATTGCCTCAACGCCGTCCGCCGGGGCACCGAGATGGCCCCCACGATGGACCGTGTCCTCAAGGCCGGGCGCGACCGCGGCGCGACCATCATCCACGCCCCGAGCGGTTGCATGGACGCCTACAAGGACCACCCCGCCCGCAAGCACGCCACCGACACGCCCCGGGCGAAAGACCTCCCTCGCGAGATCGCCGCGTGGTGCTATAAGATCCCCAACGAGGAGAAGGGGACCTACCCGATCGACCAGACCGACGGCGGCGAGGACGACGACCCGGCCGAGCACAAGGCCTGGGCCGACGAGCTGACGGCGAAGGGCCGGAATCCCAAGGCCCCCTGGAAGTCGCAGATGGACGCCCTCGGCATCGCCAACGGCGATTACCTCTCTGATGGCGGTGAGGAGATCTGGAGCATCCTGGAGGCGCGGGGGATCAAGAACGTGGTCCTCATGGGCGTGCATCTCAACATGTGCGTGCTCGGGCGGCCGTTCGGCCTCCGCCAGATGGCCAAAAACGGCAAGAACGTCGCGCTGATGCGCGACATGACGGATACCATGTACAACCCGAAGCGATCGCCCTATGTGAATCACTTCGCCGGGACCGACCTGATGGTCGAGCACGTCGAGAAGTATGTCGCCCCGACGATCACCAGCGACCAGGTTCTCGGCGGCAGGCCGTTCCGGTTCAAGGACGACCCGCGACCTCGGATCGCCTTCGTCATCGCCGACGACGAGTACCGGACCGAGGCGACCTTGCCCGCCTTCGCCTCGGCCCACCTGCTCAAGGACTACCGGGCCGACTACGTCCTCGACGCCGAAGGCCGACGCGACGACCTCGCCGGGATCAACCTCCTCGAAGGGGCCGACCTCGCGGTTATCAGCGCCCGCCGCCGGGTCCTGCCGAAGGCGCAGGTCGACGCCCTCCGTCGGTTCGTGGCGGAGGGCAAGCCGGTGGTCGCCCTGAGGACCGCCAGCCACGCCTTCGCCCCGAAGGCCGGGTCGAAGGTCCCCGAGGGCCGTGCCACATGGCCCGGGTTCGACGCGGAGGTCCTCGGTGGCCACTACGCCGGGCACCACGGCGCGGGCGGTCCGGTCGTCGTCGCGCTCGCCCCGGGCCCGACGCACCCGATCCTCGAAGGGGTCGAACCCTCCGCACTCGTGGGCCACGGCTCGCTCTACAAGGTGAGCCCGCTCGCCCCGACCGCCACGCCCCTGCTGATCGGCTCGATCCCCGGCCAGTCCCCCGAGCCCGTCGCCTGGGTGAATGCGCCCTCGACCGGCAACCGCGTCTTCTACACCTCGCTCGGCCAGGCCGACGACTTCCGCGAGCCCGCCTTCAACCGGCTGCTCGTCAACGCGATCGGCTGGGCCCTGGCCCGGCCGCGTTGAGCGCGGGAGTCGGGACGGCCCGCCGGGGTTGGCGTTGACCCGAAATCGGGATTGCCTTAGATTTTGGCTCAAGACCGCCCCGGACCCGTCGACCGCAACGCAAGGCCTGGTGATGTCGGAAGAAACGCCGGATTCCCTGGAAGCCGCCAGGCTGGAGAAGCTCCGCCGGATCGAAGCCCTCGGCCTCGACCCCTGGGGCCGGCGGTTCGACGACCATCAAGCGATCAACGACGTCCGCCAGATCTTCCTGCCGGAGAAGTCGGAAGGGGCCGAGGAGCCGGCGAGGCCGAAGGTCCGCATCGCCGGCCGGATCGTCCTGAAGCGCGGGCAGGGGAAGGTCGCCTTCCTCCAGGTCCGCGACTGGACCGAGACGATCCAGGTGATGATCGGCAAGAACCAGGTTGGCGACGCCGGCTGGGCGCTGGCCTCGGAGCTGGACCTCGGCGACCTGATCGGCGTCGACGGCGGCCTCGGCCTGACCAGGACCGGCGAGCTGACCGTCTTCGCCGAGTCGCTCACCTTCCTCGGCAAGTCGCTCCTGCCGCCGCCCGAGAAGTGGCACGGACTGACCGACGTGGAGAAGCGGTCGCGTCAGCGTTACGTCGACCTCGCCCACAACCCGGAAAGCCTGCAAACCTTCCTCGGCCGGTCGAAGGTGATCGCGGCGTTCCGCAAGGTCCTGGCCGAGCGGAAGTTCGTCGAGGTCGAGACGCCGACGATGCAGTCGATCGCCGGGGGCGCGGCGGCCCGGCCGTTCGTCACCCACCACAACACGCTGGACCTCGACCTCTTCCTGCGGATCGCCCCCGAGCTTTATCTCAAGCGACTCCTGGTCGGCGGGATGGAGCGGGTCTTCGAGGTCGGCCGGGTCTACCGGAACGAGGGGATCAGCCCCAAGCACAACCCCGAGTTCACGATGCTGGAGGCCTATCAGGCCTACGGCGATTACCACTCCATGATGGACCTGACCGAGGCCCTGATCGTCGGCGCGATCGAGGCCCTCGACGGCGTCTACAAGCGCCCTTGGGGCGAGCACGAGGTCGACTTCACGCCGCCCTGGCCGCGTCCGACTTACTTCGACCTGTTCCGCGAGCACGCCGGGGTCGACCCCCAGGACCCGGAGGCCGTGAAGGCGAAGGCCGAGGCGCTGGGCCTCCACCCGGCGGGCAAGGACGTCGACGTGCTGATCGGCGAGGTCTTCGAGGCGACCGTCGAGGACGCCTTGCTCGGCCCGGTCTTCGTGATCGACTACCCGGCCTCGCTCTGCCCCCTGACCAAGCGGAAGGTCGGCGACCCGTCCGTCGCCGAACGGTTCGAGCTGTTCGTCCACGGCATCGAGCTGGCCAACGCCTACACCGAGCTGACCGACCCGATGCTGCAAGAAAACCTCTTTCGCGGCCAGCTCGCCGGCCAGAAGGCCGAGGACTCGATGGCCAAGATGGACGACGACTTCGTCCGAGCCCTGAAGCACGCCATGCCCCCGGCCGGCGGCCTGGGGATCGGCGTCGATCGGCTCTGCATGCTGCTCATGAACAAGTCCAACATCCGCGACGTGATCCTGTTCCCGCTGATGCGTCCGGAACAATGAGAAAAGGTGTCAATCAACCATCGAGGAAGGGTCATCCCTCGGTAGCCGATCGCCGTCTACCCTCCCACGGAAGGAGCCTTGAAGTGAGGACGAGCCCCCTCTCCCTGATCGCGTCGGCCTTACTGCCCGCCTTCGCGCTGGGCCTCACCTCGGCTCCGGCGGCGGCGGGCGAGCCCACGGCCAGCGAACTGATCGCCCTGGCCCCGACGATCAGCAGCTCCGACAAGGCGATCCGAAGCATCGAGGTTGCCGGCTACGACCAGGCGGACGGTCGGATTTATCGGACCTTCCGCGCCCTCTACCGGGCACCCGACCGATTCGCCTTCGTCGTCCGCGACGGCCTCGACGGCACCCCGGTGACGATCGCCGTCGACAAGAAGCTGATGGTCTACGACCCCGTGCGGCCCGAGATCCTGGTCTTCCCGCATGTGAGCAGCTATCGGGTCCTCGGGGTCGAGGGCGGCATCTACGAGGATTCCTGGGGGGCCAAGCTCTCCGGGCGGGAGCCGAACCAGATCCTGATCGACCTCAAGTCCGTGTTCACCTCGCCGCCGTCGAAGGACGGGCTGCCCGCCCGGGAGACCGTGGTCCGGGAGGGCGAGGGGCGATACGTCCTGATTCGGAAAGAGGACAAAGCTTACAAACGCCTCCACGTCGACCTGAGCCGGTCGGCCCCGATCTTGGCCTACGAGACGTCGACCAGCGTCGGAGGCCCGCCCGGTCGTTGCCTCGACCGGATTATCGTCAACGGCGCGCTGGACGACTCGGAGTTCGCCTTCCCCCCCCTGGACGGGTTGGCCGGCACCTTGAAGGTCAGGGAAGTCGAGGATGGCCTTTGGTCGACCTCCGGCGCCTTGAACGACCTGATGAGGACTTATTACGTCCGCGAGACGCTCCACGAGCCGAAATCGCGTCGGGGGGTCATCACCCCCCTCCTCGCGGGAGTCCGCTGGAGTCGGGTCGAAGAAAACGACGAACGTTACGCGAAGCGGGTCCGGGATCTGATCCCCCCGGACCCGATCCAGCGGGTGGCCGCCCCTCCCGTCAAGGCCGACGACACCGAGACCGTCAAGCGGACCGGATTCGACGCGATCCGCGACCATCTCCCACGCTTCCCCTATAAGATCAAGTTCAGCGTCAAGGTCAAGTAGGACCCTTGGCCGCCACCCCTTCAAGGATGGAACCGTCATGTACAAGTATCTGCTCTGCTGGCGGTATCTGCGGACGCGCTGGATCGCCCTGGCGAGCGTGGTCAGCGTGATGCTCGGGGTGGCCACGATGATCGTGGTGAACTCGGTGATGGCCGGGTTCTCGGCGAAGATGCGGGACCGGCTCCACGGGGTCCTCGCCGACGTGATCGTCGAGTCGCGCGACTTCGATGGGTTCCGCAACTCCGACGAGGTGATGGCGCGGATCAAGCAGGTCGCCGGGGAGGATGTCCTTGCGATGGCCCCGACGATGGAGACCTTCGCCCTGATGAAGTGGTCGTTCCACGGCCAGCCGGTCACCCGGCAGGTGCAACTGATCGGCATCAAGCCCGCCGAGCGGGCCAAGACCGGCGATTTCGCCGAGTTCCTGGTCGACGAGCGGGGGCGGTCGATCCCCCCGTCGTTCGAGATCCCCGACCGGGTGAAGCTCAACACCGGCGCCGGGCGGATGCTCGAAGGCGAGGACGACCCGGTCATCCGCGAGGCGCTCAAGCAGATGACCGAGCAGCAGGCCGGCGATGGCGGCGCGATCATCGGCTTCGCCATGGGCCACGCCCATTACCAGGGCCAGGACGTCTGCATCGCCCCGCCGGGGACCCGGGTCGGCCTGGTCTTCCCCCAGGCGGGCGACAAGCCGAAGGTGACGTATGACGACGCCATCGTCGTCGGCTACTTCAAGAGCGGCATGAGCGAGTACGACTCCAGCCACGTCTACATGCCGCTGGAGCAGTTGCAGCGGATGCGGCTGCTCGGCGACGGCAAGGGCAACGGCGCGGTCAACCAGATCCAGGTCAAGGCCCGCGACGGGACCGACCTCGACGAGCTGGCCTCGAAGATCGAGGTCGCCCTGAACGACCTGAAGCCCCGCTATTTCACCGTGGCGACCTGGGAGCACAAGCAAGGACCGCTCCTGGCGGCGGTCGCCGTTGAGCAGAGCATCCTCAACATCCTCCTGTTCTTCATCATCGCCGTGGCCGGCTTCGGCATCCTGGCGATCTTCTCGATGAGCGTGCTGAAGGCCCTGGGCGCCTCGACCGCCGGCGTCCGGGGGATCTTCCTCGGCTACGGGCTGAGCCTGGGGATGGTCGGCAGCGGCGTCGGGATGATCAGCGGGCTCCTGTTCGTCCGCTACATCAACCCGATCGAGAAGGGCCTGAGCAAGGTGACCGGCCGGAAGGTCTTCGACGACTCGATCTACTACTTCAGCGAGATCCCCACCCAGGTCCAGCCCGCCACCGTCGCCTGGATCGTCGGCGGGGCCCTGATCATCGCCATCGCCGCCAGCGTCTGGCCCGCCCAGCGGGCGGCGAAGTTGCGTCCCGTCCAGGCCCTGCGGTTCGAGTGAGTTGCGAAAGCGGTCAGCGGTCAGCTTTCAGCCTGGAAGAAGTGTGTTAGCGAGGGTCCTGGGCAACGATCTTATTAACATCGGCCGAACGCCGATTCCTCATGATTGGCTGACCGCTGACCGCTGACCGCTGACCGCTGACCGCTGACCGCTGACCGCTGAGAGCTGACCGCTTTTCCCCACATACACAGGAGGCGAGAGATGGCGATCCACCTGGCGGCGAGCGGGCTGGCGAAGGGTTATCGCAAAGGGCGCAACGAGGTCCCGGTCCTCCGAGGGGTCGACCTGGAGGTCGAGCGTGGGGAACTCGTGGCGATCGTCGGATCGAGCGGTTCGGGCAAGAGCACGCTGTTGCACGTCCTCGGCCTGCTCGACACGCCCGACCAGGGTCAGGTCTGGCTCGACGGCCGGCGGATCGACGACGGCCCGGAGAAGTCGCGCGACGCCTTGCGGAACCGGACCTTCGGCTTCATCTTCCAGTTCTACCACCTGCTGCCGGAGCTGACGGCGCTGGAGAACGTGATGCTGCCGCACCTGATCCGCCACGGGGCCCTCTCGTACTGGAAGATCCGCGGGAAGGTCCGGTCCGAGGCGACGGCCCTGCTGGAGCGGGTGGGGCTCGGGCACCGGCTCGACCACCGGCCTTCGGAACTTTCCGGCGGCGAGATGCAGCGGGCGGCGATCGCCCGGGCCCTGGCCGGCGGGCCGGAGCTCCTGCTGGCCGACGAGCCGACGGGCAACCTGGATAGCTCGACCGGTCAGGGGGTCCTGGAGCTCCTCCGCGACTTGAACCGGGAACGGGGGCTGACTATGATGTTGGTCACCCACGACCTCCAGATCGCCCAGCAAGCCGACCGGGTCGTCCGGCTCGCCGAGGGGCGGATCGAAGAATGGGCCCCGATGCTCGCCTGATGGACTTTGACGCCCAGGCCGGGGGGCCCTCGTCGAGATGGGGAGGTCAGGAGCCCCTTCGGATGAGCCTCAAGGTTTACATCGGCGGCAAGCTGTTCGACAAGGCCGACGCCAAGATCAGCGTCTACGACCACGGGTTGCTCTACGGCGACGGCATCTTCGAGGGGATCCGGTCTTACGCCGGCCGGGCCTTCCGCCTGAAGGATCACGTCGACCGGCTCTACGACTCGGCGCGGTCGATCCACCTGGAGATCCCGATCTCCAAGGACGAGATGGCCCGCGCGGTCGTCGACACCCTCGCCGTCAACAACATCAAGGACGGCTACGTCCGGCTGATCGTCACCCGGGGGGCCGGGAGCCTCGGCCTCGACCCTCGCAAGACGACCGACCCCCAGGTCATCGTCATCGCCGACTCGATCAGCCTCTACCCGGCCGAACTCTACGAGCACGGCCTGAAGATCGTCACCGCCGGGACGATGCGGAACCATCCGGCGGCGCTGAACCCCCGGGTCAAGTCGCTGAACTACCTCAATTCGATCCTCGCCAAGATCGAGGGGACCAACGCCGGCTGCCTCGAAGCGCTGATGCTGAACCACAAGGGCGAGGTGGCCGAGTGCACCGGCGATAACATCTTCCTGGTCAAGAACGGCGAGGTGCACACCCCCTCGGTCGACGCCGGGATCCTCGAAGGGATCACCCGCGATGCCGTGATGGGGCTGGCCCGCGAGGCCGGGATCAAGGTGGTCGAGCGGGCGATGGACCGGCACGACGTCTACACCGCCGACGAATGCTTCCTGACCGGAACCGCCGCCGAGGTGATCCCCGTCGTCGAGTGCGACGGCCGGGCGATCGGCACCGGCAAGCCCGGCCCGATCACCCGCGACCTCCTCACCCAATTCCACCGCCTCGTCCGCGAGGGGGATTGAATCGATAAGGGCACCCGGCGGATCGGTTCCGCCGGATGCCCTGGGTTGGATTTCGAGCCCGACCTCGACTCAATACGAGTCGGACGAGATCACCTCGCCGTTGCCCCGGGTTCCCAGGGCCCACCAAGTGCTGTAGGCGATGGTGTTCTTGACGAATCGGACGCTCCCGTCGGTCATCATGGCGTTGACGCCGCCGGAGTGCCGGCTGGTGGCGAGCACGTAATCGGCGTGCTGAGCCTGGGCGCAGCAGCCGTTGCGGCAGGCGCCCCAGGGGAGCTGGCCGCCGCCGTTGGGGGGGACGATCGTGTTGAACATCGTGTACCCCATCGCGCCGGTCGCCCAGGTGATGCCGGGCCCGTTGCCCTGGACCCCGCTCTGCCAGGCGGCGGTGCAGGCGGCGATGTCCTTCTGCACGTTGAGCACGCCGACCGTGCTGACGTCCATCAGCCCGGTGTACGACAGCCCGGTCTGGGTCGCCCGGCCCGGGGGCTTGTTCTGGGGGTTCTGGACGACGAATTCGGAGTAGGCGATGGTGTTGGTCGTCCCGTCGGTAAAGTCGGCGATCGAGTAACTCGCCTGGTAGGCGAAGGCCCCGCTGCTGCCCTGCAGGCCGGGGTAGCCGACCGAGGTCGTCCCCTGGCTGGAGGCGTAGCTGTTATTGAAGCCGTTCTTGCCGGCGTTGCCGTCGGAAGGGCAGAGGAAGGTGTTGATGATCGTCCGGTAGGCGGTGGAATTGATCGCGTAGCTCGGATTGCCCCCCCACTCCGGGGCCCAGTTGAAGTTGCAGGAGTTGAAGATGGCGTTCTGTTCCATGTAGCCAAGCATCTGCGCCTGGGCGCTCCAGTTGCCCCAAGTGGCGCCGTTCTGGCCGGAGACCTGCGGGTTCTGCGAGGCCCCGAGCGGGAATGAGTTGATCGACGAGTGATAGTTGTGCATCGCCAGCCCGAGCTGCTTCAGGTTGTTGACGCACTGGGCGCGGCGGGCGGCCTCGCGGGCGGCCTGCACGGCGGGGAGCAGCAGGGCGATCAGGACCGCGATGATCGCGATCACGACCAGCAACTCGATGAGAGTGAAACCTCGCCTCGGCTTGGTCGGCATGACGTGGGCCCCCTGGAACGATGAGGATGATGACGAACGCGGCCCCGCCCGATCGGGAAAAGGCCACGGGTCGCCGGAGAGGAACAGGTCGGACGCGGGCGGAATCCAAGGAGGAGGGCCGATCGCCTCGCGAGATCGGGCGGGCCGTAGGCGCTCGCCGCATCTCGGGTCGGCCCTCGGCTTACTTCTTTTTTCCCTGGTTCTTCATGAAATCTTGCATATTGTTGTTAGCCTGCTCGGCCTCTGGCGGCAGCTTGCTCTCCGTCCCGGTCGCCGGGGCCGAGCCGCCCCCGCAGCCAAGCACGCCCGTGCCCAGGAAGGCCGCCAACAGGCAGTCGCACGCGAGGCGCACCGGGGAAACCTCGGGAAGGTCCCGCATCGAAAGACGCTCCGGTCGTGTGAGGAATCTTTGCCGTTGAGTCCGGCGGACGAGATGAGACTCACGGGATCATGACAGGGTTATCACGCCCAAGCAACGAAAATCTTCAACGAATTTTCGGCCCGGTTGAGGATGGTTTCGGCGGCCCGTCCCGGAGAAGATCGGGCCGCCACCGCCACCGCCATCAACCCGCGAGACGATCCCTCCCGTGAAATTCGCCCCCGCCGCCTCCGCCGCCCCTTCGCGCATCCGGGCGATCGCCGACCTGGCCGAGCACCATCCCGGGACCCTCCGCCTCTTCTACGGCGAGGACTCGCTGCCCACGCCCGGCTTCATCAAGGAGGCTGCTCACCGGGCGATCGACGGCGACATGACGTTCTACACTCCCAACGCCGGCTATCCCGCACTCCGCCGGGCGATCGCCGACCAGGTTGGGCGGCTCCACGGGGTCGACCTCGACCCGATGCGCGAGGTCGTCGTCACCGCCAGCGGGATGGTCGCCCTCCTGCTGGCCTGCCAGGCGACCGTCGGCCCGGGCGACTCCGCGGTCGTCCTCACCCCACTCTGGCCGAACGTCGCCGAGGCCGTCCGCCTCGCGAGCGCCCGCGCCATCGAGGTCCCCCTGGCCCTCGACGCCTCCGGCTTCCGGCTCGACCTCGATCGGATCGAAGCCGCCATCGAGCCCTCGACCCGACTCCTGGCCCTGGCGAGCCCCGGCAACCCGACCGCCTGGACCGCGACCCCAGACGACTGGCGGGCCCTCGTCGACCTCTGCGAGCGCCGGGACCTCTGGCTCCTGGCCGATGGCGTCTACGAGCGGATCGTCTTCGAAGGCACGGTCGCCCCGAGCCCCCTGGCGATCCCCGGCGCCCAGGCCCGGACGGTCGTCGCCCAGAGCTTCTCCAAGGCCTACCGGATGACCGGCTGGAGGGTCGGCTACGCCCTAGCCCCGCCCGACCTGGCCCGCTCGATGACCACGTTGCAGGAGTTCGTCGTCAGCCACGCCCCGGGCGTCGCCCAGGAGGCCGCCCGGGTCGCGACCCTCGATGGCGAGCCCTTCATCCGCGAGAGCCAGGCCCGCTACGCCCGGCACCGCCGGATCGCCCTGGACCGCCTGGCCAACCTCGAGGGGATGACCGTCCCCGACCCGACCGGCGCCTTCTACGTCTTCCCCCGCCTCGAAGGGCTGGCCGACTCTTTCGACTTCTGCCGCTACCTCGTCGCCAAACACGGCGTCGGCCTCGCCCCCGGCAACGCCTTCGGCCTCGGCGGCGAGGGCCACATCCGGCTCTGCTTCGCGGTCGAGGAGCCGATCCTGAGGGAGGCGCTGGATCGATTGGAAGCGGGGTGGATCGCGTATCGGGCCATCGGGACGGCAGAGCCCGACCGATCGTCAGGGCCTGGTCAACCGTCCCCTCGCTCCACGAGGTGAGCCCTGAGCCAGTCGAGAAGCTCGGCCCTCCCGAGTTGGCCAGCCGCCAGATTGAGGATCAATCGTTCCTGCTCGTCGATGCTATCGAAGATTTCGTATCCGTTGCACACCAAGAACGTCTCCATCGCCGCGTGGCCGATTCGCTTGTTGCCGTCGACGAACGGGTGATTCATGACAAGCGAGAAACCCAAGGCCGCGGCCTTCTCTGCGAGTGTCGGATAAAGGTCCACTCCTCCGAAGGTCATTCGAGGCTGAGCGATCGCGGAATCCAGGGCATTGGGATCGCGAACGCCCGAGCCGCCGCCGGACTGGTCAATGACGAGTCGGTGCAGTTCCAGCACTTGATCCCGCGTCAGGAATCGCATCGGGCTACGCCAGCCTCCGATAAAGCTCTCGGTTCTTTTCCAGGACGTGGGCGGCAGCCGCCTGGAAATCCCGACTGGGGCGGTCGAGCCACTCTTCGACGCCGTCGCGCAACAATTGTTCGGGGGAGACTCCCATCTCCCTGGCCAGTTCGCGGAGCCGATCCGCATGATCGTCCGGCAGCGTGATGCTGAAGCTGGTCATCGTGTTTCTCTCCGATGAGATCGCGGCCAACCTGAGCGAAGGCCGCTCGGCAGACGGTGGACCTTGGCGACGGATCAGACGGTTTGATTCTTACGGAGTACGGAACCGAGGGCAACTCTTGACGCGATCTCGATGGCGACTCCGCTCACCGCGACGGCGGCTCCGCCGAGGTCGTCAAGCCCGTCAGGCTCCGCCGATGATGCCAGGACTGGCGGGCCTCGCCGAGGGCCTTCGTCCGGTCGGCCCAGGCCTTCGACAAGCCTTCCAAAGCGTCTTCGGCGGGCTGACCGTTGGCGGCGGCGACTCGGGCTTTGGTCAGGTCGGCCAGATAGTCGACCGCGCCGGGGAACCGGGGGCCGGGGAAGACGCGCTCGGCTTGCAAGGTCCGACTGACGGCGTCGGCCCAGGGACGGGTCTCGACGCCGGGGGCGGCCAGGGGGTTGGCCATCCCCTGCGAGAGTTGGGATGCGCGGACGCCGAGCATCGGGAAGGTCTTCTCGGCCCGGAGGCGGTTGGTCGACTCGGGCCCGGCGAGGTACCGGGCGAAATCCTCGGCCGCGGCCTTCTGCTTCGTCGAGGCGGCGACCCCGATGAGCCAGCCTCCCCCTCGTGGCAGGTAGCTCGGTCGGTTCGGCAGCTTGCGGTCCTCGTAGGCATTGCGGGGGAAGTCGAAGACGCGGGTCGAGCCGGGCAGGGGGGCGGTCCCGATCGCCTCGCCGGGCGTCCCCCAGGTCTCGGCCCGCTCGGCGCGGTCGATCAGGAGGGCGGCCTCGCCGGATCGGAAAGCCTGGCGCGCGGAGGCGGCATCGAACTTCTCGGCCCCCGGTGGGGCGGCGGCCTTCAGGGCGATCAGGGTCTTCAGGGCTTCGGCGAAGGGGGGGGCGGTGACTCGCGGGGCGGTCGTCTCGGAGTCGAGCAGGAAGGAGAACTGGTCGGGGTGCAGGCCGAGGGCGGCGGCCCTGGCCATGACGGTGGCGTCGCCGACGCCCTCGGGGTCGGCGGCCCAGGCGAGCGCGACGCCGGACTCGGGGGTGCCGTCGCCGTCCCAGTCGCGGCCTTGGAAGAACCGGGCGAGGGCGTCGAACTGCTCCCAGGTCTTCGGCGGTTCCAGGGTCAGGCCGGCGGCCCTGGCGGCCTCCTTGTTGGCGGGCCGGTCGAAGGCGGATCGGTGGAAGGCGACGACGAGCGCCGAGCCGCCGAGGGGCAGGGCCATCCGGTCGGGGCCGTAGCGCATCACCTGGTCGCGGTAGCCCGGGACGACTTCCTTGAGCTGGAAGTCGTCGGGCGGCGGGGCGGGGGCGGGCTCGCCCCCTTCGGCGGTCGGCTCGGGGGGGAGGATGGCCGAATCCGGCAGGGCGGCCAGTCCCCGGACGTCGACGAGGTCGCCGATTCGGTCGCCGGGGAAGACGAGGACGTCGGCGTTCGACTTCGCCAGGGCCTTCGGGTCGACCGGCTCGTCGAGGACGGCCAGCTCGGCCCCGGTCCTGGCGGCCCACTCGCCGCGCTGGGCCCGGATCGAGGGGAGGAGGGCGGGCTCGCCGACGACCCCGACGACCAGCCGGGCCCCGGCGAAGGGGCGCTCGGGCGGTTTCGGGGGGGCTTCGCCGCAGCCGGCGACGACCAGGGCGAGCAGGGCGGGACCGCAAGAAATCCGGGCGATCGATCGGAGCCGCATCATCCCCTCAACCTTCGGATCGGACGACTCGGGGGGACCCTCGGGCTCCATCGTACGACACCCCCGCCGACCGGGTCAAACCATGGCGAGTCCCCGTCCGCCCTGGGGTCGAGGCGGCGAGCCGTCCCCAAGAATCCCCGGTCACAGCTCCCGCCTTCGAAATGCTCGGCGGGGCGGGCCACCGGTCGTTGACCGGCGACCCGCCCCGCTGGGTGCGCATCGAAGGGTGCAGGATGTTGGCCATCGGCCGATGATTCAGATTCAGACGTCGATCCCGAGGCGGTAGCGGAGCTCCTCGAACTGGTCGCGGTAGACGTCGTCGGTCGAGTGGAGGTGCTCGGCCTCGGAGATGAACTTGAGGGTATCGTCGCGCCTCAGGCCGGCCTCGATCAGCACGTCCTCGAAGGGTTCGAGGTCGTGGGCGTAGACGAAGAGGAGCTTGTGCTCGTCGAACTGGACTTCCATCGGCCCGTTGGGGTTGAGCGCCGCCAAGCCGGTGCAGCCGTCGTTGAGCAGGAGCGACTCGTAGTCGTACAGCGTGCTCTTGAGGATGACGGTGTCGATGTGCTCGCGGTAGAGGTCGGAATGGGCCCCCGGCTCGCTCTCGTGGCTCGACTCCATGACGACGTCGACTTCCTCGCCCAGGGGGGTGAGCAGGTCCATCAGCACGTCGAAGAGGCGTTCGGAAGAGACCGAGGCGGCGAGGACGGGCATGGTATTGCCGGTCTCGGGGTCGCGGTAGACGTCGCGGCGGTAGCCTTCTCGGGGGACGACCTCCAGGCCATAAGAGGGGCGGACCGCGTCGGTCAGCGAGAAGCCGCCGTAACGCCCGACCTTCAAGTGTGCGTCGAGCTGATCCTGGTTCAGATCATCGAAGCTGGTACGGGGCATACGGGTCGTATTGGTACGCAACACCCGCTCCAGGAAGCGTTGGATAAAACTCATGGAAAGGCGACCCCCCTCCTACTTCGACCTTCGGTCGGGACTGTTTCGAGAACCATGTCCTTGGCCACCGCGCCAGACGACTCCGGGGAGGGTGTTCCCCGAACTTTGCCATCCCGGGGATTCGTCCGGCACCGCGCCCTAAGGGAGTCGAAACCCACCCGGGGGACGGTTGCCTCTCCATTGGCACCGCTGTTCTGCCGTTCCTCGTATATATACCACGCGGGTTATCGAAAATCGGCGGAGGTGCAAATTCAGAGTGAAGCGTACGCCTTAAGTGAACCGATTCGAACTCGACGCGATACGATCGATCCATGAGCTCCGAGGCGGCCCGGTCCTGCGTGTGTTGACGGTTTCTCCCATGAGCAAAGCGAGTGCCAGGCTCAAGGGACGCCGTCGGGGATGACGACTTCGGCGTTGCCCTTCAAGAACTTGAGCTTTTCCGGGACGGGGATTTGACGGCCCTCGGGCGGCTCGTCATTCGTTCAAATATCTTCGAATCGTTGTAACTCCCCGGGCGTCCGCCGCACAAGATCCCGACGTGAGGGATGGCGGTTTTGATTCGCGAAGTCAACATCGCCCCGCCTCTATTTCCATCATAGTTCGGATTTCCCGCAAGGTCGCCCGGCCGCGTCCCCGTCGCCGCCCCGTCGACCCGCCTGTTATACTGGCCGGGCAACCGGGCCGGTGTCGGCCCGGTCGTCCGACGGGCCGAGGGTGGGGTGGCGCATGGCGATCGATCGGGTGGATGCGTATCTCGACTCCCGCCGCGAGGCGTTCGAAGGGCAGCTCAAGGACCTGCTCCGCATCCCGAGCGTCTCGGCCCAGCCCGACCACGACGCCGACACCCGCCGCGCCGCGGGGTTCCTCGTCGACGACCTCCGGGCGATGGGATTCCCGATCGTCGAGTTGGTCGAGACCGCGGGCCACCCGATCGTCTACGCCGAGTCGCTCGAAGCCCCCGGGCGCCCGACCGTCCTCCTCTATGGACATTACGACGTCCAGCCGGCCGAGCCGCTGGAGCCCTGGAATTCTCCTCCCTTCGAGCCGACCGTCGTCGGGGGCAACCTGATCGCCCGGGGGGCGACCGACGACAAGGGGCAGATGTTCACCCACCTCAAGGCCGCCGAGGGGTGGCTGAAAGCCGGCGGCGGCCTGCCGGTGAACGTCAAGTTCCTCATCGAGGGCGAGGAGGAGGTCGGCGGCGCGAACCTCGAAGCCTTCGTGAAGGCCAACCGTGCGAAGCTCGCCTGCGACTACGCCGTGATCTCCGACACCAGCCAGTTCGCCCCCGGGATTCCGGCGATCACGTACGGCTTGAAGGGGCTGGCCTACTTCGAGCTGGCCGTGACCGCGGCTCGGTCGGATCTCCACTCCGGGATGTTCGGCGGGACCGTGGCCAACCCGCTCAACGCGCTCGCCTCAATCCTCGCGAGCCTGAAGGACCTTGATAATCGGGTCGCGATCGAGGGGTTCTACGACCCGGTCCGCCCCCTGGAAGCCTGGGAGCGGGCCGAGTTCGCCCGGTTGCCCTTCTCCGAGGCGGAGTTCCGCGAGCAGACCGGTGCCCCCTCTTTGGAAGGAGAGGCCGGCTACACCACCCTGGAGCGGCGCTGGGCGCGGCCGACCTGCGACGTCAATGGGATCTTCGGCGGCTACCAGGGCCCGGGGCCGAAGACGGTCCTCCCCTGCAAGGCCGGGGCGAAGCTGAGCTTCCGACTCGTCCCCGACCAGGACCCCAAGCAGGTCGCCGCCCAGTTTCGGGCCCATGTCGCGAAGGTGACGCCGCCCGGCGTCGTCGTCGAGGTGGTCGAGCACCACGGGGCCCCGGCGGTCCTGGTCGGCGTGGACAGCCCCGGCGTCAGGGCCGCGAGCCGGGCCATCGAGGCGGGCTTCGGCAAGCCGCCGGTCTTCATGAGGGAAGGGGGGTCGATCCCCGTCGTCGGCCTGCTCAAGGAGAATCTCGGGGTCGACACCCTCCTGCTCGGCTGGGGCCAGAACGACGACAACCTCCACGGCCCCAACGAAAAGTTCTCGCTGGCCGACTTCCACCGGGGGATCAAGTCGATGGCCCACCTGCTGGCCGAGCTGGCCAAAGAGGATGGAGGGACCCGCTGATGGCCACGGCCACCCTTCAGGACCCGACGCCGTCGGCTCCGCCGATCCTGGCAACGGCGCCCACCCCATCGACGACGCCAACCCCGGCCCCGATGCCGCAGCCAGGTCCGGCGTTCACCCTCTACAAAATGTCGTCCGACTTGTATGAACGGATCGCCGAAGCCGGACTGCTCGGGCCCAGGGACAGGGTCGTGCTCCTCGACGGATTCCTGGTGAATCAGATGCCCATCGGTCCCTCCCATAGCAGCGCCGTCGCGCGGGGCCATGTCGCCCTCCAGGCCTCCGCACCCCCCGGCTGGTACGTACGGCCCGAGCAGCCGATCATCTTGCGCGGAGGTCCCGCGGGCGACAGCGCCCCGCAGCCCGACCTCGCGATCGTCGTGGGCACGATCGAGCGATACGACACGCGTCATCCGATCGGAGTCGAAGTCGGTCTCGTCGTCGAGGTCGCCGCCGATCTCGACGCCGTCAGGATCGACCGGGCTGGGATGGCCCGTTACGCCCACGCCGGCATCCCGATCGCCTGCATCGTCAACATCTTCGATCGCTCCGTCGAAGTTTACACCGATCCCAGCGGTCCGGTCGCCGAAGCCCGATATCGGTCCGTCGCGACGCTCCGCCCCGGCCAGGTGCTCGCCGGAGAGATCGGCAACGCCACGACCGGCCCGGCGGCCCTCGGCCCGATCGCGGTCGAGGCCTTCTTCGCACCGAATTGAGTCTCAGCTTCCCCATACCACGGATCGCCCGCGATGATCTTCTTCGAGCTGCTGAACGAATTGAGCGAGGCAAAGTCACTCGTCGACGTCCGTCGCGACGACCTGGAGGTCGACGACATCCGGGGTTTCATCCTGGGGACCTCGGCGAAGCTCGTCCTGATCGGCGTCGTCGGGGACGACATCCGGGATGATGGGTATACGATCATCGAGATGGACGACGTCACGTTTCTCCGCTGGGGCACGGATCAGTTGCTCGCCTGGGAGGGGGTGTTGCCCCGGCCCGATGGGGACGTCGAGGTGGCCGCGGACCTCGACCTTTCCACCTGGTGGGGCGCCATCGAGTCGGCCCGGACGAAGGCCTCGCTGATCACCTTCCGCCGGGAGCGGTTCAATTCGTCGGCTTGCTACATCTCGGACGGATTCCGGTCTTCCGACGACTCGATCATCGGCCGTAACGTCAGCACGGACGGCCAGCGGAACGGTTCCTTCGCCCTCCGCAGCGACGACCTGACGCGGGTCGACTTCGGGGGCCGATACGAGGCCGGCCTGAACCGGATCCTGGGGGCCGGGTGAGGCCCGCCGACGGTGGGGCTGGGGAGGGTGCCGGCAACCGGGCGCGGCACAGGCAATTTCGATCACGACCGCTTTCGCACGGTAAGGTTTTCGCATGCTCGACCTGAAATACGTCCTGGCCAACGCCGAGGCCGTCAAGCAGAACTGCCGGGATCGCAACGTGGCGGCCGACGTCGTCGACGAGGTCGACCGCGTCGTCGCCCTGGAGGCCGAGCGCAAGGACTGGCTGCGGAAGGTCGAGGAGACCCGCCGCCGCCAGAACGAGATCGCCCAGGCGACCGGCAAGGAGAAAGACGCCCACAGGCGAGGCGAGCTGGTGGCCGAGGGGAAGCAGCTCAAGGCCGAGGCGGTCGAGGGCGAGGAGCGGCTAAAAGGGCTCGACGTCGAGGTCAAGCAGCGGCTCGGCCGGATCCCCAACCTCACCCACCCCGACGCCCCGATTGGCGCGACCGAGGACTTGAGCCTCGAAGTCCGCAAGGTCGGCACCCCCCGGGCGTTCGACTTCACGCCGAAGGACCACGTCGCCATCGGCAAGGACCTCGACCTGATCGACTTCGAGGCGGGGGGCAAGGTCTCCGGCACCGGCTTCTACTTCCTCAAGAACGACGCGGTCTTTCTGGAGATGGCCCTCCAGCAGTTCGCCATCGGCAAGCTGGCGAAGCGAGGTTACATCCCGATCGCCACGCCGGACCTGGCGCGGGTGGGCATCCTGGAGGGGATCGGCTTCAACCCCCGGGGCGAGGAGACGCAGGTCTACTCGGTCGAGCAGTCCGACCTCTGCCTGATCGGCACGGCCGAGATCACCCTGGGCGGGATGCACGCCGACGACGTGTTCGACGAGGCCCAGTTGCCGATCCGCTACGTCGGCCTCTCGCATTGCTTCCGCACCGAGGCCGGGGCCGCCGGCCGGGCGAGCCGGGGCCTCTACCGGGTCCACCAGTTCACCAAGGTCGAGATGTTCGCCTACGCCACGCCCGAGACCTCCGGCGCGATCCACTCGGAGATCCTCGCGCTGGAGGAGGAGATCTTCACCGAGCTGGGGATCCCCTACCGGGTCCTCGACATCTGCTCGGGCGACCTCGGCGGCCCGGCCTACCGCAAGTTCGACCTGGAAGCCTGGATGCCCGGCCGTGGCGAATCCGGCGAGTACGGCGAGGTGACCAGCACCTCGGATTGCACCGACTACCAGGCCCGCCGGCTCAACATTCGCTACAAGCCGACCGGCCAGAAGGGGACCCGATTCGTCCATACCCTCAACGGGACGGCGGTGGCGCTGAGCCGGGCGCTGATCGTCGTCCTGGAGAATTACCAGAGGGCCGACGGCCTGGTGGATGTGCCGGAGGTCCTGAAGCCGTATCTTGGGAAGGACGTGATCGGGGCGAAGTCGTCGGCCTGAACGGCGAGGGGGCGATGCTCCTGAAGGGCCTGAGCAAGGCGATGGGCTTGATGCTGGTGCTGCTGGGCCTCTGGCTCACGCTGACCGTCGTCGGCTTCGCCGGCCTGATCGACCCGGCGGTGCCCGAGGCCGAGTGGTGGGCCGAGTACCGGGCAGGGTTGGCGGACAACCTCGGCGGGATCGGCTTCGGGCTGGTGATGGCGGGGGTCGGCGGTTGGCTCGTGGTGGTGCCGCCGGGCCGGAACGACGAAGGTTGAATCGGCCGGGGCGACGACCCGGCCTCGACGAAGGGAGGGCCGGCCGCGATGCTCCGTAATCCGCTGCTGGTCCCCGACCTCCGCGAGCTGATCCGCGCCGGCGAGACCTCGGCCCTCGGCGAGTTCCTGGCCGACCACCACCCGGCCAACCTCGCCGAGATCGTCGAGGACCTCGGCGACGAGGAAGGCGACGCGGCGCTCCTGCTGCTGCCCGACCGCTCTCGGGCCGAGGTGATGAGCTACGTCGAGCCCGAGCGCCAGGTCCGCGTCGTCGAGGGGATGCCGCCGGCCGAGGCCGCCTCGCTCCTGCACCTGATGTCGCACGACGACCGGGCCCACCTGGTCAACCGGCTCGACGACGACCGCGCCGACGAGATCCTCCGCAACCTCGCCCAGGCCGAGCGCGAGGACATCCGCCGCCTGGCCAGCTACGAGCCGGGGACCGCCGGCGCGGTCATGACGACCGACTACGCGACCTTGCCGCCCGTGCTGACCGTCCGCGAGGCCCTCGACCGGCTCCGCCGCGAGGCGCCCGACCGCGAGACGATCGACTACAGCTACGTCGTCGACGCCCACCACCGGCTCCTCGGCGTGGTCCCGCTGAAGCGGCTGATCCTGGCCAGGCCGCTGGCCAGGGTCGAGGAGATCATGCAACGCGACGTGATCTCCGGCCGGGTCGACGACGACCGCGAGGCCGTCGCCCGCCAGGTCGACAAGTACGACCTCTTCGCCATCCCGATCCTCGACGCCTCCGACATGCTCGTCGGCATCGTCACCCACGACGACGCGATGGACATCCTCCGCCAGGAGCAGACCGAAGACATCCTCGCCTTCGGCGGCGTCGCCTCCGACGCCGACGAGGACGACGAGGGGAACTACTGGCAAGGCCAGATCTCCTCGTCGGTCCGCCGCCGGATCGGCTGGCTCTCGCTCCTCTTCATCGCCGGGACGATCACCCGCTGGGTCATCCACTCGTTCGAGTGGGTCGACGAGCGGTTCGTCGGCCGGCTCGAATTCGACGCCTTCATCCCGCTGCTGATCGGCACCGGCGGCAACGCGGGGAGCCAGACCGTCGGCACCGTCATCCGGGGGATCGCCCTCGGGCAGATCCAGCCGGGCGACACTTGGAAGGTCGTCGCCCGAGAGGCCGCCACCGGGTTGGTCCTCGGCCTGATGCTCGGCGCGGTCGGCTTCCTCTTCGCCTGGCAGGCCCATCCCAAGATCCCGATGTTCGGCCTGGTGATCGCCCTGGCGATCCTCGGCATCTGCGTCTGGGCCAACGGGATCGGGGCCCTCGTCCCACTGATGGCCCGCAAGATCGGCGCCGACCCGGCGCTGGTCTCGGCCCCCCTGATCAGCACGCTGGTCGACACCACGGGCCTGTTCATCTTCTACTCGATCGCCATCATCCTCCTGATCTGGCTCGTCTGACCCCGGTGACGCCCGATGAACTTCGCCGAACTGACCGCCCCCGAGATCCGCGCGCTTTCGCGTGAGTCGACCCTCGTCATCGCCCCGATCGCCGCGACCGAGCAGCACGGGCCGCACCTCCCGGTCGGGACCGACACGGTCCTCGCCGGCGCGGTGGCCGAGGGGGTCGGCCGACTCCTCGGCGAACGGGCCTTAATCCTGCCCGTGCTCTGGCTCGGGGCGAGCGACCACCACCTCCCCTTCGGCGGGACCCTCACCAGCCCCCTGCCGACCTATGAGCAAATCCTGGTCGACCTCCTGACGCCGTTGCTCCGCGACGGCTTCCGCCGGGCCCTGATCCTCAACGGCCACGGCGGCAACATCGACCCCCTCCGCGTTGCCCTCCGGCGGCTCGACGTCGAGTTCCCCCGCGCGATCCTCGCCGGCGCGGCCTACTGGGACCTCGCCGCCGCCGAACTCGCCGGGCTCTGCCAAGGGCCCCGGAAGGAGATGGGCCACGCCTGCGAGATCGAGACGTCGATGATCCTCCACTTGAGGCCCGACCTCGTCCGCCTCGACCGGATCGAGGACGACCCCGACGACTCGCCGGGCTCGCTCGCCGGGCTCACCTGGCCGCGCGACTTCGCCAGGAGGACCGACCACGGCGTCGTCGGCCACCCCGAGTCGGCCGACGCCGAACGGGGCCGCCTGATGCTCGAGGCGGCGGCCGCGCGGGTCGCGGAGGTTGCGCGGGCGGTGCTCGACCTGCCGTTGCCGGGGGAGTGAAGGCGGCGTGGTTTTCCGGGGACACGCCCTGTCGCACGGCCGGGATGTTATGATAATTTCTTGCGAAGGGTGAATTCATCCACCCGGCGACTCCTCGACTCATGGAAAGGTGCCGATCGATGTCGATCCACAAGCGGGCCGGCGGCCTGGCCCTGGGCCTGGCGGCCATCGCCCTGATGGGGGGCCTGCCCCTGGCCGCGCAGGACCCGGGGGCGTCGAAGGCGACCGCGCCGGCGAAGAAGAGGGATCCCTCGCGACGGGTTCCGCCCTATTTCGGCCAGATCGGCCTGACCACCGAGCAGCGGGCGAGCATCTACGGCATCCAGGCGAAGAGGATGGAGAAGATCGAGGCGCTGGAGAAGCAGATCGCCGCCGAGAAGGCGGAGATGCTCGCCTCGTGCGAGGGGGTCCTCAACGAGACCCAGAAGAAGCTGCTGGAGACCCTCCGCAAGGCCGCCGCCGAGCCCGCCCCGAAGCCGACCGAGCCGCCCGCCGCGAAGCCCTCGAACTGACCCGGCCTCGTCCGAGGTTCCGTCCTCGCCCCCGGCCCGCCCCGGGAATCCGCCGACGGGGGCGACTCGACATTCCTTAATGTCGGCCCCGCCTGTTATACTCGGTTCCTTTACGTCACACCGGCCCCGCCTTCGTCAAGGGCCCGGTGTCGCCAGGGGAGCGGGGCGAGGTGGGGAGTGCTGGCCCTTTGTCGATGACCCAAGGCCTCATCGCCCGGGAATCCTCGCCGGGTCGCGATGCGACCGACCTGGCCGGGTTCGGCTACCGGCAGCGGCTCGACCGGACGCTCGGCGGCTTCTCGTCGTTCGCGGCGGGGTTCTCCTACCTCTCGATCCTGACCGGGCTGCCGCAGCTCTTCTACCTCGGCTTCGGCGCGGGCGGGCCGGCCTTCTTCTGGACCTGGCCGGCGGTCCTGCTCGGGCAGTTCCTGGTGGCGCTCTGCTTCGCCGAGCTGGCGGCCGAGTTCCCGCTCTCCGGAGGCGTCTACCAGTGGGCAGGCCGGGTCGGCTCGGGGTCGGCGGGCTGGATGGCCGGCTGGGTCTACCTGGCCTGCGCGACGATCTCGCTGGCGTCGGTGGCCCTGGCCCTGGAAGGGGCCTTGCCCCGGATCGCCCCCTGGGCCCGCCTGGTCGGCGACGGTTCGAATCCGGCCGACTCGGCGAGGAACGCCGTCCTGCTCGCTGCGGCCCTGATCGTGCTGAGCACGCTGGTCAACGTCCTGGGCGTCCGCCTGTTGGCGAGGATCAACAACGTCGGGGTCTTCGCCGAGATGGCCGGGGCCGCCCTCCTGATCGCCCTGCTGGCCTGGAAGGCGAGGCGCGGGGTTGGCGTGGTCCTGGAGACTCACGGGCACGGCGACGGCCTGCCGCTGGGGTATCTCGGGCCGTTCCTGGCCGCGGCGCTGGTCCCCTCGTTCGTGATGTACGGCTTCGACACGGCCGGGGCGCTGGCCGAGGAGACCGACGACCCTCGCCGGAAGGCGCCCCGGGCGATCCTCGGGAGCTTGGCGGCGGTCGGCCTGGCCGGGGGCCTGCTGATCCTGGTCGCTTTGCGGGCCGCGCCGGATTTGCTCGATCCGAGGCTCGGCCGGCTCGGCGGGGGGTTGGCGGCGATCATCGAGGACGCGCTGGGCTCGGGCTGGGGCCAGCTCCTGCTGGCCGACGTGGTCCTGGCCGTCGCCGTCTGCACGCTGACGGTCCACGCGGCGGCGGTCCGCCTGATCTTCGCGATGGCCAGGGACAACAACCTGCCGGGCTCGGCCCGGCTGGCCCGGATGCCAGGCTCGGCGCGGACGCCACGGCTGCCGGCGGTCCTGCTCGGCCTCGGGGCGCTGGCGATCCTGGCGGCGAACTACAACCTCCCGCAGATCGTCGAGGTCATGGCCTCGGTCGCGATCGCCTGGGCGAACCTGGCCTACCTGCTGGTGACGGTCCCGCAACTGATCCGTCGGCTCCGAAGTCCGGGGTCGCCGAGGCCAGCCGAGGGGCTGTTCACGCTCGGCCGCTGGGGCCTGCCAATTAACGCCCTGGCGGTGATCTGGGGCGTGCTGATGGTGGTGAACATGGGCTGGCCGAGGCCGGAGGTCTACGGCGAGGCGTGGTATCGGCGGTACGCCGCCCCGCTGGCGACGGCGGCGATGCTCGGGGCGGGCTCGGCCTGCCGGGGCCGGTTCGGGCGGCGAGGGGTCGGCGGCGTTTTGGAGGATCATCGGGCGGCCTCCCCGGAGGCGGCCCTGGTCGCGGCATCGGCGGCGGGATCTATCGGGGAGTCCATCGAATGATGAGCAGCCGGGCGGACATGGGGCTGGTGCCGGTGGAGATCGAGGGGGAGGACGACTCGGGCCTCGTCGGCGGCCGGGCCCTGGCCCTGCTGCGGTTCGCGGCCTGGGGCGTGCACCTCTACACGGCCATCGGCCTGGTCCTGGCCGCGAGGATCGCCATGCTCCTGGCCCGCGGCGGCGCCGAGGCGTTCCGCGAGGCCTTCGTTTTGATGCTCGCGGCCAGCCTGGTCGACGCCACCGACGGCACCCTCGCCCGCAAGGTCAAGGTCAAGTCGGTCCTGCCGATGTTCGACGGCCGGAAGCTCGACGACATCGTCGACTTCCTCACCTACACCTTCCTCCCCCTGATGCTCGTCTGGCGCGCCGGGCTCTTGCCCGAAGGGGCCGAGGCCTGGCTGCTCCTCCCCCTGCTCGCCAGCGCCTACGGGTTCTGCCAGGTCGAGGCCAAGACCGACGATGGTTACTTCCTCGGCTTCCCCTCCTTGTGGAACGTCGTGGCCTTCTACCTCTACGTCCTCCAGCTCCCCGGCTGGCTCGCCGTGGCGATCGTGGCGGTCCTCGGCCTGATGACCTTCGTGCCGAGCCGCTACCTCTACCCGTCCTCGCAGCCCGGCGGCCTGAACCTGGCCAGCAACCTGCTCGGTGCCCCCTGGTGCGCCCTCCTGCTGATGGTGATGTGGCGGCTCCCCTCGGGCCCTTCGATGGTCGTCGACCCCCTGACCTGGTGGGTGGCCATCGCCTCGCTCTACTTCCCGGCCTTCTACATGGTCGCCTCCTGGATGGTCACACTGAAGCACTGGCTCCCCCGCCGGGACTGATTCTGACGGTTGTCGTTGACCGCCGATCCGGGGCAACTTACGATGGTCGACGCCCCTCGGAGTTCGAGGGCTTCGAGCCTCGTCGGACGGCCCCGAGGGCCTGGCATGAGCATCCCGATCCTCTCGTGCGAGTGCGGCCTGAGGATGAAGGCGAAGGGGGCGACGCCGGGCCGGGTCGGCCGCTGCCCGAAGTGCGGCCGGACGCTCGTGGTGCCCGAGGAGGCGGGGCCGCAAGCCCCGGCCGAGGCCGGCCCGATCGAACGGGGCTATGGCCTGACCCCGACGTATCGGCCTTCGGCGGTCAAGGCTTCCGGGAAGAAGCCGAGGCGGCCGGGGGCCGAGCCGAAGGCGGCGACGGCCGAGCCTTCGCGGGCGGTCGAGCCTTGGTGGCTGCCGGACCTCCTCTTCCCGCTCCGGGGTGCGGAGGGGCTGATGATCGTGCTGATGCTCGGGCTGGCCGGCTGGGTCGCCGGATCGCTGATCCCCGAGCTTTGCCTGGGGTTCGTGGCTGACGCCGAGAAGATGAGCGCGACGCCGATGGGCTGGCTGGTCTCGCTGATCGCGGGCCTGCCCGCGCTGGCCCTGGGGCTCTTCGCCGCCTTTTATGCGTTGCAGTACCTCGGCCGGGTGGTCATCTCGGCGGCGATCGGCGAGGTCGTCCCGCCCCGTCCGCCGGACCGCAACTTCGACGGCCTGTCCGAGGGGCTCGGCCCCTGGCTGGTCTGGCTCGCCTGCGGGGCGTCGGTCGGCCTCGCGCCGCTGGCGATCTACTCGGCCCTGAGGGGCGAGGGCGGGGCGAATGGGCTGGTCGTCGGCTTGCTGGTGGTCGTGGGTCTGCCTTATGCGTTGATGTCCCTGTTGATGACCCTGATGCACGACGGCGGGTGGCCGAGGCCCGGCGGGGTGGTCGCGGCCCTGGCCCGGTTCCCCGTCGGCTTCCTGGGGGTGGTGGCGGTCGAGGCGGTCCTGGGAGGGTTGGTGGTCGGGGCGTTCGCCGTCCTGCTGGCCCTCCGCGAGCGGGCATTCTGGGCCTACCTGCCGCTGATGTTGCCTTGGTGGTGCCTGGCCTGCTGGTCGGCGATCGTCGGCATGAGGGCCCTGGGGGTCTTCTATCATCATCACGCGGCGACCTTGCGCTGGCATCGCGAGAAGCCCTGGTGGTGCGTGACCCCGGGGGGCTGAGCCGGCCTGGGGCGGGGGCGACGCATGGACTTCTGGCTGGCCGTCGTGCCCCCCGTCTCGCTGGCGCTGGCCATCGCATGCGCGTCCTACCCGGCGTTCCGGCTGGCGGCCGGGCCTCGGCTCGTCGTGCTGGCCCTGGTCGCGTCGATCCTGCTGCCGATCCCCTGGCTGGTCGAGCCCGATCGCCATTTCGCCCGGTTCGTCGTCGGTGTCCTGGCCGTGGTGCTGGTGGTGAAGCTCTACGACCTCCATCTCGGGGCGATCCTGGGCGACCGGCCCGACTTTCGTTCGGTCTTCACCTATCTGATCAACCTGACCTCGGCCGTCCGGCGGAAGCTCGCCGAGGAGCCCCGCCCGGGGTTCGCCGCGGACCTCCGCCGGTTCGGCCTGGCGATCCTCGGGGCGGCCCTCGCCGGGGTCGTCTACGCCGCCTGCCGACGGGTCGACTGGCGTCCATACCCTTTCGCGGTCGAGCACTCGGTCAAGGTGGTCGCCCTCTTCCTGGTGGTCGAGCCCGCCTGCATCGCCGGCGCGGCGACCTGGCGGCTCCTCGGCGGCTGGACGCACGAGCCGATGAACAACCTGTTCATCGCCTCGACCCCGGCCGACTTCTGGCGGAGGTACAACCGGATCGCCTCGCAGTTCTTCCACGAGAACATTTTCAAGCCCCTCGGCGGCCGTCGACGTCCGGCCTTCGGGATGATGGCCGTCTTCGCCCTCTCGGGCCTGATGCACGAATACATCTTCGACGTGGCCGCGGGCCGGATTCAGGGCGAGCAGATGACCTTCTTCCTGATCCAGGGGGTCGCCGTGACCTTGACGGCCCGACTCAAGCCGAAAGGATGGCGGCGGGCGGTCGGGATCGCCGCGACCCTGGCCTTCAACCTGGCGACGGGCGTCCTCTTCTTCGCCAGCATGGACGAGGTCGTGCCGTTCTACCAGCGACGGTGATTCGGACCGCTTATCGATTCGCTCTGAAGGATTTAGGGAAACGAACGAATTCGTCCTTGTGCGATCGGCAGCGGCCCGGTTAAGGTCGGGTGCGTGTCGATGCGTCGGCGGGTTGGTCGGGAAGAGGGGGTGGGCCATGACGAGCGATAGGCTTGCGGTCGCGGCGGTCGATTCGGGGCCGCCGGGGTGTCGGCGGTTCGGGATCTCCGACGCGATGATCCTGACGGCCGGGTTGGCGGTCGTGCTCTCGGGCAGCATGCACCTGATGGTGCTGATGGCCGACACGTACGGCCGCCTCGGGAGGGGCCTGGCGGCGTACGGGGGCGGACTGCCCTGGCGGTCGCCGGTGGTCTGGCAGGCGACTCGCGGCGACCTGCGGAATACCTTGTTGTACGGGTACGGGGTCGCCGAGATGATGACGATCGGCCTGGCGCCGTTCTGGCTCGCGATCCGCCTCAAGGGGCCGCGGCCTCCTCGGGCTGCGTTGTTCCGGCAACCCGGCCTGGTCGCGGCCCTGGCGATGGTCTTCGGATTCTTCTGGGGCACCGGGGCGCTGGTCTTCCTCTGGCCTTCGGTTTTCGACACCGGCCGGGGGAACGCGATGATCACGGCGATCGGCGGGAGCGTGGCGCTGGCCTGGGTCGGCCTGACGCTCGGGCGGCGGTGGCGGGCGGAGCGGGGCTGGATCGACCGTTCTGGCCGATGCCTCGGGGTCGCCGCGATCGTCCTGGCGGCGCTGCTGCCGCTGATCCGGAAGATCTGAGGGGCGGGCGACGCCCGGTAGCCAGGGGAGGGCCGCTCCGCTAGATTGGCGGGCTCCGACCGGCTCGCGTCGAGCGATTGAGATACGCCCCTGGAGCGGCCATGCAGCCCCTGGATTTCGCCGTCGTGGTCCTTTACATCGTCGGCTGTACTGTGCTGGGGGCGCGGATCGCCTCGGGTCCCGGGTCGAAGGGGCTGAAGGGGTATTTCCTGGGCGAGGGCGACATCCCGGCCTGGGCGGTGATGATCTCGATCGTCGCCACCGAGACCAGCGCCGTGACCTTCCTCAGCGTGCCGGGCAACGCGACCAAGGGCGACATGACGTTCCTGCAACTGGCCTTCGGGTTCATCGCGGCCCGCTACGTCGTCACGTACTTGCTCCTGCCGAGTTACTTCAAGAAGCAGATCTACACGGCGTATCAGGTGCTGGAGCTGCGGTTCGGCGGGGCGACGCAGAAGGCGGCGGCGGTGCTCTTCCTGGTCACGCGGACCCTGGCCTCGGGGCTCCGGCTGTTCCTGGCGGCGGTGGTCCTGCGGGCGATCACCGGCTGGAGCCTGCCGGCGTCGATCGTGGTGATCGGGATGTCGACGCTGGCTTATACCTACTTCGGCGGGATCAAGGCGGTGGTCTGGATCGACGTCTTGCAGTTCGCCGTCTACCTCGTCGCCGCCGGGGTGGCGCTGGGGATCTTGCTCGGGGAGATCCCCGGGGGCTGGGGCGAGATCTGGCGGAGGGGTTCGGCGGCGGGCAAGTTCCGGGTGGTCAACTGGGGGTTCGACGGGGTCGCCACGCCGACCAACCTCGATCAGGCCGGGCGGGCCTTGTACGGGATGCTCACCCAGACTTACACCTTCTGGGGGGGCCTGATCGGCGGTTTGGTCCTCGACACGGCCACCCACGGGGCCGACCAGATGATGGTCCAGCGCTACCTGACGGCGCGGTCGGAGCGGGCGGCGGGCCGGGCCCTGATCGCCAGCGGGTTCGTGATCCTGGCCCAGTTCACGCTTTTCCTGTCGATCGGCGTCGGCCTCTGGGTCCTCTATCAGGATCAGCCGCCGGAGCGGGCCCTGACCCGGCCCGACGAATTCTTCCCCTACTTCATCGTCCACTACATGCCCGTCGGCGTCCGAGGGCTGGTGATCGCCGCCGTCTTCTCGGTGACGATGAGCACGGTCTCGGGGGCGCTCAGCGCCTCGGCCTCCTCGACGGTCAACGACCTCTACCGGCCCCTCTTCCCCGCGACCGACGAGCGGCGCCTGCTGGCGATCTCGCGGGGGATGACCGCCTTCTGGGGCGCGGTCCAGATGGGGGTGGCCCTCGCGGCGGAAAGCCTGAGCGGGAGCGTGGTCGACAACGCCCTGTCGGTCGCCTCGTTCGTGACGGGGCTGCTGCTCGGGCTGTTCCTGCTCGGCCTGTGGACGAAGGACGTCGGCCAGCGGTCGGCCTTCCTCGGGCTGCTGGCGGGGACGGTCGCGGTGTCGGCCGTGAAGTTCCGGACCGGCGTGGCCTATCCCTGGTACGCGCTGGTCGGGGCGGGGACCGTCCTGGCCGTCGGCTGGCTGGCGAGCCGGGCCTGGCCCGAGGCGGCTCGGGCCGGGATGCCGGACGGAGAATTGAAGAATTGAACCGCCAAGACGCCAAGAGTCGCCAAGGAGGGAGGAGAGAAGAGCGCAAAATAGATACATGAAGATAAATTTTTCGTGTTACTTTTCTTCCTCCTGTTCTCTGCTTTCCTTGGCCGTCCTTGGCGTCTTGGCGGTTCAATCCCCCGCGATCCTCCTCGCTCAAGGCGCGAGCTTGTCCAGTTCCCGACCGATGGCCTCCATCAACGGGGCGAGGCTGGCCTCGGTGAACTCGAACTTCGCCCCGGCGGCCTCGAACAGCTCGGGCAAGGGGCGGGCGCCGCCGATCGCCAGGGCCTTGCGGTAGTCGGCCACCGCGCCGGGGCGGTCGACCAGGCTCCGCCGCCAGATTTGCAGGGCGCCGAGCTGCGCGATCCCGTATTCGATGTAGTAGAACGGATAGAGGAAGATGTGCAACTGGCGATGCCAGCCGTTGGCCCGCGCGACCTCGTAGCCCGACCAGTCGACCGAGCCGCCGAAGCGGTCGAGCAGGGCGACCCAGGCGGCCCGGCGCTCCTCGCGGGAGTGGCCGGGGTGGGCGTAGACCCAGTGCTGGAAGGCGTCGACCGTCGCGATCCAGGGGAGGATGGTGACGATTCCCTCCAGGAGCTGGCGGTACGAGCGGTCGGAGTCGGCCTCGCCGTAGAACAGGCCGAGGTTCCGGGCGCCGAGCAGCTCCATCGCCATCGAGGCGACCTCGCAGAACTCGATCGGGCTCTCGCGGTAGCTGGCCAGGGGCTCGCCCCGGCTGGCGAGGGCGTGGAAGGCGTGGCCGCCCTCGTGCAGGAGGGTCCTCACGTCGCCATCGACCCCCACCGCGTTCATGAAGATGAACGGCAGGCGGTCGTCCTCCAAGGTCGTCTGATAGCCGCCGGGGGCCTTCCCCTTCCGGTTCGCCAGGTCGAGCAAGGCGTTCCGGCGAAGGAAGGCGAACTGCGCCCCGAGGTCCGGGTCGACGTCGGCGAAGATCGCCTCGGACCCCTCGGCCAGCTTCTCGACGTCGGTGAACGGCCGGAGCGGCGGGCGGCCGAGCGGGTCGACCGAGAGGTCCCAGGGCCTCAGGCTCGGCACGCCAACCGTCCGCCGGCGCTCATCCTGGAGTCGCCGGGCCAGCGGCACGACCACCTTGGCGATCGCGTCCTGGAAGGCGGTCGCCTCGGCCACGCCGTAGTCGAACCGCTCGCGGAGGCGATAGGCGTACTCGGTGAAGCTGGGGAACCCGGCCTCGCGGGCGATCTCCTGGCGGAGGGCGATCATCCGGTCGAAGAGGTCGTCGATCTTCTCGCGGTCGGCCAGCCGGCGGGCGGCGACGAGCTCCCAGGCCTCCTGGCGGAGCGCCCGGTCGGTCTCCTCCAGGAAGGGGGCCATCTGCGAAGGGGTCCGCTCCTCGCCCCGGAAGTGGACCGTCATCGCGCCGATGACCTTTTGATACTGCTGGTCGAGCTCGGCGAGTTCGGTCTCGCGGGCGATGTTGGCCTCGCGATAGAGGGCCCGGCGGTTCTCCTGGGCGCGGTCGAAGACGCGGTAGCGGGCCTCCGGCAGGCCCGAGCGGTGGGGCGAGTCGAGGTAGCGGGCCCTCAGGTCGTTCTGGATCGGCTTGAGCTTCGGCTCGATGTCGCGGACGAACGCCAGGTGCGCGGCTTCGCGCTCCGGGTCGTCGGTCTGGCAGGTCATCGCGACGTACCGACGGACCCCCTCCTGCGAGACCGCCCCGTTCAACTCGCCGAGGTCGAACAGCCAACCTTCCAGGGCCTCGGCCGACTCGATCGGCCGTCGGAGGAGCTGGCGATACCAGGGCTCAACCTGATCCCAGGTCTTGAACTCGGCCTCGTTCGGCAACCAGCGATGCGGGAAGGTCTCGGGAACGTAGGCAAGCTCGGCCATTTCGTGAAGTCCTGGTAAGCGGGCGAAGACGGGAAGCCGATCTCGCGAAGGCCCCTCAATCACCCTAACGAGTCGACCGCCGCCCTGGCCAGCCGGATTGCCTGGGCAACGAATTGGGTTCGATCCGTCTTCGTGGATCGGGTTCGATCCGTCGCGGGGGATTGGGTTCGATCCGTCGTCGCGGATTGGGTTCGATCCGTCGTCGCGGATTGGGTTCGATCCGTCGTTGCGGATTGGGTTCGATCCGTCAGGCCGAATTGGGTTCGATCCGACGCCGAGATTTGGGTTCGATCCGTCTTCGTGGATCGGGTTCGATCCGTCGCGGGGGATTGGGTTCGATCCGTCGTCGCGGATTGGGTTCGATCCGTCGCGGAGGTTTGGCTTGGTTCGGGAGGTCATGATGATTGGCCTCGGCTCGGTCGGGTCGTCCGGCGGCGTTGGTCGGGCCGTCCGGATATATTCCGATCGAACGGGCCCGCGCAAACACACTTCTTTCGAATCTCGCGAGGGTTTCGGATCTCTCGGGCACTCGCCGCCCCCGGCTCATCCCGGTGGGCTCAGGAGAGGCTGTCGATCCACGATCCCAGCAGGAAGATGGTGAGCGCGACGAGGGTGACGGCGACCACGACGAGGGCGAGGTCCAGGCCGATCCCGAGCAGCCAGGCAAGGAAGCCGATCGGCCCGCCGTGCCGGACGCCCCAGCCTTTCAGGTCCGAAGGGGGGCGGAGATTCCTGGCATCGTCGCGTCGTCGTCGTCGGCCTCGGGCCCTCGCGGCGATGACGCCGAAGGAGGCCAGCATCGCCCCGAGCAGGACGCCGAGAATCCGGCCTTGCGGGCTGTCGGCCAGGGCGCGGAGGAGGCCGAAGAGGAGGGCCGAGGCGAGCACCAGGGCCGCCAGGTGCCAAAGCTTCCACTCCCGCCGCCGGGGGGCGTTCAAGGGATCGCCCAGCGGATCAGGAGGCCGCCGCCGAGGAGGAGGCCGAGGACCAGGGTCGAGCCGAAGGAGAGGACCAGGACCGTGGCGGCCAGGGCCTCGACGTGGGCCGAGACGGTCCGGGCCTCGCCGAGGGCCCCGACGGCCTGGAACAGCGCCATGATCGAGCCGAGCCCGGCGACGACGGTCCCCAGGCCGGTGAAGAAGACGATCACGGCGACCCGGCCGACCTCGTCGCGGACGATCGCGAAGATCAGGGCCAGGATCAGGACGAGGAAGGCCAGGGTCGACAGCCGCATCACGCCTCCCGGCGAAGCCCGCCCGGATGTCGCCGGGGCGAGCCCGATTGTAGGCCGGAACCGGCCCGGCCGCCAACCGGGGCCCGGCGTCAATCCTGGGGGATCAGGCACCAGCGGAGGGCGTCGGCCTCGGAGAGGCCGGGGGGGACCGGGGGCCGGTCGCCCCGGGTGGACCTGAGGCGTTCGAGGAGCCGGCGGCGGAGGTCGTCGGCGACCGGGGCGAGGTCGGGGCGGCCTCGGAGGTTGGTGGTCTCCCCGGGGTCGGCCTCCATGTCGTAGAGCCGCTCGTAGGGGCCGGGCAGGGGCCGGCCGGTCGAGTAGCCGTCGCGTCGCCTGCGGGCCCCGTTGCC
>JAABUK010000878.1_pt1 | contig 60688 bp, 61 predicted proteins | sample 5559141 | NCBI WGS metagenome assembly JAABUK01 (sample SAMN10711869, study PRJNA513367) | rock metagenome | isolation source: Antarctica rocks | place: Antarctica: Victoria Land, Pudding Butte nord | collected 2016-01-03
TGCGCTCCGCGCCCGAACGGAGGTCGCTCAGGACACGGAAACGCTGTTAAGACTGGACGCACTCAACAAAATGACCGTGCTGGGAATGCCACAAAGCTATGCCATTTGATTTATGCAACAACGCCCTTTAAAAGTGCAATTCCCCGCCTGCGCGGGCATCAGATTCAAGATAAGAGCAGACCTGCCGCCTGTTCACAAACCGCGTGACATTTGAAAACCCATGCCGCGCCCGTCGGGGGTGATGAACGGGGACAGGAGCAGGCCGTGGGGCTGGGCAATCTCGAGACGAGAGACGCCCGCGCCGATGGCGGCTCCGACCAAGACGTCGCCGGTGGTGTGGCGGTGCAGGCGCACGCGGGAGGCGGAGATCAGTGTTGCGCCGAGGTACCACAGGGGGGCCTGACGGGGATGCAGGCTGCTTTCCATCGTGGCAACCGCGAAGGCTGCTGTGGCGTGACCGCTGGGGAACGAGTCGTGGGCATTCGAGTCGGGCCGCTTCTCGCGGGTCAAGCCTTTCAGCCCTTCGGTGATGGCAAGGCTGACGAGGAGCGAGTCGGCGACACGCAGGGAGTGGCGCGTGCCGTTGGCCCCATCGGACAGCAGGGGCAGGCCGAGGCCCGCCGCAAGGTAAATGATGTTGCCGCTGCCCGACGCAAACTTGGCGGCGCTGCGGTCGGGCGAATCGGCCTGCGTGGGGACGGCGCAGGCAAGGCAGGCGAGCGTGGCAAGCGGCAGGGCACAAAAAGCGCGGGAAAATTGGGTCATGGCGGCCTGTTCGCCATGTGCAGCGGTGATTCCTGCCCTCTCTGCGGGTAAACTAACGGCATGACTGATCTTCCCAACACAGAAAATCCGAACACAGATATTACGCAGGACCCGGCGTACAAGGCCGGGGTCGAGTTCCGCGCACGCGGCGAATGGCCCGGCGCGATTGCGGCGTTTGAAGCCGCCGCCGGGCGGGTTCCTGATACCGCCGAAGGGGCGTACCAACTGGGGCTGACTTATCAGCTTCGGGCGGAAAGCCTGCTGCCGCCCGCGCTGCGCGAGGCAGAGCGGGCCAAAGGTACGGGGCTAGGCGATTTGGCGGCATCGGTGCTGGGGCTGGGCGTGCTGGCGGCTTCAAAAGCCTTGGGCCAGACCGACTGGATTGTGCAGTACCGGGAAGCGTTCCGGCAGTCGGTGAGCTATTTCGAGCAGGCGATAGCCCGCGACCCGCAGGATGCCCGCGCCCGGCACGCGCTGGCGCTGTCTCTTCGTTATCTGGGCCGCACCGAAGAGGCGGCAGGGGCGGCCTCGGCGGCGGCGGCGCTGTCGCCGGAAGACGTTTCCTACCGGGAGCGGGCGGAAGCAATGGACCGGGCGGCGGCGCGGGAAGGCAAGTCGTCGGGGGCGGGGGCGCTGACGTGGGACGATGTAATTCTTCCCGCACGGACCAAGCGCGAACTGCGTCAGACGCAGTTGTTGCTGGAAAACCCGGCGCTGTCCAAAGATTTGGGGATTGAGCCGCCGACAGGGCTTTTGTTATATGGCCCGCCCGGCACGGGCAAGACGACGATTGCGCGGGTGCTGGCGCATGAGTCGCACTGTGCATTTCTGGCGACGTCTCCTGCCGAAATCAATTCCATGTGGCTGGGCGAAAGCGAGAAAGCCGTCAAGAAGCTCTTTGACGAGGCGCGTGCCAAAGCCCCGGCGATTGTGTTTTTAGATGAGATAGACGCCCTGCTGCCGTCGCGTTCCGGGGGCGTCAATCAGTACAGCGATAAAGTCGTCAATCAATTTCTGCACGAGATGGATGGCTTGATTAAAAACAAGCGCATCTTCGTGGTCGGGGCAACAAACCGGCGGGATATGCTGGACTCGGCCCTGCTGCGCGGCGGGCGGCTGTCCCGCGAAATTGAAATTCCCCTGCCCGATGAACCGGCGCGGCGTCAGATTTTAGGGCTGGCAACGACGGGCGCGAAGCTGGGGGATGACATTGATTTGGACGAAATCGCCCGGCGCACCGAGCGGTATTCGGGGGCCAACTTGAAAGCGGTGGTTAATGAGGCGGGCTTGCAGGCGCTCATTCGCCTGTCCGAAGGGGACGCCGGAGCCGCCCGCGTTTTGACCCGCGAAGACTTTGAGGAGGCGCTGACGAACTTCACGCCTGCGCCCGAGGAAACCGAGACGCCAAACCCGTGGAAGATGTTCGGTGGGTAGCGAATAGTCGTAGGGGCAGGGCTTGCCCGAAGGATTCGAGGGGGTGAACCCCTTCGCTGGGGGGCGCAGACGCCGTGAACCCGCCTGCGCGGGTAAGGAGCGGAGTAGGAAATGAACTTGGCCCCTGCCTCATCCTAATTTGTCTTAATCTTCACCCGTGCAGGCGGGTTCCAGGCGCTTCGCCCCCCAGTGAGGCGGTTCACCCCCTCGGACTGTGTCGGGTCTTCTCAAACTTCGCCCTACTTTTTTGCTTACACTCAAACAAATCAAGCGGCGGCCTGCCCGGTGGGTGCGGCGGACACGCTGGGTGGGCGGGCAGATTTTGTCTGACCTCGGCCTCGGTGGGGCGAACCCGGCGGTGTGGATGCGGGACAACCCGTTTTTGTTCAAGGCGGGGCTGTCCGACCTGCGCCGGTTCCGGCTCGGGTGGCGGCTGGCGTGGACGGTGGGCGTTCTTGGGGCGATTGTACTGGGGGCGGCGGCGCTGACGCGGGCGCATCCGCAGGCGATAGGGACGGTGACAGCGGGGGCGTTTGGCCTCTCGCTGCCGCTTGCGCTGCTGTGCCTGCTGACGTTTGTTCATGCGACGATGATAACAAGTGCGCGGCAGGTGGTGGGGGTGGCGCTGGCGGAGGAAATGCGGCGGGGGACGCTGCCCGACCTGCTGATGACGCCGCTGCGGCCTGCCGAAATGGTGCTGGCGATGGGGGTGGGTCCGGCGCGGAGGGCGGCCCTGACGGCGCTGGTGGGTCTGCCGGTGTATGCGCTGCTGGCGCAGATCGGGGTGCTGACGGGCCGCGAGGTGCTGTTTCTGCTGCTGCTGTTTGCGCTGACCTGCTACGCGCCGCCGGCTTTTGCGCTTCCGGTGCGCGGCGGGGAGGCGCTGACGCCGGACACGGCGGCGGGGAAGGCAGCGAGCCTGCCGATGCGCCGGGCGGCACGTGGGGGACAGGCGGGCGCGGCGGTCTGGTCGTATGGGTTTGCCGCACTGACGATTTCGCCGCTGCTGGGGAGTCTGGGCGGCTGGCTGGTGCATCTGCTGGCGGCACTGGGGCTGACCCTGCCGGGGCCGATGGGGCGAATACTGATTATTTTCGCCTGGCCGGTCTTTGGGGCACAGCTTTTGGGGACCGCGCTGCCGCTGTTTCACGCCCGCGTTTACCCCCTGCCGTTTGTGCTGATATTGCTGGTTTCTGGCTGGGTGGCTTCGGCGCTGGAAACTGCCGCCGCGCTGTCGTCGGCGGATGCCGTGGAGATGAGCCGCCTGCCGCTGCTGTCGCGGGCGCGAACGCTGCGGCGCTGGGCGGGGCGGCTGGCCGTGCTGCTGGGCGTGGGCGTGGTGTGGACGGCGTGGGTGGAAAGCGGCGATACGGCGTCGCTGGTGGGCGGCAGTTCGGGCACAAACGGCTGGGATGCAGCGGGGCTGCTGCTTCTGCTGGGCGGGGTGTGTCTGCCGAACGCCTGCCTGCGGGCGTTTGCTTCCCCTGCCCTGTCTCTGCGGCGGGTGATGGTTCGCGGCGGGCGCCCGCTGTTCGCGGCGGGTGTGCTTTTTTTGCTGGCCTGCGCTCTTGGCGGCCTGTCGCCGTTTGCGCCAGCGGTCGGCACGGTTTGTCTGGAGCTTCTGGCGGTCGGCGCGGCTACCGTTGTCTGGGGCTGGTCGCTAATGCGCCGTCTGCCGTCGCTGGGAAAGACGCTGTTTTCCCCGCTTCTTCTGCCGCTTCTTGCTCTGTCTCTGCCTGCCCCTCTTTCTCTGCTGTCTGTTCTTAGCCCGGTGGCGGCCTGGATCAGCCTGTTTCCCCCGCTGGCCGCTCTGGCTCACAATCTTCCCTGGCATCCTGCCGCCCCGCCGCCGCTCTGGGAGTGCGTGGCGGGCATGGCCGCTGTGGGAGTGGTGCTGGCCGGGGGTGTGAAAACCCCCGGCAAAGTCAGCGTCCTTCGGATAGAGAGGGAGGCGAAAGCTCAGGCAAAGAAGCCTGTGGCGGAGCGTCATCAAACGCTGACAGCGCGGCTGATGGGCGTTGTCACGGCCCGGACGGACAACCCGCTGTTCACGCACGAAATGCGGGTGCGGACGCGCTCGGGGCGGTGGGCGGACTGGCGGATTTTTGCCCCGTTTGTCTTCCTCGCGCTGTGTGTGCTTGGGCTGACGTTCCCGGACATCATCGCCGCTGTGTCGTTTTTGTCCCCCTTTCATTTCTTTCCAAATAATTTTCTGACTGGCGGCCCGCCCTGGGCTAATCTTGCCGCGCTGACGCTGGTGGCGGAGTGCTTTTTTGTGGTCTTCCCTGCTTCGGCGCGGGGAGAGGCGCTGCTGATGCGGGACCGTCAGCGGGGCATCTGGGGGTTTCTGCTGCTGACGCCGCTGTCGGCGGCGCAGATTTTCCGGGGCAAGCTGCTGGGGCAGTCAGCGGGGCCGCTGGCCGCGCTGGGGGTGTTCGGGTTGGCCGCGCTGCTGTTTTCGCTGCTGTCGGCGCTCACGGTTGGCCTGCTTGCCGCGCTCGCAGCATGGGCGGTCGGACAGTGTTTCGCGCTGTGCCTGTGGCTGCTGGGGATTGCGGTGGGGGCGGCGCTGTCATCGTGGAACGTTTTTTCGCGGGGCCTGCGCGGGGCGGCTCCGCTGCTCTTCACGGGGCTGGCAGGCCTGGGGCTGTGGGCGCAGTTTCAGTGGCTGCCGTGGGATTTTGGCACGAACGACTGGCGGGTGATGGCAACGCGGCTTCTGGTAGGGATTGCGGAGATGCTGCCGGTTGCGGCGGGGCTTTTGTGGTTTGCGGAGCGGCGAATTGGGGCGATGCGCCGCCGGGATATTGTGGCGGGAGACGGGGCGGAATAGAGAGGCCCCCCCGCCCCAATTCTGGGGAGCCGGATAAGTGAGGAGTAGGGGCGCGATTTATCGCGCCCTTTTTTCTTCTCCTATTCCGGCTCCCCAGAATTGGGGCGGGGGGGCCTCTTTCTGTAGACATCGTCCTTCTATTTAGGGTATAATAGAACATCGGTTCGGTCGTGAGCCGAAGCGGCTTTGGAACGAGAAACCACCCCATGAACCCAACACAACTCACCCTGTTCCGGCAGGAGCCGACGGACCGCGAGATGGCGGCCACGCTGTTTAATATCGCCACGCTGCTGCGGGAGCGGCAGGACAACCCGTACCGCGTCCGGGCCTATGAGCGCGGGGCGCGGGCGCTGCTGGCACGGCGGGACCCGCACATCGCCGCCCGTCTGCGGAACTCGGACGTGCCGCTGCGGCATGGCAAGGGGGTTCTAGGCAAACGCATTCAGAGCCGCCTGCGGGAGCTGGCACGGACGGGGCGGATGGAGACGTGGGACGACCTGTGCGCGGACCTGCCGCCGTATATGGGGGCGCTGATGACGATGCCGGGTGTCGGCCCGGCACTGGCGCGGCGTCTGCACACGGATTTGGGCGTCGAAACGGCGGCGGATTTGGCGGACGCGGCGCGGTCAGGCCGGGCGCAGTCGGTGTGGGGTGTCGGCCCAAAGCGGGCGGCAGCGTGGGCGGCGGGGGAATAACGTATGCTTGCTGTAAGTGATGAAGAATTAGACCTGTTTGCCGCCGCGCTGGAAGAGATAGGCGACGAAGACGGTGACGTGTGGCGGGAGGCGGTCGCGGAGGAATACGGACTGCCGTTCGTGCTGCCGCCCCTGCCGCTGACGGCACGTTCCTATCAGAGCGGCGCGGTGGAAGCGTGGGGCAAGGCGCAAGGGCGCGGCGTGGTGGTGCTGCCGACGGGCGCGGGCAAAACCGTCGTGGCGCTGCTTGCGATGCAGGAGGCGCAGGTCTCGACGCTGATCGTTGTGCCGACGATTGATTTGATGCATCAGTGGCATGACGGGATTAAAGACAAGTTTGGGCTGGACGAGACGCAGGTGGGCATGGTGGGCGGCGGGTTCAAGAGCGAGCGGCCAATCACGGTGATTACATACGACTCGGCGGCGATGCCCCGGCGGGACTTGAGCCGCTTCGGGCTTTTGGTGTTTGACGAGGCGCATCACCTGCCGTCGGCGTCGTACCGGACTATCGCAAAACGCGCTCCGGCCCCGCTGAGATTAGGGCTTTCGGCGACTTTGGAGCGGTCGGATGGGCGGCATTTGGACCTGGCAAGCTTGGTCGGGCCGACGGTGTTTGAGCGTCAGCCTGCGACTCTGGCGCGGGACAAGCATATCGCGGACTATGATGTGAAGCGTATCTCGGTGGATTTGACCGACGACGAGCAGGCGCGGTATGACCGGCTGACGGCGGAGTTTTCGTGGTATCTGGCCGCGAACCGCACCCGGCTGATGCTGACGGGGGCGGCCAATTTATTTGAGGCGCTGATTCGGAGCGCGGGGCATGACCCGGCGGCCCGGCAGGCGCTGCGCTCGCACCGGGAAGCGCGGATGCTGGCGATGAATGCCGAGCGCAAGATACAGGCTGTCGAAGAGCTTTTGACGGAGCATATCAATGACAAAGTGATCGTGTTTTCCGAGTGGAACGCGATTGTCGGCGAGCTGTCCCGGCGGCTGTGCCTGCCTGCGATCACTTACAAGACGCACGCCGACGAGCGGCGGGATATTCTGGATAAGTTCCGGTCGCAGCAGTATTCCAAGCTGGTCACGGGGCGGGTACTGAACGAAGGCGTGGACGTGCCGGACGCCAATGTGGCGATTGTGGTCTCGGGGTCTTCGACGACGCGGGAATATGTGCAGCGTCTCGGGCGCGTGCTGCGTCCGAAGCCGGGCCGGGCGCGGATGTATGAGCTGGTGTCGCGGGGCACGAGCGAGGTGAAAACGGCCCGCAAGCGTAAGCCGGTGGAAAAGGCAGAAGCGGGCTAACCGCGCACAGAAAGACAGAACGCATGGCATTTCGGTTAGAAGATTTCAAAAAAACAAGCCGCAAAGGGGCGGGCGATGCTCCGGCTTCGGTGTACCCGCATCAGATTAAAATCACTGGCAAGGACAAAAAGATGCTGGCGCGGCTGGAAGTGGCCCTGCGGACGTTTGATCAGGGAGTCGGACAGCGTCGGCGGGACCTGGACGCACAGGCGATGACGGACTTTTTCGGCGATCCGCGTTTGGCGCGGGGCGTGGTGGCGTGCCTGGGCCGGTTCTACGGCTATGAGACGCCGACATTCGCGCAGAGTGTGGGCAAAGACGCGGCGGCGCGGCTGACGGCGGCGGGGCTGACAAAGCCGGTGCAGCTTCGGGCACAGACGTATGCTCATGTCAACGCGCTGCACGGCGGCTTCCTGCCGGAAGCGCGGCGGGCGGCGGTCTATGAGGCGCTGGCGGAGCCGTTCGGGCTGACGCCGCATCAGTGGGACCTGCTGCTGTCGCTGGATGCCGAGGAAAATCAGCTCTTGACGCGGCGCGGGGCACGGCCCGCGCCGGAGACGGTGGCGGCGCTGTACCATTTTCACTCTCTGGACACGGTGCTGAAGCGGGCGACGGCGATGTCGCTTTCCGGCAGCTGCCTGTCGTCCGCCGAGGCCGCTGACGTGCGGGCGCTCGGCGCGGCGCTGGGTGTCAAAATCGCAGTTGGTGGTGGGGGAACGACGGTGACGCTGACGGGCGACGGGGCCAATTTGTCCCGTGCCCTGCTTTTGCTGCTGCACGGCTACGGCGAGCGTTCGGTGACGGGGTGGGTGGATGCCAAGTTCGGCCCGAAGCTGTTCCGGCTGACGCTGACCACCGAGGCACTGGCCGCGCTGGGAATGCCCCGCGTGCGTCCGGTGACCGCGCCCCGTCTGGCGCGGCGGCTGGAAGCGGCGGCGGCGGTCTACAAAGACTTCCTGCGGCGTCGGGCGCGGGGGCAGGCGGGCGTGGGCGGCGCGGACGGCTGGCGCTTGATGCGCCGGGCAGAGCCTCTGGTGACGGCGGGGGGCGTTTTGCTGCCCGAGTTCCGTCTGCTGCGGGGCGACTTTCACGCGGCGGTCTGCCTCGGCGCGGAGCCGGGCGGCGAGTGGGGCGAGCCGGTGCTGACCGTGCCGCTTGGCCGCAAAGACCCCGACGCGCAGGGGCTGCTGGATTTGGCCGAGGCCGAAGCGGGAAGCCTGTTCGCCCTGCCGCCGGTATCTACACTGCCGCCGGTCCCTGCCGATGTGCGGGCGCTGTGTGACCGGGCGGCGCGGGAGGGCCTGGTGCGGGCGGGCGATGCCCGGAAGGCATTGCATCTGCTGGATGAGTCGCCGCTGATTGACTGGGTGCGTCAGTGCGGCGATGCGCGAGTGCGCTATGTGCCGGGCGTGGGGCTGTGTTCCAATGACCTGGTGGAGCGGCTTCAGGTACGGGAGTAGACGCGGGCAATTCCATGCAGGATTTCCCCTCTTGCCCGCCGAAGCTAGGCGGTGAGGGCCATGCTATGACTGCTTTTTGCCGCCTGCTCCCTGTCCTGTTCTGCCTGGTGCTTCCCGCCGCCTTCGCCCGCGCTGATACCCCGCCGGACCTGCTTGTGCTCGGAGGCTGGTCTCTCACGGCCCCGCATCCCGAAGACGCTGCGCTGACCACAGACGGCGACACAGTCGCCGTCACCGTCCGCACACCGTCCGTGCCTTTTTACAGCATTCAGCTTGTGCGCGGCCTGCCTGCTGACATCCCTGCCGGGCATCGGGTCAGGCTCCATTTTCGTGCCCGGTCCGCCACGCTTAATCCCCTGCGCGTCTCGCTGGAAAAAGACTCCGTCCCCTACACGGCCCTTGCCGACGCCACGCTCGCACTCACCCCGCAGTGGCAGGAAAAAACCATCACCGGCCCCTCGCCTGGCTATGGTCCCGGCGGTGTCAGCGCCCACTTTCAGTTGGGCCAGCAGGCCGGAACCAGAGAACTCGCCGACATCACCGCCGCCGACCTCGGCCCCGACCCGGCCCTCGCCGCCGCCCGCGCCGCGCTCCAGCCCGCGCAGATTGAGGCCCGTATTGACCGGTACCGGAAAGGCACACTGACAGTCAGAGTCGTCGGCGCAAATAGCAAACCCATTCCCGGCGCACAGGTCACGCTCACGGAGACCCGGTCGGCGTTTCTGTTCGGAGCCAACATCTTCGGCCTGAACCCCGCCGACACGTCAGCCGCGCAAAAAACCTACCAGACTGAATTCACCGGCCTGTTCAACTACGCCACGCTGCCCTTCTACTGGGGCGGGTTTGAGCCGACACAGGGGCAGCCATACAATGCCCAGTTGCAGGACAAGGCCCACTGGTGCGTCGCACACGGCATCACGCCCAAAGGCCACCCGCTCCTCTGGCATCAACTCTGGCCGGCCTGGGCACCGGACACCGCCGATGCCGCTATCCCCCTGCTTCATGCCCGCGTGTCCGATCTCGTGCCGCGCTTTTCGGACACGATCCACTACTGGGACGTGGTCAACGAAGCCAGCTCCAGCGCTCAGGGGCAAAAGCCGCCCAACGGCGAAAGCCGCTGGGTCGTTCGAGACGGTGCGGCGTCCGTGGTCGAAACCGCCCTCGGGTGGGCACGCGCCGCAGGCAAAGGTCACACCGAGACATTTCTGTACAACGATTACGACACGGGCGCAGCCAATTTAGCTCTGCTGGCGCAGCTTCAAACAGACAAACAACTGCCCGATGCCATTGGCATTCAGTCCCATATGCACAGCGGCAATTGGCCGATGGAAAAAGTCTGGGCCGTCTGCGAGGCGTTTTCGCGCTTCGGTAAGCCGCTCCACTTCACCGAAACCACAGTTCTGAGCGGTCCGCACCGCGACGGCATTGACTACGCCGGGCCGCCCGCGACCGACTGGAACACCACGCCCGAAGGCGAAGCCGCGCAGGCCGTCTATGTCACGCAGTTGTACACGGTTCTGTTCAGCCACCCGGACGTGCAGGCGATTACATGGTGGGACCTCAGCGACCGCGACGCCTGGCTCGGCGCTCCGGCGGGCCTTGTGCGCCGCGATATGGCCCCAAAGCCCGCCTACACCGCGTTGATGTCGCTCCTCCACGGCAAATGGTGGACCCAGGCCTCGGGCCGAACCGACGCCAAAGGCCGCTTCGCCTGCCGCGTCTTTTACGGCGACTACATCCTTACCGTCACCGACCGCGAGGGTCACACCGGCACGCAGACCGTGGTATTTCCCGAATCCGCCCCCCCGCGCACCGTCACCGTCCGGCTTCCTTGATTAGCTGCTACATTATTGGCTGCTACATTATTGGCTGCTACATTAACGCCCGGTTACAACCTGCTCGCTTGCCTCCGAGAAAGTATCAAAGAAGCCTCCGACAATGGAATAATACTCAATAGTATACTAATCGGAGGCCGATATGATTGATTTTGGAGAACTTCAGGAAAACCCGGAGAGCCGACGGACATTTTTGACCCGCATGGCCGCCGTGGGCCTCGGAACCGCCGCGCTCGGCTTGTTTGAAGCCGCCACGCCCCGCCCCGCAAGCGCTACGGGAAAACATCTTTTGGACATCGTGACCACCCCGGACAATGAGAACTTTCCCGGCATTCCCGGTCACGGCAAAAACCAGACCGTTTTGAACTTCGCGCTGACGCTGGAAATTTTAGAAGCCGACCTGTACCGGCAGGCCCTGAACCTTGCCGCCGGAAAGCCCCTGGATACCCCCCTGCCCGATGACGTCTCTGACTATAAACTTTCTATCCCCAATGGCGGCCTGCCGCCGCCGCACCCGCAGATGGGCTTTACCTACCTGCAGCAGTTTGCCGCTGTGGAAGCCGCTCACCGGGACTTCCTGCACGCCGCCATTCAGCAGATGGGTGGAACCCCCGTCGCCCCGAACCCCGGCGGCTACCGCGCTCCCTTCGGCGACAATTTGAAGTCGATTCTGGAAGTCATTCTGGCCGTGGAAGAAACCGGCGTCCGTGCCTACCTCGGAGCCGCCGGAGCCATCACCGATCTGAAGCTCACCCAGGTGGCCGCGTCGATCTACTCCACTGAATGCCGCCACTCGTCCGTGCTGAAGCTGACACTGATCCAGAACCCCGGCCCGTCCCGCCAGCGCGGGGATGCTCAGGTCACGCCGCGTCAGATGAGCGATTCGGAATTTGAGTTTTTCCAGACGCCGGAGCAAATTCTCACTACCGTTCGGCCATTCTTCGCTTAGTCTCCCGAAAGGAGTTTTTGATGCAAACACAAGACCGCTACATTCCTTCCTGGGAGCAGACCGTCCAGGCTACACCTGAACCCATTGCCCCAGAGACCACCGAAGAACACAGCCGCCGCCGGTTCCTGACCAGTGCGAGTCGCGCCGCCTTCGCCATCGCGGGACTCGGGGCAGCCACCATTGCCGCCACGTCCCACGGAGCCGCCAAAACACTGACCTTTAGTGATATTCCCTCACTGGGTTTGCTCAAGCTGCCCGGCCTGAACTTAAAAGCCGATGTCCATGTCCTGAACTACGCGCTGGCGCTGGAAGACCTGGAAGCCGAGCTGTACCGGCAGTGCGTCGCCCGCCTCACCACCGGCGGCGTCAGCCAGATCGGTGCGGAAATCCCTGGCCTGAACATTGACCCATATATGCCGGACGTGTATCACATCAAGGGAATTGCCCAGGTCGAGGCCGAGCACCGCGACTTCCTGCGCGGCGCACTCAAGCTCGACGGGATCATTCGCGGCCTTGGAATCGGTCCCAAGAAGTACGACTTCGGCATCCCCACCAAGAGCCGCGAAGAAGTTCTGGCGCTGCTCATTGATGTCGAAGCCACCGGCGCGGCTGCCTACCTCGGCGCCATTCCCTTCTTTGGAACCAAGATATTCCTGACCACCGCCGCTGGCATTCAGGGAACCGAAGCTCGGCACACCGCCGCCCTGCAATCTATCCAGAACCGCCTGGTCATGGACGGCATCATCACTGGCGGCGCTCCTGTCCCGCCCGCGCCTCTCGCCTCCATGAACCATGGTATTGACACCCCAATGGACCCGGACGCGGTGCTGGCAAAAGTCTCGCCGTTTATCGTGGGGTGAGGTTTCTACAAAGTCACCACGCAAATCTGATTGCTCCGGGATTGATTGCTCCGGGATTGATTGCTCCGTGCCTCTAACCTATCCGCCGGACGGCGCAAAAACGCTATCCGGCGGCCTTCCGGGCAGAAGACGCAGGCCAAAGGCAGCGGCGTATCGGCGGCATCAACACGGGGCGTCTGCCGTTCCGAAAGCCCATCTCGCACACCCACCGTAAACACACTGTCATCGGCCACGTAGGCGATGCGCTCCCCCGCCGGGTCCCAGGTAAATGCCGACGCCACCGGCCACGGGTCGTGTGTCACCTGCCGGATCGGCCCGCCATTGGGCGACACCGTCCAAATCTGTGCTTGCCCCGCCGCGTCCCGCCCCAGAAACGCGATCTCCGCCCCGTCCGGCGACGACCGCAGCCAGTGACGCGGCCCCGAAATGCCGGGATACTGAGAGTTTTCTGTGAATGTCACCCGGCGCTGATTTGGGCCGGAGTGCAGGATGTCCTCGGGCAGATCGCACACAAACACTTCCCAGAACCGCCGCCCGTCCGCCCCCATCACCTGCCCCTGAAACGCTAGCGCCCGCGCCTGCCGCGTCCCATCGCCCCGCACATACCCCGCCGTCCCAATCCAGCCGTCTTCCAGCGCCTGCCCGATGTCGTCAGAGCCGGGGCGGGGGCTTCTCACCGTGCGCGTTACCAAAGTCGAAAAGTACGTGCCATCGCGGTTGCGCGAGTGCGTTTTGTTGACCGTCACAGGTCCCGGAACAGCCACGCCGACAGTGCGCTGAGTGCTGTCTGCCAGGGCATCGTTGTAGGTGAACGACACCCATTTCCCGTCGGGGCTGAAAACATGAACATGAGAGCCGCCCCGCAGTGCCCCCGGTGTCCCCGGCGGCGTCAAATCACGGGCATCCAAATTGACCGCCTCGCCCGGACTGTCCACCAAGACAATTACCCCCTGCCGGTGCGACGGCGAGTAGGCCCAGTCCGGCGTCGGGTCCTCCGGGCCGAGGATAAACACGATTTCGTCTTTCAGCGGGTGAAACGTCGCCACGCCGCAGCACGCCCCGCGCCGCGACTCGTACATGGTCTTGATTTGCCCTGTGTCGGCGTGAATTATCTCAACCCGCGTGCCGTCAAAGACCGCCCCTTCGGCGTCCGAGCGCGTGTCATAGACCAGCCACTGCCCGTCCGGCGACCAGACGCTGCAGTTTGTCAAAATCCGTCCGCCCGGCCCTTGCGTGAGCTGTTTCTCCGTGCCGAACCTCTCCGTCAAGGCCGCGCCGCCGGTGTCACCGTCACGCTGCTTAGGTTTGCCTGTGTCAGCGCATCGTTCTTGTGGCTCGTCACGCATATTCCCGCCAGCACGTTCGGCCCCATCGCAATCGTCGTCCGGCCCCGCTCCGTCCATGTCTTGCCGTCCGGCGAAATCCAGCCGACGAACACGTCTCCCCTCCGCGTCAGCTTCACCCAGTAGGGCGTCGGTGCGGGCGTCTGCTCCGAGGTCTGCGTCTCCCCGTCTGTGCCCGCCCGCCACTGAAACTCCGCGCCTTTATCGGGCGTCAGCACAATGTCGGCAAACTTCGCCCCCGGCGCATCGCTGTCCCGCACCATGACGCCCACTTTGGTCCACATATCCTGGCGCTCGTAAGACACCACCTGCGCGGCAATCTCCCCGCTGCCGTGGAGCGGCTGTGATGTGAAGCGAAACGAGTCAGCCCTGCCGAAGATGTCCTCTCCTGAAGCGGTAATTCGGAACGCTCCGCTCTTGGGATGGGAAAACGCAGCGCCGGGTACGGCGACCGTGCCAATATCTACGCTTTTCCACGGTGCAGGCAGAGGCTTTAGTGCGGATGGGGAGGTGTCGGAAAGCGCTTTCACAGCGTCCGGGATGTCCGCCCGGCAGGGAGCAAAAGCGGCACCGACAAGAAGCAGGACAAGTAAACAAAGAGGTTTCATAAGGACATTGTAACACGGGGCGGGTGGGGCGTCAAGCAGAAACCGGCACTGGAAGTGCCGGGTATACTCCCCCTATGATACACCTTTTGTCACTGCTCATCATCCTCAGCCTCCTGCCGCTTTCGGCTCATGCCGCCCCGTTCCCGCTGACGCTGCCGTCCGCCGCGCCTGCTCCGGCGTCGTTCGACGCCCACATTCACGCCGCCGAGAATGCCGTTCGGGCGCATCTGCCGCAATTCGCCGCCACCGAGTATCAGGTCGCCCTGCGCCTCCGTCCCGCCGATGCCGACGCCCATTATGCCCTCGGCGGAGTCTGGGAACTGTTAAAGCGCCCCGCCGATGCCGAGCGGGAATACCGCCGCACCATTCAAATTGACCCCGCCCACGCCGCCGCGCACAGTGCCCTTGCGGGCCTTTTGGACGACCGTGGCCTGCTTGCCGCCGCGCTTGCCCAGAGCCAGCAGGCTCTGACGCTGGAGCCAGACAGCGCCCCGCTCCACTGTAATCAAGCCGGCCTGCTTGCCGAAGCAAGGCGCTACCCGGAAGCTCGCCGCGAATATGAGACTGCCCTGCGGCTCCGCCCCGGCCTGATGCAGGCCCGGCAGGGCCTCGCCTCGCTTCCTGACGCCGCGCCTAAACCGAAACGGCCAGACGCGCACCAGCGCCGTCCGGCGGCAGGCGCGGGCTTTGTCCCGAATATGGACTGAAGGACGGGGAGTGATTTTTTATCCAGCATTGACAGGAAAAAAGGGCAGGGTTTCCCCTGCCCTGCGTCTCTGGCGAAATCAGCGGTTCCAGCCGTAGTGGTTTCCGTTCTGCCACTTCTGGTTGTGCTTGCTGTTCCGGTTGCGGTTGTAGTTAGTGTTCCTGTTCTGGTCGTTGTCGCGGTCCCTGTTCTGATCACTGTACTGATCATCGCTGCGGTCGTTGTACTGATTATCGCTGCGGTTATCGTAGCGATTGCCGTAGCCATTGTCACTGTTATTGCCGTAGCCGTTGTCGTTACGGTCGTCACTACGATTGTTGTTACGGTTGTCGTAGAGATTGCCGTTGCCGCTGCTATTATCGTAGCGATTGCCGTTGCGATAGTAGTAGCGGTGGTTGTTGTCCTGGGACTCCTGCTTGCGGTCCTTTTCGTACTGGCTGCCTGCGAGGCCCGCGCCGGCGGCTCCGAGGAGGGCAATGGTGTTGTTGTGGCTGAAGAGGCCGTAGCCCGCGACGGCGGCTCCGGCGATTGCCAGGTTTCGGGCGTTATTTTTATTTTTTTGATCGCTGGCCCGGTCGGCAAGGGCCGGGGTGAGGGCCGAAGCCGCAAGTGTTGCGAGCAGACCGAGCGTGGTGAGTTTTGAGGTGCGTGTCATGGAAGTTGTCCTTTCCGGGTGCGCTTGAGTAATTTTTCTGCTTTTAGGACGCTGTGTGTGTAAACATTGTTCCCGAGGGAACCCGAACCGGGAAAAGGGCGTTTTAAATATTATGAAATCACTTTTGCTTTTGCCTGCCGCGCTGGCGCTCGGTGGGTCCTACTTCCTTTCTCAGCCTAAATCGGCCCCGGTGCAGGCGGTGCGGCCTGCCCCGGCGGGGATGGCCAGGGTGCTGACGGGAGATGCCGCGATGCGAGACTGGCAGACGGACGCGCCGGGGGTACGGCGCAAGCTGACCGTGCCGGACCTGCCGAAGCCGTTTAACACGCCGTCGGTGGACAATGGCGCTCACATGGTCGGTCGGCCCGAAGGGGCGCTGCCGACCGCCCCGCCCGGTTTCACGGTGACGCAGTTTGCCGCCAATCTGGACAACCCGCGCAAGCTGGTGACCGCGCCGAACGGCGATATTTTCGTGGCGGAGTCCGGGCCGAACCGGGTCAAAATCCTGCGGGCGAGCGACGGGGCGGCGCACCCGGAGACGACATCGATCTTTGCCGAGGGGCTGAAACAGCCGTTTGGGATCGCGTTTTACCCTCTGGGGCCGAACCCAAAGTGGGTGTATGTGGCGAATACGGATTCGGTGGTGCGGTTTTCGTATCACAACGGCGACTTGAAGGCGACGGGCGCGGCGCAGGTGGTCATTCCCGATATCTCGGGTGGTGGGCGGCTGCGCGGGGGCGGGCACTGGACACGCGACATCGCGTTCTCGCTGGACGGCAAAAAGATGTTTGTGTCGGTCGGCTCGCGCTCAAACCACGATGACAACGACGATGAGTTCCACCGGGCGAACATTTTGCAGTACAGCCCGGAGGGCACTCTGGACCCGAACGGCAATGGCTTCCGTATTTATGCGTCGGGCATCCGCAATCCGGTCGGCATTACGGTTCAGCCGAAGACAGGCTATCTGTGGACTTCGGTGAACGAGCGGGACACGCTGGGAGACCATCTGGTTCCTGATTATGTGACGCGGGTAAAAGACGGCGGGTTTTATGGCTGGCCCTGGTACTACATGGGGGATCATCAGGACCCGAAGTATGCGAACGGACCCGATTCGCACCCGGAGCTGGCAGGGCATATCACGGTCCCCGACGTGCTGCTTCAGTCGCATTCGGCGAGCTTGTGTTTGACGTTCTATGAAGGCACGCAGTTTCCGGTGGCCTACCGGAACCAGATTTTCGCCTGCGAGCATGGCTCGTGGAACCGGGCGCACCGCACGGGCTACAAGGTAATTATGGTTCCGCAGAAGGGCGGCGTGGCGACGGGCGAGTACATGGACTTTTTGACGGGCTTTGTGACCTCGGACGGCGATGTCTGGGGCCGCCCGGTCGGCGTGACGACCGCCCGTGACGGCTCGCTGCTGGTGAGCGACGACGGCTCCAATTCGATCTGGCGTGTGGCGTACACGGGCAAAAAGTGATCAGTCAAGCAAAAAAAGCCGCTGCTATAGAAGCAGCGGCTTTTTTTGGTTTTGCTCATTTAACAGACATTTAATAGCCTGCGTGGGCATGAGATAATCCGGCGCAGACGTTCCCTGCGGGTCGTGCAGGCTTAGTTTCTATCGCCGCCAGAGGCCACGGGTTAAAACCCGAGGCTCGGAAGTGCCCAGTGTCCAGGGGACACAAGAGTAAGAAGGACACAAGAATAAGAGCAGGCCCGCCGTGTTCGGCTCTTACGTCCCCTACACGCTGGGCTTTTTCCAGCCTCGGGTTTTAACCCGTGGTAATTTCTGGCAATTTCTTTTTGGCACCGTCTTCACCCGCGAAGGTGAACAGTCACACACGGTACCCCCGTATTCCTGCCGGTTTATGGCTGGTTTGGCTTGCCTGTGGGCTATTTTACTGGTTTTTGCGTCGTTTCCTGCCAATAAGACGGGCATGAATTACTTAAGTTTTGCAGTATTCACAGCGGCGGCATTGGCTGTGCTGGGCGGGCGGGCGGGGGCGGATGCGCCTGTGCCGACGGCGGCCTATTCGTTTAGCGGATTGGATACCACCGGGGCCAACACCGGTGGGGCGCTGCCGCTGGGCGGGCTGACGGATGGCGGGGACGGCTATTTCTACGGGGTGGCAAGCATGGGCGGGTCCCTGGGGGGCGGCACGATTTACCGTCTGCGAACGGATGGCACGGGGTTCGCCGTGCTGCATTCGCTGGACCCGATTACAGAGGGCAGTGACCCGACGGGGGCGCTGACTCCGGGCGGCGACGGCTACCTGTATGGGACCACAAGTGCGGAGGGGCCGGACGGCGCAGGGGCGGTGTTTCGGCTTCACCCGGACGGGTCGGGCTTCGCGGTGCTGCATACGTTTGACGGCGGGGAAAACGGCGGGTTTTGTCCAGCGAGCGTGATACCAAACGGGGACGGCTATCTGTATGGGGTCGCCGGGGGCGGGGACTCGGCGGGAGACGGCACGCTGTATCGAATGCACCCGGACGGATCGGGGTTTGTGACTCTGCACACTTTTACGGGAGACGCGGATGGCGGGGAGCCGCTGTCGGCTCTGGTGAAGTCGGGCGGGGCGCTGTACGGCACGACATTTCTGGGCGGTGCGTCGTCGGCGGGCACGGTATTTCGGTTGACCCCGGATGGGTCGGGCTTTTCCACGCTGTACGATTTCGCGGGCGTGGAAGATGGGGCGTCACCGGCGGCGGGCCTGACGGTCGGCGGGGACGGGCTTTTGTACGGGGCGACGGTCAGCGGCGGGGATTTAGACGACGGGACGCTGTTCCGTCTAGCGACGGACGGGTCCGGGTTTGTGACCCTGTATTCGTTTGATGCAGATATGGATGGAAGCGAGCCATATTCCGCGCCTCGGTTCGGGGCAGGGGGGCTGTTGTACGGGATGGCGTTCTCGGGAGGGCCTTCCGGTGGCGGCACGGCCTATTCGGTGTCTGGGGATGGCACGGGCTTCGCGGTGCTGGGCGCGTTCTCAGGAGATGTGGAGGGCGGCCTGCCGAGTGGGTCTCTGCTGGCAGGAGCCGCCGGACGGCTGTATGGAACGGCCTTCAATGGCGGCGGTGCCGGGTCCGGCACAGTGTTTTCGCTGGATGCTCCGGCAGTGCCGGTGACGCCGCCTGATCCAGCGCCGCCGCCGGTGACAACGCCGCCTGATCCAGCGCCTGCGCCTGATCCAGCGCCTGCGCCTGATCCAGCGCCTGCGCCTGATCCAGCGCCTGCGCCTGACCCGCCTCCGGTTGTGACGCCGCCAGTTGTGCCTCCGGTTGTGACGCCGCCAGTTGTGCCTCCGGTTGTGACGCCGCCAGTTGTGCCTCCGGTTGTGACGCCGCCAGTTGTGCCTCCGGTTGTGACGCCGCCAGTTGTGCCTCCGGTTGTGACGCCTCCGGTGACAACGCCTCCGGTGACAACGCCGCCGGTGACAACGCCGCCGGTGGTGTCGTCTGCCCGGACTCATGTGCTGTGGGACCGACAGGATGGCACGACGAGTCTGTGGACGGTGGAGACTGACGGCAGCTTCCAGCACTTTGACTACGGCCCGTATGTGGGATGGACGGCCGGGGGACTGGCAACCGGGGCGGATGGCATTTCGCATCTGCTGTGGGGCAGAACGGATGGCGCGATGTCGGTGTGGAATGTGGACGCTCAGGGGGGCTTTGTTTGCCACAATTACGGCCCGTATGCTGGCTGGACAGCGCGTATGATCAGCGCGGGGCAGAACGGAGAACAATGGGTTTTGTGGAGCCATGCCCCGGAGGGAACGATTGCTCTGTGGCGGGTCAGTGCCGTAGGAGTGCCGCTCAACATGACATATTATGGCCCCTCTGCCGGGTGGAGTCCGGTCGGGCTGTCCTCGGATCAAAACGGAGCGGTACGGATTACTTGGAACCATTCCCCAGACGGTCAAATGTCTATTTGGGACGTGAACCCAGCGACGCTCGGGTTCAGCCACAGCGAGTTTGGTTCCTACACTGGCTGGACGGTCGGGGCGCTGGCGGTTGATGCCAAAAGCAGCAGCAGCCGTGTTCTCTGGTCGCAGCCAAATGGGCTGGCCTCACTCTGGAACCTGTCCGGGCAGGCGTTCGCACACACGGAATATGGCCCGTATGAGGGATGGAAGGTCCGGGCAGATGCGGTGGGCGCGGATAGCATTCCGCACCTGCTGTGGAACAGGGCCGACGGCGCGATGTCGGTGTGGAATGTGGATGCTCAAGGGGGCTTTACCTACCATAATTACGGCCCGTATGCTGGCTGGACGGCGGTGGCTGTGAGCGCTGGTCGCTAGTCTGAAAAACGAGGAGAAGCGATAATCGCTGACGCCGCAGGCCCCCAATTCGCAAAAATTGGGGGCCTGCGGCGTTTCATCTGTTTGTCTTGTTTTTTGGGTATGATATATCGGGACAATACTATGGCAGATTGGAATGAGCAGAGCGGAGAAAATCCGGTTGCGATCAGCGCGAAACGCTGCCCACAGTGCAGCAAGGTGGTTGGTCTTCATGTGTCTGAATGCCCGGACTGCGGGCATCTGTTTCGCACCCGGTTCCAAGAATCTATCAACCGGACGCAGGCATTTGACGCGGTGCTGCTGCCGCGTGCGAACCGCCCTGCCCCCGGTCCGTCTGCGGGTCCTGCTTCCGGGTCATCTGCTGGTCCGTCTGCGGGTCCCTTGCCCCCTCGTTCGCGCCGTTCTTACTCGCGCCGGGTGCGCCGAGTTCGTTTTTCCCCGCTGTCGGCGATTTCGACGTTCGGGCTGGCGTTTCTGGGCAGCTTTTCGCTGGTTGCCCTGCTGGGCGTCGGAGCGTGGACGGTGCTGGGGCTGAACCGGACTGAGCCGCCGCCGCCGTCCGCAAAGCGGGCGGCGCTGACGAGTAAGTCGGGAGGTCTGCGGACCGGCGATGCGCGGGATTTGTATGGGCAGATTATGCTGTCGATGTCGCTGTACGACTTGCAGCAGGTGGCGGGGGGAATGGGCCGGGTGATTCGCTCTTCGAACCCGCACACGCTGATACTGTCGTATGACTACCCGGAGCAGAGCGTGCGTGTTTCACTGTACCGAATCGACCCGGTGAGCGACGACTACCGGGTGCAGGCAGTGGCGCTGTACCATGGGCGGCATCTCTTAAACCACACTACGGGAGACTAGCAATCGCTGATCTTGAGTTGACCCTGCGCGGCAGTGCCGCGCAGGGTTTTTTTGTGCCTGGAAAAATAAGTAGACAGAATACGGCTAAAACGCTTGACATACCCAAAGAAACAAAAGTATACTATTTTTGTTCCTGACCGGGAGTGGATACCAAATCCAAACGCTCCTCCCGCGCTCCCGGTCAGGGCATTTCGCAGACAAAACGGGAGGCAGCGAAGAGAAGAAAGGACGGATCAAATGACGGCACTGGCACAGGGGTATGATGCCCGGCGGCGAGACGGGGCGCTGATTGCGTACCCGGTGGCGGCGGGCGGGCATATTTTCAAGGGCGGTCTGGTGGCGGTGGCGGCCTCGGGGTTTGCGGTTCCGGCGGCGGACGCGGCGGGGCTGACGTTTGTGGGGGTGGCCTATGAAGAGGGCGACAACCGCAGCGGGACAGCGGGAGCACGGACGGTGCGCGTGCTGAAGACGGGGGTGTATACCTACGCCAAAACGGGTGCGTCGGCGACGGACATGGGCAAGGCGGTGTTTGTGGTGGATGACGGGGCGGTGACGACGACGGCGACGGGCAGCAATGTGGCGGCGGGCGTCGTGGTAGGCGTTCCCGACGCGGGGCACGTCTGTGTGCGGATTGATGGAAAGGTGAGCTGACAATGAGCGAAGACAAGAGCGAACAGATGATCGTAAAAGCATTTGTGGAGTCTTCTGTGCCGGTAACATTCGGCGCGGGGGAAGTCGTGGAAGAGCGCCCGGCACGGCTCTTGGAAGCGGGGAATTACCCGGACAAGGGGCTGCGGGTGACGGAGGCGGACCTGGACGGGATTGCGGCGCGGTTCCCGAAGGGAGGCGTGCCGGTGAAGGTGGAGCATACGGATTCGCCACTGGACCCGCTGGGGCAGGTGCGGCGAGTCTGGCGGGAAGGGGGGGCGCTGCTGGGAACACTGACCTTTCCAGCGGATTTGGCGGGGTTTCTGCGGCGGCGGGGTGCGGCGCGTCTGTCGGTGGGGCTAACCCGCGAGCCGCTGACGCTGTCTGAGGTCTCGCTGGTCTTGAAGCCGCGTGTGGCGTCGGCGACTTTGATGAATGACGGGGAAGAGGCCGTGAATACGGAGATTGCCCGCCTGCGAGCCGAGCTGACGCGGCGGGAGGTGGACGGACAGATTACGGCGCTGAAGGCGCGGGGACGGCTGGTTCCGGCGTCGGAGGGGCTGGCCCGTGCTTTGCTGGCTGTAGGGAACGGGGCGACCGTGACACTGGCTGAGGGGCCGGAGCCGGTGGCAGACGTGTTTTTGCGGTTTCTGGAGCGGCAGCCGCCGGTGGTGACGTTCGGCGAGAGCGTGCCGTCGGCAGAGGAAGGCGAGGAAGACGGGTTCACACACAGCGAACATACGTTCCTAAAACAACTGGGGGTACGCCCGGCGGAGGTGGCCGTGCGGGTGCGGGAAGAGCGGGAAGCAAAGGAGAAACATCATGCACATTGATCTTCAGGGGCTGGTGGCGCTGGGGGTGGGACTGCACCTGCTGGCGGCTCTGGCGAAAGCCGTGTGGAAGACGCCGCAACGGCAGGCGCAGATCGACACGATTGAGCAGAAGGTGAACGACATTTTGACGGAAATGAAAGGAGTGACCAAATGACACTGGTGAAATCGGATATCCCCGAACTGCTGACGGCGGGGCTGAAAACGGCATTTTTTCAGACGTTTGGCGAGACGGCGTCGCAGTGGGACCGGGTGGCGACGACGGTTCCCTCCACGCACGATACGGAGAACTATGCGTGGCTGGGGGCGCTGCCGGGGGTGCGCGAATTTGTGGATGAGCGTCAGCCGGGCGAGGTGAAGGCGTATCAGTATGCCATTCAGAACCGGACGTGGGAAAGCACGATCAGCGTGGACCGGACGGCGCTGGAAGATGATCAGTACGGGCAGATCGCGCTGCGGGTGCGGGAGATGGCGCGAGTGGCGCGGCAGCATCTGGACGTGATTGTGTTCGGGCTGCTGGGGACGGGCTTCACGGCGCATGGCTATGACGGGGTTCCATTTTTCGGGACGCACACGCAGGGACAGTCTCAAAGCAATGTTCAGAGCAATGTTCAGAGCAATGTTCAGAGCAATGCTGGAGGGGCAGTGCTGAATGCGGCGTCTTTGCAGGGGGCGATCACGGCAATGATGCGGTTCACGGATGACACGGGGCGTCCGGCGGGGGTGATGCCGAGCGTGCTGGTGGTTCCGCCGGAGCTGTACTGGGAGGCGACGCAGCTTTTGACTTCGGCCTATTTCCCGGACCCGGTGACGCAGGCGGCGCAGGATTTGTCGGCGAACCCACTGCGGGGGATGCTGACGCTGCTGACGACGCCGTTTCTGCCGTCGCCGTCGGACTGGTTTCTGCTGGACACACGGCGTCTGGTGCGGGCGGTGGTGCTGCAAATGCGAAAGGAGTTCGAGTTCAGCGCATTGGAGGGCAGCTCGGAGAACGGGTTCCTGCGGGATCAGTATTTGTACGGCGTTCGCGCCCGGTACAACGTGGGCTTTGGGGACTGGCGGGCGGCTTACGGGTCGCAGGTGGGCTAGGAGCCTATTCTGAGCAGGAGGGGAGTCGGGGGTGTGAAAACCCCCGGCAGGGAAGCACCCTTTGGCTGAGGAGGAAGGAGTAAAAAGATGGCGGTTTTGCCGGTGACACGGGATGCGCTGAAGCGGCTGTGCGGGGTGGATGTGGGGGACACGTCCGAGGACGCGGACTGGGACGCGCTGATTTCGGAGGGGCAGCCGGTGCTGGAATATGCCCTGGACCCCGAGGTGCTGGCGGCTTCAGCAACAGATGATGGGCTGCGGGCGACGCTGACGCTGGGGGTGTCGGAGGTGCTGGCGGGGGAATGGCTGCGGCGGCGGGCGTCTGAGCCGGGTGCGGCGGACGATTTTCATGTGGGGCCGCTGACGGTGACGGCGTCGCGCATGGATGGCCCGGCGCAAACGGGGGCGCGGCTGGCGGCACAGGGGATGCGTCGGCTGGGGCCGTTTGCAAGGGCGACGGACGGCACGGGGCAGACGCCGCTGCTGCTGGCTTCGGTCGGGGCGTGGCATGGGGAGGGACAGCGAGATGACTATTTCGGCGAGTGAGGGACGGCGGCGGCAGGCGCGGGTGTCGGCGGGGTTCCGGCGGTTCGGGGAGGCAGTGACGGTGGAGCGGGCGGGGGCGTCGCGGGCGCGGCGGGGGGTGTTTGGGCCGCTGGATTTGGCGTCGTCGTCGGTGTATTTTGATGCGAATGAGGCTGTTGGCCTGACGCGGCCCGGCCTGCTTTTTTATGGGGACGGAGCGGACGCCGACCCGCCGCAAGCGGGGGACATTTTCACGCGGGACGGGCGGCTGTGGACGGTTCGCAAAACGCAGACGTTCCGCCTGGGGGATACGCCGCTGGTGGCGGTGGCGGTGTGTGATTAGTAACACGAAAGGAGAGCAGCGATGAGTGCGATTTTAGACAAACAGTCAGACAAAGAGGGGGCAGGTCTGCTGCCGCCGACGGAAGGGTATCCGTGGTACAGCGTGCCGCTGGACCCGGAGCGGCTGCGGCGGTATCTGGCAAGCTGTCAGGCGCATGGGGTCGGCTATGAGCTGGGGGCAAAAGCGGACGAGTTGCAGGCGGTTCCGCCGGATTACACGGCGATTGACTGCTCGGGCTGGGTGCGGGCGGCGGTGGCGGTGGCGACCGAGGGGCGAACGATTTTGCCGGATGGGTCGGCAGTGCAGAACGACTGGTGCGCGGCGCAGGGACTGAAGCGCAGTACGTGGGCGGCGTGCCGATTGCAGGATGGGCTGACGCGGATTGGGTTTATCCGGCCCAACCGGTTTCGGACGGTGGGGCACGTTTACCTGTGCCGTCTGGGGCGGACTTTGGAAAGCTGGGGCGGGCATGGGCCGGGGAGCCGTTCGGTGATGACGCATATTTTGAGTGCGGAGACGACGGATGTGTATGTGCTGGCGGTGCGGCTGTAGCCGCGTTACGAAAGGACAAAAAGCAATGAAACTGACACTGCCGTTTTGGACACGCAAGCCCCCGCCGCTGGGCGAGAGCGTGCCGACTGAAGGCGCGGGACTGCTGGGGGCGGCGCTGCCGCTGATGTGGGGCGATGGGGACGCGGGGGCGGTGAGGCCGGAAACGTACCGGCGAATGCTGCGGGACCCGCAGGTGAAGGCGTGTCTGACGACCAAAAAATACGCGGTGCTGTCGCAGGGGTGGACGGTTCACGCGGCGGACGAGACGGAGGAAGCGCGGGCGGCGGCGGGGTTTGTGCGGGACGTGCTGGACCAAATGGGGGGCAGTCTGACCGAAGCGCTGTCGGATTTGCTGGATGCGCTGGCGACGGGGGTGTCGCTTTTAGAGATCGTGTACCGCCGCATTGAGACGGGGCCGGACGCGGGGAAAATCGGGCTGGCGGCGCTGAAGCCGAAAAATCCGGCGGGGTTTGCGTTTGAAACAGATAAGTTCGGTACGGTGACGGGGCTGCGGGCGTGGGACGGGACGGTGTACCCGGCAGGTAAGTTTCTGCGCTATTCCTATGCCGCCCGCTTGGGCGCTCCGGGGGGAGACAGCGACCTGCGGGCGGCGTATGGCCCGTGGCGGGTCAAGCAGCAGATGCTTTCGTGGTGGGCGAAGTACCTGGAAAAGTTCGGGATGCCGACGGTGACGGGGACGTATGACCCGGCGCGGGGGTACGGGACGGAGCAGCAGCGGGAGCTTTTGCGGCTGGTCTCGCAGGTGCATAACGAGAGTGCGCTGGTAATCCCTTCGGACATGAAGCTGGGACTATTGGAAACATCCCGCCCGCAGGCGGCGGGGTTTGCCGAGGCGGTGGAGTATCTGGACCGGGCAATCGCCAAAAGCATTCTCGGGCAGACGCTGACCTCGGACAACACGGGCGGGCAGGCATCGTATGCGCTGGGAAGCGTGCATCGGGATGTGCTGGGCTTCCACCTGCATAAAGTGCAACGGGATTTGGAGGAAACGGTGCTGCGGGCGCAGCTTTTCGCGCCGCTGACGGCTTACAACTTCGCGCCGGGAACGCCGGTCCCAAAGTTTGCTCTGGGCACAGTGGACGAAGGGCGGCTGGCGACGGCGGGGCGCTTGATTTCCGATTTAGTCGCGGGCAAGGTGATTGCCCCCGACGAACCCTGGATACGAAGTTATCTCGGTTTGCCGGGCGCACGGGAATAAGTGGAAATAAGAATGGGGGGGCGTTGACAGAGCAAACATTTGTTTGCTATAATAGCGGCGATACCAAGTTTAGTGAGACAAGTGAAGTGAGACAAGAGGACCCTATGCGAAAGACGCCCCCCACCCTGCCCGCCAAAAATCAGCCCGTGCCGCCTGCCAAAACCCCGGCTCCTGTGAAGCCTGCTGTTAAGCCCAATGCCAAAACAAAGCCCCCGGTTCCCGCGCCGGTACGGGTGATTGCGGAAACCACCGGGGCCGGGGGCCGCGCCTGGAAGATGAGCGGGCGGCACGCGGTCGCCTATGTGCATGATGCCGTGCTGGCGAGCGAGCTGCTGGCGACGGACCCGAAGCGCGTGGCACAGGCAGCGATGGCGGTGTATTACGACCGCAAGGGGAAGCCGTTTGCGTGGCAGCTACGGTTTGACGCCCAGCGGTGGGATGAGGTGGTGGCGCGTCTGCTCTGACATCATCGGCTTTGATGACGCAGAATGCTGACGATGGAACGCCCGCCAGACCTGCGCGTCCGGCGGGGGCAGCAGGAATGCCGAGGGCGGGGGCATCGGCGGCGTGGCCGGGGCGGCCTGCCAGGGGGCGAACGCTGCCAGGGCGGCGACAACGGCAATTACTGCCAGCAGGCGCAGCAGGCTGAAGGGCTTTGTGTCAGGTGGTGGAACTGTATACATCGGGGTCTTGCCTTTTCCATTACGAGAAAAACCGGATAGCCGTGCGTATTCATACCAATACCTCTTCCTGCATAAACCTTGCCAATCTCGTAGAATTGCCGTGAGCCTGCCCTCCCCTGCCGCCGATAATCGCAGCGGGAGACTATTTATTGTGCCGGAAACCGAAGAAATGTCGCGGGACGCGGTGACGTTTCTGATTGAAGCGTATGCCAAGCTGGTAGAGGGTTTGCTGGACCCGAGGGCAAGCCCTGCCGGGCTGGAGTTTGCCTACAGCCGCCTGCTGGGGATGCGCGGGGGCGTCTGCCGCCTGTGTCCGCGTGCCGATATGGACCAGCTTGCGGACAAAACGGCCCGGCGCTGGGAATGGGCGGAAACGCACCTGCGGGAGTTTCTGGGGAACACCCTGCGCGAAGGCGGCACGGGGGAAGTGGCGCGGCGGGTGGAGCAAGGCTGGGCGGACAGCATTGAGCGGTATGTGCTCATGCTGGCGGCGCGGATTGAAGACGCGGATGTGCCGGACAAAATCGGGCTGCTGAAAGGGATTGACATGGTGAGCCTGCATCTGGCGCAGCGGGAAGTGTTCGCGCTTTCCGAGCGGCTGGCCCTGCCGCTGGACAACACGCACGCGGTCAAGCTCCGGGTGCGTTTGCTGTCGCTGTTTCTGACCCTGCACCGGGGCGGCTTCAAGACGGCTTACCCCGCTATCCAAAGCTACCGGCAGACATTCCGCATTCACGACCCGGTGGCGTACCCGTGGTGGTTTGTGGACTGCCGCCTGACCGAGCGGCAGCTCAACTGGACGCACCGCCGCATCCCGGCAGCAGAGCTTGGATGGCGGTTTTAGAGCCGCCAGAGAGTGACTGCGCCGTCCAGCCCGCCTGTCACAAGCGTTTGCCCATCCGGTGAGAATGCGGCACACAGCACGGCATTTTTGAAGCTTTCATCCGCCGCCATCGGCTCGTGCTGAAGCTCATGCGTCACCGACCATGTGGCAGTGTCCCAGAGACAGGCAATGTTGTCCGCGCCGCCTGTGGCAAGTGTCGCCCCGTCGGGCGAGAAAGCCAAACCCCACGTCTCCTGCTTGTGCGCCGTAAACTCTGTCAGCTTCGATGTGAACGCAGAGTTCCAGATACTCACATTACCCCCATTGGTAGCGCTGGCGGCCCGCTTGCCTTCGGGCGAGAAGGCGACCGCATAAATATACGCCGCGCCGACATCTGCCGTTTTCTTGAGACGCCAGGAGGCGGTGTTCCTGATGGTGATGGGCCGCTCAGAATCGTCCGAGAAATCACTTGGCTGGATGATTGCGATCTGTGAGCCGTTCGCACTGAACGCCAGGTCCCAGACGCCGCTCGTGCCGTAAAGCTGCCGCTTAGGCTGCCATGTAGACGTGTCGTACACCGTGGCGTTCTTGTGCAAACCGCCGCTCACAAGAGTTTTGCCGTCCGGCGAGAAAGCGACGTGGCCGCGCCGATGCCCGGAAAGCACCCGTACTTCATTCCATGTGCCTGTTTCCCAGAGGCGAACAGCGCAGTCGTAGCCGCCCGTGGCAAGTGTCTGACCGTCCGAGGAGAATGAGGCCGACGTGACACCGTCTTCGTGGGCAAAAAACGAGTGGACCGATCTCGGCTTGTCAGTCATTTTCTACCGCGTCTGCGTGACTTTGGAAAGGCCGCGTGGGTTGTCGGGGTCGAGGCCCTTTCGCAGGGACAGCCAGTAGGTAAAGAGCTGACCGGCGATGATATACACGAGGGGGCTGACCCATTCAGCGGCGGCGGCGGGGATACGCAGGGCGGTTTCGCTGCCTGCGAGGAAGGCGGCGTCGTGGGCGAAGCAGATCAAAGCCGGGTTCTGAGCACGCAGCTTTTCGGCGATTTTTGCCATCGGGGTAAACGCTTTGCCGTCGGCGGCGAACAGCAGGCAGGGAAAACCCGCCGCGACCTGGGCAATCGCGCCGTGCTGGAACTGCGCGGCGGAATAGGACTGGGCGGCAATCAGGCAGGTCTCGGTCAGCTTCAGGGCCAGCTCATTGGCGGTGCAGTGGTTATAGCCCCGGCCCAAAATGACGCAGCCTTTCATGTCGGCGTAGCGCTCGACAAGCTGCCGGGCAACATCCTCCATCGCCAGCGTCTGCTCCATCGCATCGGCGGCGCGGCGCAGGTGTTCCAGCCGCTCGGGGTGGCTTTCGTCCATCGCGGTGGACAGCAGGGCCAGCATGGCGAGCGAGCCGGTGTAGGTTTTGGTGGCAGCGACGCCGATTTCCTCCCCCGCACCGACCAGCAGCGGGTATTCAGCGGTCTGCGCCAGCGCTGAGGTGGGTTCGTTGGTGATGCAGGCGGTCAGCGCCCCCGATTCGCGGGCGCTTCGGACAACATCAATGACATCCGGCCCCGCGCCCGACTGCGAGATGCCCAGCACCAGCGCGTTCTGCTCGAGCTTCGGCAGGGAGCCGTAAAGCGTGAACACCGACGGTGCGGCGAGAGCGACGGGCAGGCCGTGCTGGATTTCCAGCATATATTTACAGTACAGCGCGGCGTTGTCCGACGTCCCGCGTGCGGCAACATAGGCATACGCGATCTTGCGGCGCTTGATTTCAGCGGCCAGGGCTTCGACGCAGTGGAATTCTTCGCTGATAATCCGGCGCACGACCTCGGGCTGCTGCCGGATTTCGTCGAGCATATGTGACATAACGCGGTCCTTGTTAGTGTGAGTTAGGTGAAGATAATCGCCCGCGCAGGGCGGCCAGCAGAGAGTAGGCCGCCGGGCCGCCGCTGTGAACAACGCCCAGAGGAACGTGAGGCTTGGGCGTACCATGAAAGTCCGAGCCGCCGGTCACCAGCAGGCCGAGACGCCCGGCCAGCGCCAGAAACCGTTCGGTGTCGGCGGGGCTGTGCTGCGAATAGTAGGCTTCAATGCCGTCCAGGCCGTCGTCTTGGGCGAGATGTTCCACCCGCGCCGCCAGCGCCGACGCCGACTGCGGAACGAGGCCGGGATGTGCCATGACGGCGACCCCGCCCGCCCGGTGCAGGAGGGCGATGGCCTCATGGGCCGTCAGGCCCTGTTTGGGCAGGTACAGAGGCTTGCCCGTGGCGAGGTAGCGGTCAAAGGCTTCCTGCACCGAATGGACGATGCCCTTTTTGATCAAAGCCTGCGCGAAATGGGGCCGGGCAATGACTTCGCTGTCTTCTCCCGCCTCGGCCCGGACATCGTCCATCGTAACGGGCAGGCCCAGTTCGGCCATCTTTTCGGCCATGAGCGCGTTGCGCTCGGCGCGGGCGACGCGCAGGGCGGCCAGCGTCTCGGCCAGCTCCGGGTTATTTGTGTCAAAGCCGTAGCCGAGCAGGTGAAAGCGGCCTTTGTCGTCTTCCACAGACAGCTCCACGCCGGGAACCAGCTCCAGACCAACCGCCTGCGCGGCCTCCCGCGCTTCGGCGAGGCCGCTCGCGGTGTCATGGTCGGTGACAGCCAGTGCCGCCAGCCCGAATTCGCTGGCTTTGGTAACCAGTTCCGTCGGCGAGAGGCTGCCGTCGGAGGCGGTGGTATGAGCGTGCAGGTCAATCCCGGCGGGCTTAGTCATAGGGCATTATAGCCCTGCGGCTCCGTGCAAGTCAAGTTGAGACAGAGTCAAGGCGGGCCGGGTCCAGAACGACGTGCTTGATATGGGTGCGGTTCCATGTATAGGTGATATGCACCAGCCCGTCACGGGTTTGAATGACAGCGGGGTAGGAAAACTCGCCGCTCCCGTTTTCCAGAATGGTCGCCCGCGTCCATGTTTTGCCGTCTCTGGAAATAGCCACAGCCAGAAGATTACGGTCTTTCGTGGTCGGGTTGTAGACCAGCAGAAAGCGCCCGTTGCGCAAGGTCACGGCGTCCGTGCCGGAGTTTGGGTTCGGCAGGTCGGTGAGCGTCATCGGCCCCCATGTCTTCCCGCTGTCTTCGGAGTCAACCGTAAACACGCGCTTCTGCTTCGTCCGCCCTATGGCCTGAAGCCGGGAGGGCGTGTGAACTAAAATGCTCGGCTGAATAGCAGCAATCGTTTTGCCGTCATTGACCGGCCCGGTAGACGACCATGTCTTTCCATTGTCTGTGGAACGCTCAAAGTGGACACGCCAGCCGTCGGTTTCAATGCTGGACGGGCACAAAATCGTGCCGTCGGCAAGCTGCACCGGCTTGTTTTTGATCGGTCCCAGAATGCCTTCTGGCAGGCGGCGCGGCGCGGACCACGTTTTGCCGCCGTCACTTGATTCTATGAGCATTCCCCACCAGTTCGTCCACGGTGCGGGGCCGACCTTGTAGAATAGCAGCAGCGGGCCAGTGCGGGGCTGAAACAGAACCGGGTTCCAGCAGGGCCAAAGCGTTCCGTCTGCCTGCCGTCCGCCCGCGACTTCCACCGGCGCGTCCCACTTGCCCCCCGTGTGCCGGGACACCCAGATGCCGACATCGGGCTTGCCTTCCGTCGTGCCGCCAAACCACGCGGCAATGAGTCCGTCGTCCGTTTCGGCAATCGTGGAGGCATGGCAGGACGCAAACGGCGCGGTGTCAAAAATAAACTCGAATTTCAGCATGGCCTGCCCCGTCGGCGCGTCCTGTGTCGGCACGGCAGACGCCAGGGACACGGCCCCCAGCAGCAGAACAATCATTGCACAAATCGGTGTGGTCACTCTTTCGCCTTGTCGTCTTTCTTGCCGAGCGCATAGCCCGCACTGCCGCTGGCAATCGCCGTCAGCACCGTGGACGTAGACTGCTTCTGCGCCTCGGTGGCGTTTGCTTTGAACGCAAATAAACAGACCCCCAGCCCGAAGAATCCCAACAGCAAAAAGCCCGCCACGGCCAGCGTAAGAGCGTGTTGAAAAAGTCGAAATTTCCAATGCTGGGCTGGAATTTGCTCGTCTGAAATCGGGCATGGCTTCTAAAACGCCAGCCTCCATTGATACAAAAAAACGTCGTTAGACACCAGAAAGCCGACTTTTTCAACACCCTCTAAGGAGGCTGACCAGACGGGCATGAGCGACATCGGCGGCTTCGCGGCTTTCCCGCGCCACCCGTGCGGCGGGCTGTTCGTATTTAAGCGTGGCCTCGGTCAAGGTGCTGAAAACCTCCACTGCTTTCGGCGTGTCCCTATTATTACACATATATTACGCAATCTACTCATGCTGCTTGACTCAGGCGCTTGGCGGCGGCTATACTCTTACTTGTCACGGCAAGGATGGGGAAGAGTAGGCGGCGCGAAAGCGTCAGAGAGGGGACGCGCCCGCTGCAAGCGTCCCTCGCATGAGGCCCGCCGAAGGTCGCCCCGGAGCCAAAAATCAGAATTAAAGCGTCTGCCCGGAGAGTGTCCGGGCGGGAAGCAAGGTGGTACCGCGCCTGCCGCTTCAGCCTGAGATTATTTTCAGTGAAGCCCTCGCGTCCTTGCGGCAAGTCCTGTGCAGTCAGCACGGGGCGCTGCCGCCTGGGGCGCGGGGGCTTTTTGTGATTTTGGGGCCGTAGAGAAGGCCAAGAGTTTGGGCATCACGGGGCTGAACCCCCATGCTTTAAAAGAGCAAGCCCCCGCCTTCGCGGGCGAAGATACACTAGGAACGTAACTTCTTATGCCCGCGAAGGCGGGGAATCGCCCTTCAAAGCATGGGGGTTCAGCCCCATGCTTACCGTGTTCACCGTATCTACTGACCGACTGGAAACAAACTAATGGAAAAAGCATACGAACCTCAAGAAGTGGAAGCGCGGCTGTATGCCGAGTGGGAAGCGGGTGGATACTTTCATGCCGAGCCGACGCCGGGGAAGCCGAAGTACAGCATCACGATCCCGCCGCCCAATGTCACCGGCAGCCTGCACATGGGGCACGCGCTGAACCATTCGGTGCAGGATGCGCTGGGGCGCTGGCACCGGATGCGTGGGTTCACGACGCTGATTTTGCCGGGCACGGACCACGCGGGTATTGCGACGCAGACGGTGGTGGAGCGCGAGATCGCTAAAGATGGCGAGACGCGCTACACGCTGGGGCGGGAGGCGTTCGTGGAGCGCGTGTGGCTGTGGAAAGAGCAGTACGGGGCGCGGATTATCTCGCAGCTCAAGCGGCTCGGCTGCTCCTATGACTGGTCCCGGGAGCGGTTCACGATGGATGCGGGCTATGCCGATGCCGTGGTGGAGGCGTTCGTGCGCTTCTATGACGCGGGATTAATCTATCGGGGCAAGCGGCTAGTGAACTGGTGCTGCTTCCATCAAACGGTGATTTCGGATATTGAGGTGGAGGAAGAAGAGCAGGCGGGGCATCTATGGCATATCCGCTACCCCTTCGCCGACGGCTCTGGCTCGGTGACCGTGGCGACGACGCGGCCTGAAACGATGCTCGGCGATGCCGCCGTGGCCGTGAACCCCCAAGACGAGCGATATTTTGGCCTCATCGGCAAAGAGTTTGCCTTGCCGCTGTCGGACCGAAAAATCCCGCTGATTGCCGACGAGTACGCGCAGGCGGAGTTCGGCACGGGGGCGGTCAAGGTGACGCCCGCGCATGACCCGAACGACTACGAGGCGGGCCTGCGTCACAATCTGCCGCAGATCACGGTGATTGGCTTTGATGGTACGATGACCCCCGAAGCCGGGGATCGCTACGCCGGGCTGGACCGCTACGAAGCGCGAAACTTAGTGGTGGCCGATCTGGAAGAGATGGGCTTATTAGAAAAAGTCGAAGACCACAAGCATAACGTGCCGACCTGCGAGCGCTGCCACACAACGATTGAGCCGCTGCTGTCCGACCAATGGTTCATGAAAATGGCCGGGACCGAACTGGTGCAGCGGGCGGTGGACGTGGTGCAGGACGACGAGACGCAGTTTGTGCCGGAGCGCTACAAGAAAGTCTACTTAGACTGGATGGACGGCATCCGGGACTGGGCCTTATCGCGCCAATTATGGTGGGGCCATCGCATTCCCATCTATTACAAGCCCGATGGAACCTCTGTCGCCGCCCGCTCTCTGGAAGAGGCTGTCGAACGTGCGGGCACATCCGACCTCACTCAAGATGAAGATGTGCTGGATACGTGGTTCTCCTCGGCCCTGTGGCCGTTTGCGACAATGGGCTGGCCCGCCAAGACGCCTGAGCTGGCCTACTTCTACCCGACCGATATGCTGACGACTGATCGTTCGATCCTTTACCTGTGGGTGGCCCGGATGCTGATGACGGGCCTGGAGTTTATCGGCGAAAAGCCGTTTGCCGAAGTCTATATCCACGCCACAGTGCTGGACAAAAAAGGTCGCCGGATGTCCAAGTCCAAAGGCAATGGCATTGACCCGGTCGATATGATTGACAAGTACGGCGCGGACGGCCTGCGCTTCTCTCTCTTAAGATTGGCCTCCAAAGGCCAGGACATCAAGTTCAGCGAGGACCGCGTGCCGGAGTCCCGCAACTTCGGCAACAAGCTGTGGAACGCAGCGCGGTTTGTGCTGATGAACGTGGGTGAAGAGGCCCCCCCCGCCCCCAATTCTGGGGGAGCCGGAGGAAGAGCATTGCCGGAGCGGTGGATTTTGTCACGCTTGCAGCACACCATCCGGGCCGTGGACGCGGGGCTTGCGGGCTACGACATGGACGATGCCTGCACTGCTCTGTACGAGTTCCTGTGGAGCGAATACTGCGACTCGTTTGTGGAGCTGTGCAAGCCTGCCTTGCAGGGGCCGGACGGGGCGGCGAAAGCCTCGGCGCGGGCGACACTGCTGAGTGTGCTGGATGCCACCGTGCGACTGCTGCACCCGTTTATGCCATTTGTGACCGAGGCCATTTGGCAGAACCTGCCTGCTGTCAATGGTGAGGCACGCGGCAGTATCTGTGTTGCCCCGTGGACGGAAGTCAGCGAAGCGCTAATTGACGCTGAAGCCGAGGCAGGTATGGGACTGGTTCTGGGCAGCATCACGGCCCTGCGCGGCCTGCGGGCGGAGTTCACACCCGGCGGCCCGGAAAACGAGGCCGCCCGCACCGCAATGCTCACGCGGCGGCTAACCGTGACCGCCGTTCCCGAAACCAACATAGCCCTGATGGCACTGGCTGACCAACTGCCCGCGCTGACGTCTCTGGCTCGGCTCGGCACGGTGACAGTCGCGGACGCCGCGCCGACGGGCGGCGCGTTTGTCCCGGCGGGTGTGCCGGGGGCGACGTACTATGTCCCCGCCTCGGAGCTTCTGGACGGGATTGACCCGGCCAAAGAAGCGGTGCGGCTGACCGGGGAGATTGCCAAAGTGGATAAAGAGCTGGCAGGCGTGAACGGACGGCTAAACAATCCGGGCTTTGTGGCGAAAGCCGCGCCGGAAGCGGTGGAAAAGGCGCGGGCCGATGCCGCCGACCTCGCCGCCCGGCGGGCCAAGCTGGAAGCGCGACGGGGGCTGCTGGGGTAGGACCCCCCCGCCCCCAATAATGGGGGAGCCGGATAATTAGGATGCGGCCCGGCCTCTCTTATTCTGGCTCCCTCTCCTTGCTTAAGGAGAGGATTGGGGTGAGGTTCTCCGGCTCCCCCATTATTGGGGGCGGGGGGGCCGTCTCTTCGGGTACAATAGTCGCCAATGCGCCAAACTCTCACAAGACGCCTGCTGGACAGTCCCCTCCCCCTCCTTCTGGTGCTGGCCTTCGCGCTGGCCCTGCGGGTATGGGGGCTGGGCTGGGGGCTGCCGTCGGCGACGCACTATTTTTCCTATCACCCGGACGAAACCGTGGTGCTGGAAGTGGCAAGCCAGAAACTAAACGTCTTCACGGGGCGTTTGCTGCCGAACTTTTACAACTACGGCTCTTTGCAGCTTTATCTGGTGTGCTTCGCCAACACGCTGGCCGCGCTCAGTGGGGCCGTAGACATCGTGCCCAAGAATATGGCGGTCTGGTATCCCGAATGGGCCAAAATGTATCTTGTGGGCCGCTGGCTGACCGTTGGCATGGGTGTCGGCACGGTTTGGGCGACTTACGCGCTCGGCTGCCGCCTTTGGGGCCGCCGGTCAGGCCTGCTGGCGGCGCTGGTGCTGGCGTTGATGCCCCTGCACGCGCAGCATTCGCACTTTCTGACGGTGGATGTACCCGGTACGCTCTGGATGACCCTGTCGCTGGTCTGGGCAGCGCGTCTGCTGACAGGTGACCCGCGCCCGCTCCGGGCGGCGCTCTGGGCAGGCGTGTTCGCAGGGCTGGCGGCGGCGACGAAGTACAACTTGGTTCTGGTAATCCTGCCGGTGCTGGCAGCGTGTGTGTTAAGGGCAAGAGAGGAGGGCGCGGCAAGCAGCGCCCCTACTCTGGCTCCCCTCCCATCGATGGTGGTGGGGGCGGGGGGGGCTATCCTCGCTTTCCTCGCCGCCTGCCCCGGCGCGGTTCTGGAAAACGCGAAGTTTCTACGCGACATTCGCTATGAAGCCGTTCATGTGCAGAACCCGGACGACCCGACATTTAAAGACACCGGCAGCGGGCTTGTGTATCACATTACGCACAATTTAGATGCCGGGCTGGGCCTGCCGCTGCTGTGCCTGGCGCTGGTGTCTGTTGGTTATGCGTTGTATCGCCGGCAGCGGGGTGATGGGTTGCTGGCGGCGTTTGCGGTCCCCTATTACGTTCTCATCGGGCTGGCGGCTGTCAAATATGCGCGTTATGTAATTCCATTATTGCCGATATTGGCGCTCTGGACCGGACGGGTGCTGGCCGATACCTCGCGTCTGGATCGGCCTGCCCTGCGCCTTCCCGCCCTGGGCGCGGGGGCCGTAGTGCTGACGCTGACGTTGCTTAACTCGTATCTATTGCTGGAGCCGATGGCGCGGGAAGACCCGCGTGATGCGGCGCTGACGTCAATTAATGCGGACTTGCCCTCAGCTACGGTGGGCTTTGGCGTCCAGCCGTGGTTCGGCACGGTTCCAGTCAGCCCCTATTTTACTCTGCCCCGGCCCGGCGGCTGGCACGAGCTAGTTTCGCCGGAGAACGCCGCACTGATTGTCTACACGGGCAGGGATTGGGACACGGGAATGCTGGCAAAGCACCCTGCTTATGTCGTCCTGAGCGAATACGACTACGTCGATGCCCTGCGGGTCAAAAACCCGGCGGCAGTGGGCTTTGTGCAGACGCTCACACAGGACGGCAGCTATCAGTTGTCCGGCAGGCTGGTCTCGCTGGACCCAGTGGCTTTTCTAGATGGCCTGCCGACACAAGTGGGCGGCCTGCCGACCCACGGCCTGCCACATGATATGCTTTATACAGACCCTATGATACTTGTTTTCAAGCGGAGGCACTAAGACGGATGGACAAACAACGCGCAGAAGAGATACTGGACGGCTTTGCGGGAAAAACCGTGCTGGTGGTCGGGGATGTGATGCTGGATGAGTATGTCTCAGGCCGCGTCAGCCGCGTTTCCCCCGAAGCCCCCGTCATGGTCGTGGATGCCGACGCGCATACGTTTGTGCCGGGCGGGGCGGCGAATGTCGTCAACAATGTCTGTGCCCTCGGCGCGGTTGCGGTGATTGTGGGCGTCGTCGGCGAAGACAGCGCGGCGCAGACGCTCCGGGACAAGCTCAAAGAAGAAGGCGCGGACACGGACGGCCTGCTGACAGTGACGGATCGGCCCACCACGCTCAAAACCCGCGTGATTGCCCACACGCAGCAGGGGTCGCAGCAAGTCTTGCGGGTGGACCACGAGCGGCGCGACGGGGTGAATGCCGACGCGCAGGGGCATTTGAAAGCATTTCTGGAAACGGCGATGCCCCGGTGCGATGCCCTGCTGCTGTCGGACTATCAGAAGGGGCTGTTAGTCAAACCACTGGTCGAAGCCGCCGTGAAATTCGGCCGTGCGGGAAGCAAAGTGATGACCGGCAACTTGAAGCCCAAAGGCATTGGCCCGCACTGCAAGATGACAATGATTACGCTGAATGCGTTTGAAGCGAGCGAAGCGTCGGGCCTGATGCTCGGCGACGGCGGCGGCGATGCGGCCAATGTCCGCGAGGCGGGCCGGATGATCCTGCGGAAGTCCGGCGCGGAGAATGTGCTGATCACACGCGGCGCACATGGCCTGTCGCTGTTTTCCGCCGACGGCGAGGTGTTTACCCTGCCCGCTCACCCGGTTGAGGTCTTTGACGGCACGGGCGCGGGCGATACGACGATTACGACGCTCACGCTGGCCCTCGCCGCCGGGGCGACCCCCGCCGAGGCGGTCACGCTGGCAAACGCGGCGGGTGCGGTCGTAGTGCGAAAGCTGGGTGTGGCAACGGCCACCCGCGCCGAGATTTTGATGCAGGTAGTCGGATAATCTGAACGCAAACAAAGCACTAACACCGCTGCCCGAGAGAACAATTCAATGGACGTCTGGCCGCCACCACCTACCAATGACAGAACCGAGCCTAGCACTAGACCTCTTGTTTCTCAAAAAATGCTTCTTTTGGGCCGCACTGCTCTGGCTTTCTCAACCGCTGCTGTGTTGCTTCGGGTTGCCGTATGGCTAATCCTGCACAATCCTTTGCTCGGTTGGTCAGGTCTTCTGCTGATGAGTGTGGGCTTAGTCCTGGGGCTGATTAGCCGCTCCACTCTAGCCGGACGGCTTGCGCTTCTGGGACCTTTGTTCCACTTGGGGCTGTTTCTTTACTACTTGTCGAAATGGTATGGAGGATAGCACAATGGCGCGTATTCTTGCCATTGGAGACATTCACGGCTGCCGGGCGGCGCTGGACACGCTGCTGGACGAGGTTAGCTTGCAGCCCGACGATACGCTGGTGACGCTCGGCGATTACTGCGACCGGGGGCCGGATACAAAAGGCGTGCTGGAACGGCTGATAACCCTGAGCGCAAGTCATCATCTGGTTGCCCTGCGCGGTAACCACGATGCGATGATGCTGGCGGCACGGCAGGACTTCGCCAAAGCGTTCGAATGGAAACAGGTGGGCGGTATCGAGACGCTGGAGTCTTATGGCAGCCTGACCGCCGTGCCCGACGCGCACTGGCAGTTTCTGGAAACGCAGTGCGTGAACCTCTGGGAGACCGAGGCGCATTTCTTTGTGCATGGCGGCGTGTACCCCGATGTGCCTTTGCCCGAGCAGCCGACGCACAAGCTGCACTGGGCGCGGTTTGAGAACGTGGAGCCGCATGAGTCGGGTAAGGTGATGGTCTGCGGGCACACGAGCCAGAAAAACGGCCTGCCTCGTGACCTCGGCTATGCGGTTTGCATTGATACGTGGGCTTACGGCGACGGCTGGCTGTCGTGTTTAGATGTAGCGACGGGGGACGTGTGGCAGGCGGATGAGAGGGGTCGGGCATGGCGCTTTCATTTAGATGAAATCCCCGGCGCTGACGTGCTGTGAGCGCCGGGGCTAGCTTACGCTCTGGGCATCGCCGGAGCGGTCTTGCGGACGCGGATTTCGTCGGCGACCGGCGCTTCGGTTCCAGCGGAGGCGGCGGTCAGATGAATGCTGATTTCTGCGCCGATGGCTAAATCGTCGAACGTGCCTGTAGGATGGCTGCGTTTGTCGGCCATCTTGAAGATGCGGATGCTTGGGCCAAGCGTGACGACGACCGTTTTACTGGCGGCGGACACGGTAATTGTCTTTTTTGCGGCGTCTCTAGCGGCAATCTTGCCGTAAAGGTGAGTGTTGGCCGTGGCGGCGGGTGCGGGCGGGGCTTGGGCAATCGCGGTCAGCGGGCAGGACAAAGCCAGCAGGCCGAGCAGCAGCAGAAAAAAGCGGGTCATAGAAGTTCCTCCGTCAAACAGCGTTGGTACAGCGAAGAAAATCCCTGGATTTTGTTCCGGGGAAAGTGTCAGGTGGTGGTTTTATTTGACAGGCGTGGCGGGCACGGCGTTCTTTGGGGCGCGGATGCGGACTTCGTCGGCAGTCAGCGTTGCGGAATCCGGGTCAACGACGTGGGCGCTGATGGGTGTGTCAATCAGCAGGTCGGAAAACGCGCCGGACGGGGACTTGCGCTTGTCGCCGGGCTTGTAGATTTTGGCGTCCGAAGTCAGCGTCAGTACGGTAGTTTTCTTCCTGGTGACAAGGGTGATGGTCCGGGCGGCGGCGTCCACGGACGAGATTTTGCCGTTCATCCGGTCATGCTTTTTCATGGGCATCGGCACGGCGGGGGCGGCCGGAGCCGCCGGGGGCATTGGGGCGGGAGCCTGCGCGGACGCGGCAATCGGGCTGAACAAAACAGAGGCAAGAGCCAGGGGCAAAAGGGAGCGCAGCATAAAAGTTCCTCCAAAAAGAACGGTCAGAAAAGTCGTTTCGGCCTTTCTGACGCGCAAAGTGTGGTAAAGTTCATAGACACGGGAAATTTGAGAAACGGGCTGAGGGGAACAGGGGATGACATACTGCTTGGGCATTATGACCGGCGAAGGGCTGGTGATGATGTCGGATTCGCGCACAAACTCGGGCTACGATCAGGTCAATGTATGCCGCAAGTTATATACGTTTGTAACGCCGGGGGAACGGGTTTTTGTGCTGCTTGCCAGCGGCAGCCTGTCGCTGACGCAGTCGATTATCACGCTGCTGGCACGGGACTTTGATCGCGGCGTGGGTCTGGCCGCCGCACCGTCTCTTTATGAAGCCGCCCGCGTGGTGGGTGAGCAAGTGCGCCATATCTCGGATGTGGACCGGGCGGCGCTGGAGCGTGATGACTACCGCTTCAACGTGCATTTTATTTTGGGCGGGCAGATCAAAGGCGAGCCGCACGATCTGTATCTGGTCTATCCGCAGGGAAACCCGCTGCGGGCGACCGAAGACTCGCCTTTTTTGCAGATTGGCGAGCATAAATATGGCCGTCCAATCCTGGTGCGCGGCATTCAGTACCACGAGACGCCGCTGGAGCAGGCTGCCAAGTATGCGCTGATCTCGATGGACTCGACGATGCGCTCCAATGTCACCGTTGGGCCGCCGATTGATATTATTGTGTATGGCAAGGATGAGCTGGAAATCAACCGCCGCCGCCGCCTGACGGCCTCCGACCCGGACCTGCACGCCATTCATGACCAGTGGGAGCTGGCCCTGCGCCGGGGAGTTGGTGAGCTGCCAATGGTTGATTTCGAAACATTCGGGCAAAAAATCTGAAAAAATTACTTGTTTTTTTCGCAAAATGCCCTAAAGAACCACTCGCGCTGTGCCAATAATGATTGTGTCACCGGCTTTTGGGCCGATGAGCTGTGGCATTCAGCGACGAAAACATCAAGACACTCAAGGCAAACTCGGCGAAAGCCGGGGACGCAAAGCTACCGGGTCTAAGGCCGTGCCACTCTTCTTTTGAGAGAACGCTGCTAAGATCGCCCAGCCGCCGCACCGCCAGCGTGAACGGGTCCGCCTCGTGCGGCCCGTCTATTCAGGCATCAGAAGGGGGCAAATGACTATGAGAATTACAAGCGAAGAATCTATTCGGGCTTACGGCGTCGATCCAGTCTTTCCGGCGAAACCCGGTTTTGGCAAAACGCCGCTTGCCACCACGAACACCGCCAGCCCGGCGGCTCAGGTGGAAGTGTCGGACAGCGCAAAGGCGCTGGCCGCCTCCCACACGGCTACCATCAAGGCAAAGACAGCGCCGTTCCTGGCCGCCGTGCAGGCTGCCCCGGAAACACGCGATGCTCTGGTTTCTCGGCTCAAAACACAGGTGGAGAGCGGGACCTATAAAATCGCGGCGTCGGACATCGCTGAACAGGCGATCCGGCGGGCAAAAGCGGACAACATTCAAGAATAAAACGTACATTTGTTCGCTTTTGGTGACAAAGAGCGTGTGGGCACAGGCCCGCACGCTCTTTTTGTGTTTGAACGTGGGCTTTCAGGCAGGATTTTCGCAGTCAGTGTCCAATACATGAGTGATACGTTCTACCAAAGGAAACAAACTATGGCTTGGATATTGGCGGTGGTCAATCAAAAAGGCGGCGTCGGCAAGACGACGACGGCGGTGAACCTGGCGACCGCGCTGGCGCAGGCGGGGCGGCGAGTGCTGCTGATTGACTGTGACCCGCAGGGCAACGCGACGAGCGGGCTGGGGCAGAAGGAGACGGTGGATCAGAGCATTTATGATGCCCTGACCGGCGGAGTCCCGCTGGCGGATGTGATTTTGAAAGATGTGGCTGGTGTGCCGGGTCTGGACCTTGCCCCGGCAACGCTGGACTTGGCAGGGGCCGAGATGGAGATGTTTCAGGAGCTGTCACGCGAAACCATCCTGAAGAAGATCATCAAGCCTGTGGAGAAGAACTATCAGTATATTTTCATCGATGGCCCGCCCTCGCTGGGCCTGCTGACCCTGAACATTTTGACCGCCGCCAGCGCCGTACTGATCCCTATTCAGTGTGAATACTACGCTCTGGAAGGTATCTCGCAGCTCATGAACATTGTGGAGCGGGTGCAGAACCACCTGAATCCCTCGCTGGACATCGGCCTGGTCATACTGACGATGCATGATGAGCGCATTAATTTGTCCCGTCAGGTTGTCGCGGAGGTACGGGAGTTCTTCGGCGAGCAGGTGGCCCGGACGGTGGTTCCGCGCAATGTGCGCCTCAGCGAAGCGCCCTCGTTCGGCCAGCCGATCTCGCAGTATGACCCCAAATCCAAAGGAGCCGCCGCCTACGCCGAGCTGGCACAGGAGATCATCGCACTTGGAAAAGAATAACACTGTGGACAAGAATAAGCCTTTAGAAAAGAGCCGTCTCGGACGCGGCCTGTCGTCGTTGATCCCGCCAATCGCCAAAGCGCCGACTGTGTCGCCCTCGGCATCTCCCCCACCCTCTCCCGAACCCGCCCCTGCCACTTCTCCGTCGTCAGACAGCGGCGTGCAGCAGATCGCGCTGGATGCTATCACGGCTAATACTTACCAGCCGCGCACTGAGTTTGATGAGAGCGCCCTGCGGGACCTCACCGAGTCCGTGTCGCTGCACGGCATCTTGCAGCCGGTCATGGTGCGCCCGCGTGGAAAGGGCCGCTACGAGCTGGTGGCCGGAGAGCGCCGCTTCCGCGCCGCCCGCGAGGCCGGACTGACCCAAATCCCCGCCATCGTGCGCGAAATGACCGATGAAGACTCGCTGATTGTCGCCCTCATTGAAAATATCCAGCGTGAAGACCTGAACGCGATGGAAGCCGCCCGTGGCTACCGGCAGCTTTTGGACCAGTTCGGCATCACGCAGCTTGAGCTGGCCCGTCAAATCGGCAAGTCGCCGTCCACCGTTGGTTATGCCCTCAGCCTTCTGCGCCTGCCGCTGGAGATGCAGGAAGGGATTGCCGAGGGACGCATCAGCATGGATCATGGAAAAGTGCTTCTGTCCGTAGCTTCCCCTGAACGCCGGGCTTCCCTGTATACGGATATGCTGGCCGAGGGCCTGAGCGTCGTGGCTTCTCGCCGCCGCGCCTCCGAAGAACCCGTCTTGTTTGCGCCAGCGGCTTTCTTGACTACCGCACTATCTCCTGCTTCGGAAGAACCTGAAGAAGACATACATTTGAAGGCAATCGAAGACCGCTTGCGAAGTGCTCTTGGCCTGCGTGTGGCTATTCGCAATGGCCGAAGCGGGCACGGCACGGTAACGATCAACTTTTCAAGCTTCGATGAGCTGGAAACGATCATTGACAGGATTGCGGAATGAAAATGGCGTCGACGCCATTTTGAATTTCCTTCGAATGGCGTCGACGCCAGTTTGACCGTGGAAGCTATGTCTAGAAAGACACTCACTAATGATCGCTGAAATTGTTTCGGTTGGTACCGAGCTTCTGCTCGGGCAAATCACAGACACCGATGCCGTGTTCCTAGCCCAGACGCTCTCAGCGCTAGGCATCAACATCTACCACCGCAGCACGGTGGGTGATAACCCGGAGCGGCTCAAAGAAACGCTGAAGCTGGCATTCTCGCGGGCTGATTTAGTCATTACTATCGGTGGACTGGGGCCAACACAAGACGATTTGACCAAAGAAGCCGTCGCCGACGTGTTGGGAGATGTGTTTGTAGAGGACGAGGCCCACGCGGCATGGCTTCGGGAGCGTTCTATAGGACGCGGGTGGGGCAACCTGCCGGAAAGCTTCTGGAAACAGGCGCTTGTCCCCAAACACGGACGCGGTATCCCGAACCCGACCGGCACGGCGCTGGGGGCGCTGTTTGAGATTGGCGGTAAGACTGCGATTTGCCTGCCGGGGCCACCGAATGAGCTGATCCCGATGACCGAGCAGTCGGTCGAGCCGTACCTGCGGGAGAAAACTTCGGGAGAGCGGACCGTGCTGGTCTCGCGGACGCTGCGAATTGCCGGGATGGGCGAATCGGTAGTGGAAGAGCGGGCGCGGGACCTGATGACTTCGGACAACCCAACCGTGGCTCCCTACGCCAAGACCGGCGAGGTGCATCTGCGGATCACCGCCCGTGCGGCCTCACCCGAAGACGCCGAGGCGCTGATTGCCCCGCGTGAGGCGGCGATCCGGGAGCGTCTGGGGGATGTCGTCTACGGCATAGATGGCGAAACGCTGGAAATGGTTGTGGTGCGGCTTCTGCAAGACGCAGGCCAAACCGTGGCCCTGGCTGAGTCGTGTTCAGGCGGCCTGATTGCCAAACGGCTGACCGATGTGCCGGATGCCTCACAGGTGTTCGGCCTGGGGCTGGTGACGTACTCCAATGAGGCCAAAACTGAGTACCTGGGCGTTCCCAAGGAAATGCTGGCGCGGGCGGGGGCCGTCAGCGCCGAAACGGCGCGGGCAATGGCGGTCGGCGCACGAAAGGCTGGCAGGGCCGACCTCGGTGTCAGCGTCACCGGCATTGCTGGGCCGGGGGGCGGCTCGGCGGAAAAGCCAGTCGGGACCGTGCATATTGGACTGGCCTGGGGTGGGGGAGTCCTCTCGGAGCATCATCACCTGCTGGGAAGCCGCACAGACATTGCCTGCCGCGCCGCGCAGAACGCCCTGGCGCTGGTGCGCCGCCTGTTGATTGACCCGGAGAACGCGCTGTTTGCCGAGGTGCGGGAGGCCGAGGCAGGGGCGTGAACCACTTTTTTGCCATCATGCTGCCGCCGCCGGTACAGGAAACCGTCGCTGACTTCGCCTACTTCTGGAAAACGTACACCAACGCGCAGGACGCCGCCCGATGGTATGAGGCCGCTGACTACCATCTGACGCTGAAGTTCCTCGGCGACATTCCCGAGGCCGAAGCCGCCCGTCTGTCCGCCGCCGGAGACGCCGTCGCCGCCCGGCACGCGCCGCTCACGCTGACTTTGACCACGCCGAGCGCTTTCCCAAACATCTTCCGCCCGCGTGTGCTGTTTTTGGGCGTCAAAAGCACACCCGCGTTGCGCGATTTGGTCACAGACTTGGAAGAAACGCTGGAAACGCTGGGTGTGCCGCGTGACACACGCCCCTATGCGCCGCATACCACAGTCGCCCGCGTGAAAGCATCCGCAGGAACAGACCAGAACTGGCGCACTCCGCACGAACAAGCGTTCGCAAAATGGCAGGCCGATACATTTGCGCTGATGCAGACTCTGCCGCCGAAGCGTCGCGTAAACGAGAGCGCAGCGAGGTACAATTTAGTGAGGATGTTTCCGCTCACGGCAGAGGAGCAGTAAAGGAAAGTATACAATGCTGGAAGGGCTGCGGACGGTCGTTTACTCTGTCGCCGATTTGACGGCGGCAAAAGCTTGGTACGCGGACCTGCTTGGGCAGGAGCCATACTTTGACGAGCCGTTTTATATCGGCTTCAACGTCGGCGGCTATGAGCTGGGCCTGCTGCCCGCCGAAGGCAGCGAAAGCAGCACCACCTACTGGGGCGTCCCCGATGCCGATGCCGCCTATGACTCGCTACTGGCACGCGGCGCGTCTCCTAAAACGCCCGTGGAGGATGTTGGGGGCGGCATCCGTCTGGGCGCGGTCACGGACCCCTTCGGCAATGTGCTGGGCGTGATTTACAACCCGCACTTTATGCTGGCATAGGAGAATAGTGATGGCTTCGCTTCCAATACAACGCTATACGCCGGAGCAGTATCTGGAAATAGACCGCAAGGCGGAAGGCCGAAGTGAGTATGTCGCGGGCGAAATCCTGGCGATGGCCGGAGCAAGCCGCGAACACAACCGGATTACGCTTAACATTGGCGCTTCGCTGACCGAGCAGCTTCGCGGTAAGCCTTGCGAGCCGTTCACTAGCGACCTGCGCGTCAAAGGGCGCACGACCGGCTCGTACTTGTTCCCGGATGTTGTGGCTGGCTGTACGCCGTTAGAGTTTGAAGACAGGTCATTAGATATTCTTCTCAACCCTGTGGTGATCATAGAAGTGCTGTCGCCGACAACAGAGGCGGCAGACCGAAGCTGGAAGTTTGCACACTACCGCCGTCTCGCTTCGCTCTCGGATTATATAATGCTGTCTCAATATCAGCCGTTTGTCGAGCATTACACGCGGCAAGCAGAAGACACTTGGGCACTTGTGGAACTCAGCAGCCTCAGCGACGTCCTGCACCTGCCGTCCATCAGGTGCGACCTGCCGCTATCTGTTATCTACGAGCGCATTGAGTTTCCGACATCCGTGGAGCGCCCTCTGCTCACATCGACGCAGGACGGTGATGCAGATTGAAAGGATACCGTATGCCGCAGATTACCGCGCTGGAACCGCAGAAGCGGCCTGGACGCCTGAATGTATTCGTGGATGGGCAGTTTGTCCTCGGGGTGGGGGACGCGGTGGCGGTTGACCTGTCCCTGCGGGTGGGGCGCGAGATCACGCCGGAGAAGCTGCGCGAGATTGGGGAAGCCGAGGAAGTCCACAAGGCGTTCGAATCGGCGCTGACCCTGCTGGAAGTGCGGGCGCGGGCGCGGCGCGAGATTAAGACGCGGCTGACGCAGAAGGGCTACGAGGAACCGGTCATCGCCGCTGTGCTGGAAAAGCTGGTGCGGCTGGAGCTTTTGGACGACGCACAATTTGCCGCGCAGTGGGTGGAAGCCCGCTCCCGCCCCGAGGCGAGCCGCCCCATCGGCAAGCGGCGGCTGTCGCAGGAGCTGTACGGCAAAGGCATTGCCAAAGAGCAGATCGCCGAAGCAATCGGAACCGTCACCGACGCCGCCGAACTGTCGCTGGCCCGTGCCGCCGCCCGCAAGAAAGTCCGCACCGTGCCGACGGAGCGCGAGGCATTGCAGACCGAGCGGCGCAAGCTGATGGGCTTTTTGCAGCGGCGCGGCTTCGGCTGGGAAACCGTCAAAATTGTCACCCGCGAAGCCCTCCCCGCGCCGGGAGAGATGGCTGACGAAGAGGAAGAATTGGAAGATTTTGATGAGGCATAGAAAGATAATTGAGCAGTCAGCATGAAAAACACAGAACTTGTTAGAACCGGTTATATAGAGAAATATGGAAAGGAAGCATGGGTAAAAGCTGTCAGTTTAGAATCCAGACAACGCTACCGTGCGGCAACTAAGCATGGTCTCAGTGAACATTTCACTGCTCCTGAGTGGTTAGACTTGTGTGCCCAAACTAGATTTTGCTGTACTTCTTGTGGAGAAAAATTGCCTCTGGAAGCTCATCATAAATTGGCACTAGCGGCGTCTGGTTCTAACACGATAGATAACATCTCTCCTTTGTGCAACACCTGCCATGTTCGAGTGCCTAAACCATGTCTGGGTATTAAAGACTTCAGAGAAGAATGGATTGCAGAACAAAATGCTGTGTACAGCAAGCGTCCATCTGTAGGTGCTTTGGTTCAGATGGCTGGCTGGCAATCGGTCAAGTGTAGTCTTGGGGTAGTTCTTGAAACAACTCCTCCATTTATCGAGGCTGGACCTTTATGGTGCCATTCATTCACCCGCGACAAGATACGTGCAGCGCATGAGTTTGACCTTAAGTCACGTGGTTTCCCAACCGTGCAACCCCGTCATGCCATACCTTTAGTGTGTGTGCAACGGGCAGGTGAAGATAAGGGGGCCACAATGGCTATGTGCGACGTTTGCGAAATAAATGTCAACGTTGCTAAATCAACTGCCCTAGAATGGATTGAGGCTCAATCTGGGGTATTGGCTACTTGGAACGTAGGCGACAGAGTAAGTTCACACAACAAATCTAACTATCGAGCAAAGCAAGGCATTATTGAAAAAGTTATTCCGTATAAAGCACTATCTTTAACGGGATTTGCTGGTGAAGAAGATTTTCCACATCTTCCAATACATTGGGTTCCCTTGTCTGATGCAATCGCATTAGTCCGTTGGCAGTACTACGATGGCACTTCAAAAGCGACACGAATGAGCTTTAAAAATATAGGTCGGTTGGATGCTACGGGTAAGCGTTTACGCTCACCAAAAGCAATCAAATTGAGACAGGCTGAAATTGATGCAGGAAAAGCCGCCTATGGCGTAGAATAGAATAGCTTTAATTCGCCAGAACTGCGACGGAAGACGTATCCCAAGACATATTCGCACGTATTTATTACTTTTGTACGCGATGTCCCAAGAAGAACGACCGTCCGCTCAACCTCCATGCGAAACTCTAATCCGGGGGTGAGGGAATGATTCTTAACTATATTCTGGGGGTGCTTCTTGCCACGGCGCTGATTGTGCTGGGAGCGACACTCCTCTTTTATTTGAAGCCGCGTCAGGAGGCGTTGCGGGAAACACAGGAGGCGTTGCGGGAAACACAGGAGGCACTGCGGGAAAAACTGGCTGCGCTGGATACGGAGCGCGGAAAGCTGGAAGCGCAGGCGGAGACGCGGCGCAAAGAGATACTCCTGGAAGCCCGCGAAGACGCCCTGCGCCTGCGGGGCGAGCTGGAAGCGGAAGCCAAAGAAAAACGCGCTGAATCTCTGCGGGTGGAGCGCAAGCTGGCCGCTAAAGAAGAAACGCTGGAAGAAAAGCTGGGATCGCTGGACACGCAGCGCGAACTGCTGGCGGTGCAGGAGCGGGCCGCGCAGGCACATATGCAGGAAGCCTGGGATTTGAAAGAGCAGCAGGCCGCCGCGCTCGCGCAAATCGCCGGTCTCAGTCAGGAAGATGCCCGCGCCGCGCTGATGAAAGATGTGGAAAATCAGGCCCGGCATGATCTGGCCCGTCTCGTCATGCGGATTGAAGCCGAGGCCCGTGCCGAGGGTGACAAGCGTGCCCGGAGCATTATCGCCACGGCCATTCAGCGCATCGCTGCTGACCATGTTTCGGAGACCACGGTGTCCGTCGTGCCGCTGCCGTCCGACGATGTCAAGGGCCGGATTATTGGCCGCGAAGGGCGTAACATCCGGGCATTTGAAACGCTGACAGGGGTAGATGTCATTATTGACGACACGCCCGAGGCTGTTGTGCTGTCGTCCTTTGACCCCGTGCGCCGGGAAGTGGCCCGGCTGGCCCTGTCCGCGCTGATTTTAGATGGCCGCATTCATCCAGGGCGCATTGAAGAGACCGTCGCCAAAGCGCAGGAAGATGTCGAAGAGTCGCTCAAGCAAGCCGGAGAGCGGGCTGTGATGGAGTCGGGCGTCACTGGCCTGCACGCCGAGATTGTCAAGCTTCTAGGCCGGATGCGCTATCGAACGTCTTACGGGCAAAACCTGCTGGACCACTCGATAGAAGTATGCCATATTGGAACCAGTATCGCTGCCGAGCTGGGGGCGGATGTGATGGTGGTCAAGCGGGCGGCTTTGCTGCACGACCTGGGAAAAGTCGTGCCGGACTCGGAAATCCCGCATGCGCTGCTTTCGCAGGAGCTGATGCTGCGCTACGGCGAAAGCGTCGCCGCCGCCCATGCCGCCGGGGCACACCATGAAGAAATCCCGCTGGAAACGGTGGAAGACGTGATTGTGCAGCTTGCCGACGCTATCTCCGCCGCCCGACCTGGGGCGCGGCGCGAGATGCTGGAAAGCTATGTCAAGCGCCTGCAAAAGCTCGAAGCTCTCGCCGATTCGTTCCCCGGCGTGGAGAAAACCTATGCTGTGCAGGCAGGCCGCGAAATCCGCCTGATGGTGCGCCCCGAGGTCGTCGATGACGCCGCCGCGTATCACCTGGCGTATGAAGCCGCCAAAAAGATTGAAGAGGAAATGGAGTATCCGGGTCAGATCAAGGTGACGGTGATCCGCGAGACACGCGCCATTAACTACGCGAAATAACTACGCCAAGTAGTGACGCCAAGTAGTAACGCCAAAGAGCGCTTAGAAACGATACGCCGATGCTCGTGAGAATACTGATGCTCGGCGATGTGGTCGGCAAAGCTGGCCGCGATGCTGTGCGGGCAATGCTGCCCACGCTGCATGACCTGTACTCGCCCCATTTTGTGATAGTCAACGGTGAAAACGCGGCGGCGGGCCTCGGGATTACGCCTGAAATCGCTCGCTCCCTGCTGGAAGCGGGCGTTGATGTCATCACACTTGGCAACCATACGTGGAGCCGCCGCGAGATTGTGGACTATCTGGACCGGGAGCCGCGCCTGCTGCGGCCTGCCAACTTCCCGGCGGGGACGCCCGGCAAAGGCTACGGCATTTTCGCCTGCCGGGGCAGCATGGCCCGGATCGGGGTTGCCAATCTGATGGGCCGCACGTTTATGTCGCCCCTGGATGACCCGTTCCGGCTGGCGGACACCATTCTGGAAGCGTTTCGCGGGCAGGCGGCGATTACGTTTTTTGACTTTCATGCCGAGGCGACTTCCGAAAAGAATGCCTTCGGGTCCTATTTAGATGGCCGCGCCGGTGTCGTCGTCGGCACGCATACCCATGTACAGACCGCCGACGAGCGGCTTCTGCCGGGCGGTACGGCCTATATTACCGATGTCGGGATGGTCGGGCCGCAGGACTCTATTCTAGGTATGAACGCGCACGAAAGCGTGCTGAAATTCGTCACCCAATTGCCACACCGCCTGGAAGTCGCGTCCGGGCCGGTGACGCTGTGCGGCATCTTTGCCGACGTTGATACACAGACGGGCCGCGCCGCCCGCATTGAGCGCATCCAAATCCGCGACATACACTAATCTGCGACATACACTGACTTTGCGATACACTGAGGCAACTACTCATGAAAAAACTGCTGTTCACGCTCGCTTTAACCACTCTGCCCCTGGCGGGCCTGCGGGCCGCGCCTTCGCCGCCTGAGACCCTCTACGACGGCAAAGCCGCCGCGCAGTCCAATGTTTCCGTGGCCGCCTGGGGCGGCGGCAGCGGACAGGAAGCCACCGATGTCACCCTGTTTGGCGGCCATTCCCTGAAAGTGACTACTTTGGACACGCATCAGGGGGCGCGGATGACATTCGAAAAGCCTGTGTCGCTGGCCGGGGATGCCCGCGTGTTCCAGGTCACCCTGCGGCGCGGCGGAGCGACCCTGCACTACGACCCGCGCACCATTCCCGGCTACGACCCCAGCACCGGGGAAGCTCCCGATCTTGGGGATGCTTCGGACACGAGCGGTTACCCCGGCGCGGCTGGTTATCCCGGAGCCGGGGGCGGCTTTGACCCCACCGGTCGCGGCGGCTTCGGCACAGGTGACACTGGTGGCGGACGTGGCGGTGGTCGGGGTGGTCGCGGGGGGCGGCGCGGCGGCCTCGGGACTCGCAGCAACGGGGGCAATAACGGCGGCGGCAATAACGGCGGCGGCAACAACGGCGGCGGCAATAACGGCGGCGGCAATAACGGCGGCGGCAATGGGAGGAACTATGGGCGCGGCGGCAGAAATCAGGCGGAAATACCGCTCATCCCGCAAATCAATGCTGTCCGGCTGGAGTTCACCCTGGCGAACGGCAAAAAAGCCGATGTCTACCGCGCTATCCCCGACTCTACCGATGTCTCGGCGGGGGAAGGCTGGTACAGCGTCAATGTGCCCGTGTCCGCGCTGAAGCTGGGCGGCACGGATTCGCCGCTCAAAAGCGTGACCATTGGCGGCGATCAGTTTGGCATCTTCTATATTGGCCGTATGAAGCTGGCCTCCAAAACCGCCGCGCCCACGCTCAGCATTGACGGCCCCGACAAAATCGCTCCCGGTCAGCCCGTCACTCTGCGCGTCAAAGGCGATTCCGATCTGGACAGCCTGAAATACACCTGGGATTTCAATTCCAACGATGGCCGCAATGATCAGGTGACCGGCAACATCGCCACTACTCGCTACTTCACGCCCAATCAGGATGTGACGATCACGCTTACGGCAAGTGATCTGGACGGTGTCAACCCGCCGGTGAAAGTGACTAAAACGATCCATATCACCGCAGGTAATGGCGGCTATCCAGGCGCAGGCTACCCCGGTACGGGCGGCATTGACCCGAGCGGACGCGGCGGCTATCCGGGCGGCCCCGGCAGTGATTATCCCGGCGGCGGACAGATGCCTGCTCCCGGCAGTCTGTAAAGTGGTATTTCTGGAAGCAGCGGCGCGATGATCCACCTTGTCAACTCAGAGCCAACTGAAAGAGGACTGCCTATGCTGCCGCGTCGGCGCGGGCCTGTTCTTGCCCTGCTGGCGTCCCTGCGCCCGAAGCAGTGGACCAAAAACCTGCTGCTGTTTGCGGGCCTGCTGTTCACGCTGGACCAGCACCATTCGGCCCGGCAGGTGCAGGATGCCGCGCTGGGGTTTGTGCTGTTTTCGCTGCTGTCGAGCGTTGTTTATCTGGTCAACGACCTGGCCGACCGGGACAGCGACCGGTGCCATCCTAAAAAGCAGCATCGCCCCATTGCCTCGGGCGAGCTGTCTCCCGGCCTTGCCATCGCCGCTGCCTGGGCGCTGGGGGTGGGGGGCCTGGCCGGGTCCTTCGCGCTCGGTCTGCGCTTTGGTCTGGTGGCGCTGCTGTATTTCGCCGTCACCTGCGCGTATTCGTTCCGGCTCAAGCACGTCGTCCTGCTGGATGTTCTGGTGCTGGCGGCGGGCTTTGTGTTCCGGGCCGTCGCGGGGGCGCTGGCGGTCGGCGTCGGCATTTCCCCGTGGCTGATTTTGTGTACCCTGATGCTGGCGCTGTTTCTGGGCTTATCCAAGCGCCGGGCCGAGCTGCTGTCGGTGTCGCGGGCGGGCAGCGCCGGAACGCGCCCTATTCTCGATGAATACTCGCCCGAGATGCTGGACCAGATGATCGTGATTGTGACCTCGGCCAGCCTGATGTCCTACGCGCTGTATACCATCACGTCGCCCGCCGCGCAGGCGCATCACTTTCTAATGGCGACGATTCCGTTTGTCATCTACGGCATCTTCCGGTATCTGTATCTGATGCACCGGTATTCGCTGGGCGAGTCCCCCGACGCCGTGCTTTTGGAAGACCGCCCGATGCTCATCAACGTTGTCCTGTGGGGCCTGTCCACGGCGCTGATTGTGACCAATGTTCCCGAGCGCCTGCTGGCGCTTCTGCCGCATTAAGTGCAAACTAAGTCAACTCAAACATACTGCCGCTCTCTAGGGCAGAAGGAGCAACGAATGGCCGATGACCTCGAAAAAGAAGTTCTGAAAATCCAGCGCGATGTCGCCCTGGACAAAGTCGATGACACGGCACTGGAGCGCGACATGGCGCTGACCCAGGAAGCGCGTCTGGCCCGCGAGCGCAATGTCATCGCCGGTCAGCGCGACGCCGCCTTCACCCGCGCCTCCGTGGAGCAGGAAAGCGCCACCAAAAGCGCCACCGCGTTCTACGTCCTCCTGGCCGTCGCCGTTCTGGCCGCGATTGTGATTGCCGCCGTTTACTTCAACCGCCCCGGCCCGCAGGCGGGGACTACCGTGCTTCAGCCGGTCGGCCCGGTCACGGACAACGCGCCGCCGGTGATCCTGAACCGGCAAGCCCCGGTCGCCCCGGCAGCCTCCACGCCTACGTCGTCGATGCCCGCGCCCCAAGTGCTGACCCGTCCCGCTCCCACGCCGCCCCCGGCTCCGGTCATCGTCAACACGCCCCCGCAGACCGTGATTGTCAACACGCCGCCCGCCGCGCCTGCCCAGTCAAACACCGGACCTCTCCCTTCGCCTGCCGCGCCAATGGCGGAAGGAACCGGAAACAATGCCGCGCCCGCCGCCCCGCCTGCAGACAGCGGAGCAAATGCCGGGGGCGCGAACGCCGGAGGTACGGCTCCGGTCACTTCCACCGCGCCTGCCGCGCCGACCACATCCGCCGCGCCGCCGAGCGGGCAATAGCCTGTAGTTTCTTCTATTTCTTTCGTCCGCCGGACACCTGACCGAGCGAGGGGTTTTCAACCCCTCGCTTTTCCGCTGTCTGCGCCCAAACTAAGGTACAATACCAAAGCGCACGAAAACTGCTCTGGAGACAGCAATGCCTGACAACAAACTGCCGGACAACAATTTACCAGACAACGGCGGCGTCTGGCCGCCCCCGATTGGTTCGCCGCCCGATGCCTACAATACACAGGCCGCCGGGCTGCCGGCGCGGCATGGCTGCCTGACCGCGTGGCTTGTTTTTGGGCTGATCGCCCAAACTGCAACCGTCGGTATCTACAGCCTGGGATACCCGTTCGTTCACCGGACCCTTCCTGGTTTCACGCCGCTTGCGGCGGGCCTGCTGGTGCTGGCGGGTCTGGGAAGTATTGTGTGCCTGACTGCACTCTTCCAATGGCGTCGCTGGGGGTTTTATGGCATGGCAGTCATTACTATCCTGGTAGGTGCGGTGAACCTTTCTCTCGGGATCAGTCCGGGACGTGTCCTGCCAGGCCTGCTCGGGATCGGTATTTTGTACTGGGTGCTGAACATGGGCGGCAGTCGCAGCGCCTGGCGCAATATGAAATAAGAATGACACTATGTTTTTCGAATTAATGGAGACCGCATCTTGAAAGTTGGCCTGATCGGCTTGCCGCAATCCGGCAAGACCACCCTCTTTACCGCGCTCACACGCGGCGATTCCAGCCCCGCCGGGGGCGGCAGCGCCGCGCTGGTCAGCGTCGTGCCCGTCCCCGACACCCGCTACGACTTCGCCGTGAACCTGTTCCACCCGAAAAAGCGGACGCAGGCGACGATTGAGTTCACCGACGGCGCGGCGCAGCTCTCCGGCGAAGGCAAAGGGGGCGGCCAGAAGTTCGGCGCGGACTTCTTCGTTGGCATCCGCTCCGTGGACGCCCTCGTGCTGGTCGTCCGGGCGTTCGAGACGCCCTCCCTGCCCGCGCCCGCCGGGGGCCTGAACCCCCTGAAAGACTATCAGGCCATCACCGAAGAGCTGCTTCTCGGCGACCTCGGCGTGATTGAAACCCGCCTGGAGCGCATCGAAAAGCAGCTTAAAACCCGCAAGCAGGGCGTTCCGTCCCCGGAAGTCGCCGAGCGCGAGGCGCTGCTGAAAGTCAAAGCCGGGCTGGACGATTTCAAGCCCGTATCCAGCATTGAGCTGGACGACGACGAGCGGCGCATGACCAAAAACTTTGACTTCCTGACCGGCAAGCCCCTGATCGCCGTGGTCAATGTCGGCGAAGGCGACATCGCGGACGCGGGCACCCTGTCCCTGCTTCAGCCCCTGCGCGAGCAGTGTGCCCATGAAGGCGTCGCGCTGATTGTCCTCTGCGCCGCCGCCGAGGAAGAAGTCGCTATGCTCGACGAAGCCGATCAGCGCGAGTTTTTGGACGCCCTCGGCATCGCCGACCCCGCCCGCGACCGCCTCATCCGGGCTGCCTACAAAGCCCTCGGCGTCATGGCCTTCTTCACCGTCGGCGAGGACGAAGTCCGGGCGTGGACCGTGCCGGTGGGCGTCAATGCCGTCACCGCCGCCGGGCGCATTCACTCGGACCTCGCACGGGGCTTCATCCGCGCCGAAGTCCTGGCCTTTGATGATTTAATCAGCGCGGGAACCTGGGACGCCGCCAAAGCCGGCAGTAAACTGCGTCTGGAAGGCAAAGAGTACCCCGTCAAAGACGGCGACATTCTGAACATTCGGTTCAAAGTATAGCCAAAAGCGAAGAGGGCCTGCGGTCAAAGCTAATGCTCAATCTCGATTTCCTGCCCGCCAACATCAATCCTGGCCTGTTCGGCATCATTGCCGGAGTGGTTATCAGTTGCCAAGTTTGGGGGCCGGTGGTCGCACTGTTTCTTGCGATGCTGACAGCGGCACGGAGCGGCAGTTATGAGCGGCGATCTGCCAATTCGCGCAAGGTTTACAGGCCGCCTTGTGCGGTTGCATACGGCATAGTCGCGTTTCTGCTGTATCCAGCTTATATGGTAGCAATCTGGCCCCATTCCATGCTTGCCCCCGTTTTCCAAAGATGGGCCGCGCCTGGTCATCCGGGGCTGGGACGAGACTTGCTTTTGGCGCTCTGCGCCGTTGGATTAGCCTGCGGGGGCGCAGCCCTCTGGCTGCGCTGTTATGCGCTGACGCTTAATTTGCAGGAACGAACTTACCGAAGCGTGGACTCAGGGGGCCTTTCGCTCAAAACACGAAGCGGCTCGTGGCAGGACATTGCCGGGGTTCACGTTTACAGCAACAATGATCGCTCTGCTGATTCGAGCTTTGTCTATTTCGTCGGCCTGAAACTCTACAACAACAGGAAGATTTACTCGGTTTTGGGCGGCTTCCGGCATCGAGAACAGGCTAAAGCCTTTGCCGTAAAGACGGCGCGGGAGCTGGGGCTGCCGCTGATTTCGGACACATGGCAGCAGGCGAAAAAAGGCCGGAGCAGACGCGGGTTTTAGAATGTGAGAATGCCGGAGGTTACACCCACTGGCAGTAGGATCAAAGCGGATGCTCCATTATTTACTGGGTTTTTTTCCGGCTCACCCTGATCCGGCACTGGCGGGAGTCATCATCGGCCTGTGTGTGCCAGCGCTCATCTACGGGCCGCTGTTTGTGCTGATGTTTGCCATGCGGAAAGTCGCACGCGCCGGCAGTTACGAGCGGCGGGGTGCGCTGTCACGCAAAAGCTACAGGCCGCCCCTGGCGTATGCCTTTGGCGCAGTTGCCTTTGTATTATTTTATCCGGCGCTGCTGGCGGCGACATTGCCGGACTCTGTGTTTGCCCCGCTCCTTCAACGATGGGTCGCGCCCGGTCATCCGGGCCTGGGGCGGGATTTGCTTCTGGCGGCTTGCGCGGCTGGACTCGCCTGCTGGGGGGCGACATCCTGGCTGCGCCGCTGCACTTTGACCCTGAATTTGCAGGAACGAACTTACCGAAGCGTGGATTTGTCGAGCCTTTCGCTGAGGGCGCAAAGCGGCTCGTGGCGAGACATCGCCGGGGTTCATGTTTACAGCAACAATCGCCGCAGGCCGAAAGAGAGTTTTGTCTACTACGTCGGCTTGCAGCTACCTGGTGGCAGGAAAGTCTATTCGGTCCTCGGCGGCTTCCGGCGGCAAGAGCAGGCGGAAGCCTTTGCCGCAAAGGCGGCAGGAGAGATGGGCCTGCCGCTGCTCAGGGACGCGGTACGTCAGGTAGAAAAAGGCCGGAGCGGGCGCGGGTATTAGGATTGGCCTATTCCTAACTTCTGGTTCCCCCAGAATTGGGGGCTACGGGGCCTCCTCGCAGGGTTTGATAGGCTGATATGAACTTCTCGGTCACACAATTTCTGGGGCGGCTGGCGGGCAGCAAGGCGGGCGGCATTTCGTGGCTGTCCGCGCTGGTCGCCATACTGCTGTATGCCCTCTGCAACCTGCTTCTCGATGTCGCTCTGCCGGAGCGGTTCGCGCAGTCTACCCATGCCGCGATTTTATCCGATGGGCTGGCTGCCGTGCTGGCGATTGTCATTGCCCCGTTTCTGCTCCGCACGCTGGACAAAATGCAGGAGCAGGTGGCGCGGCAGAACAATGAGCTGCGCTCGCTTCATGCCATTGACCGCGCTATCAGCGGGACGTTTGAGCTGCAGTCGGTGCTAGAAATCGCCGTCAAAGAGGCCACCGTGGCCGTCGATGGTGAGTTCGGCGCGTTGTGGCTGCTCGATGGCGACTCGTCCTGGCCGAAGCCGCTGGCGTCGGCGTTTTATGCCACGTCGCCCGGTATTCAGGCCGCGCTGACTGAGCGGCTGGGCACAGGGTCAATAGACCTAGTTCGGCGTACCGGAGCGTCCCGCCGCTGGCAGGACATCGACGAACCCCGGCACTCGCTCCCACCTGCCCCGTGGCTCCGCAATGCCCTGGCCGTCCCTATTGTGCAGGGACAAAGCATGCTGGGGCTGGTGCAGATCAGCAACCGGGGCGGGATGGTGACCCCGCTGGACGGCTTCACCGAGGACGATCAGCGGCTTTTAGAGTCTGTCGCCGCCACTGTGGCCGTCGCCGTGCAGAATGCCCGGCTGTATCAGGAAACCCTGCGGCGCGACGAGATACTGCGCGGCCTCGTGGCCCGCACTGGTGATGCTATTGCCGCCTCGTCCGATGCGCCTCTTTTGATGCAGATTTTGGCCGATGAAGCCGCCCGCATTTTGTCCTGCCGCCGCGTCGCTGTCTACGAATATGTCGAAGACTCCGCGCAGTTCAAGCCCCTCGCCGCCCACGATGATGCCGCCGCACGGGATGAAACAGGCCAGGGCCGCGTCCTGCTGGAACGGTTTTATGCCCAGCCTCTGATGCGCGATGTGGCCGACTTGCCCGCACAGATTACCGAAGGCCGCTCTTCTGCCTCGGGAGGAAGCTGGGACACGCCCGCGTTTTATGTGCCGTCCGCCCCCGCCGCCCTCGGGCTGGCTCCGGCGGACGCCGCGTTTCTGATCTCTCCCGGCTACGTCTTCGTCCTGCGCTCGCGGGACCGTCGCGGGATTGGCCTTCTCTGCCTGCTGGACCCTTCGCCGCGCCTGAAACAGGCCGATGCGGCGGGCTTTGCCCGTGCCCTCGCCGCGCAGGCGTCGGTGGCTTTAGAAAATGCCAAGCTCTCGCGCCGCACTGAGGCGCTGCTGGCCCGGACGCAGGCGTTGCAGGCGGCAACCGGACAAATCGCCGCCGAGCTGGACACCGACCGCGTGCTGGACGGCGTCGTCGACAGCGCCCGCCGCGTACTGGATGCCGACGGTTACGCCCTCTGGGGCCGCGACACCGGCGACTGGCAGCGGCAGGCGGCGTGGGGTGTGCAGCGCGAAGATGCCTCAACAGGGCAGAGCGGCGAGGCCGCGCTTCTGGATACCGTGCTGTCCGTCCGCACCCCGTACACCGCCACCGCGCCGGACGGCCCCGTCCGCGCCCAGCTTGCCCTGCCTCTGCTCTACGCAGGCCGCGCCACCGGTGTCATGGCCCTGTATGCCTCGGAGCCGCGCACCTTCACGCCCGATGAGATTGGCCTCGCTCAGTCGTTTGCCAATCAGGCGGCGTCCGCTCTGGAAAACGCACGGCTGTTCACGGAGCTTCAGGCCGCCTATGTCCGGGAGCGGCATATCGCCGGGCGGTTTCAGGAAAGCCTGCTGCCGACCTACGCGCCGCGCTGCGGGACGTTCGAGTTCGCGCACAAATATCAGGCCGCGCTCGACGAAGCCGTCATTGGCGGGGACTTTTTTGACCTGTTCCCCCTCGGCGACACCCGGATAGGCGTAGTCATGGCCGATGTCTCCGGCAAGGGACTCGCCGCCGCCGTGCAGACCGCCCTGCTCAAATACACCCTGCGCGGCTTCGCGCTGGAAGCTCCCGACGCCCCCGCCGAGGTGCTGGCCCGCCTGAACGGCGTTCTATGCAGTCCGATGAGCAGTCACGACGGCTTTGTGACCCTCTTTTACGGCGTTCTGGATGTCGTGACCGGCGATCTGTCCTATGCCAGCGCCGGGCATGAGCCGCCCCTGCGCCGCGCCGGGGTGGGGGGCGAAGTCGCGCCGCTGCCCGAGTGCGACGGCATGGTGCTGGGCGCGATGCCGGGCGTCGCCTATGAGCAGTGCCGTGCCTGCCTTGACCCCGGCGACCTGCTGCTGCTTTACACCGACGGCCTGACCGAAGCCCGTGCCGCTGACGGCTCGTTTCTCGAAGTCGAGGGCCTGTCCGCGCTCCTGCCCCGCGCCGATGTGTCTGCCTCGGAAGCCGTCGCCACCCTCTATGACAGCGCCGCCTCTTTCGCCGACAACGTCCGCCGCGACGATGTGGCTATTTTAGTCCTGCGCCGCTTTCAGTAAACTTTGGTGAACTTTTTCGCCTGCCCATCGTCTCAAACAGCACCAGGAGATTTTCCCATGCGCCCCGTATTTGCCCTTATCGCCGCTTTGTTCGCCGCCGCCGCGCCCACGTTTGCCCAGACCGCGCCCGTGCCCGCCCCCGCCGCGCCTGTCACACCGGCACCTGCCCCGACGCCCGCCGCCGGGCCGACGCCTGTGCTGATGGACAGCCTTGTCAGCAAGACGCGCATCTATGGCATCACCAAAACCAGTGGACGCCGCTACCTGTGCCACCTCACCTCCGGCGACCATGGCGTCTATATGGCCCAGACCTTCCACTTCGCCGGGCCGCCCAAAGTGACAAAAGAAAAAACGGCTCCCACCCAGGCCGCGCCCCGCGAGCGCACCCGCTACCGTACCCTCGGCTCAGGCCGGAACCGCATCCGCGTTCCCCTCACCACCGAGCAGCCGGGCCGCGTCACCAAAAGCCGCACTGAAGAAATCAAAACGTACACCACCATCCCCGATGTCAACGCCGTGAAGATGCTCCTCGCCGGGGTCGCCGGGCCAAATCACAAACCCCAAGAAGTCCAGGACACCCGCGACATCCTCACCCCCGCCGACATCAAATTCGTGCAGGAACTCGCCCCGCCCGCCGCCAAACCCGCCTCGCCCGCGCCTGCTTCCACGACCACGCCTGCCGCCCCCGCGAACGCCTGGACCCTAACCACCCTCTGGCCCCTTGCCACCGATGCCGCGCCCGCCGAAGCGCCTGCCCCCAAAAAGCGCACTCGGCGGAGCCGAAAATTGCCGTGAAATAATTTTCGCCGCCCTCTTGACAAAAAGCGTAAGATGGCTTATACTGTTCCTACCCCACCAAGCGCCGGCACGGTCGGCTGCTTGCGGTTCAGCGTTCGGTTATAGTTGATGTTCGAAACCCGATCAGGAGACCTTCCCATGTCCCTCCCCGTGTTTTTCGAGTCGCCCTGCCGTTCTCGTGCCGTCACCGCCGCCCTTTACTTAGTAAAGGTGTGCGCCGCTGTTTGCGCCCTTACACTTTTGCTTGCCCTGCCTTCGCAGGCAGGACACTGGGAGATTTCCTACTCCCAAGCCCAGAATGTGGATTATCTTCAACAGGACTGGGACCACCCTGGAAATGTTATCCCCGGAAACATCAACCACAATCGGACGGACAGCTTTTCGCTTGACAGCCAGTATACTCAGTACGGCGGCACTTTCAGTGCAGGCAACGGCGTTGTTGCATAAATCAAATGGCATAGCTTTGTGGCATTCCCAGCACGGTCATTTTGTTGAGTGCGTCCAGTCTTAACAGCGTTTCCGTGTCCTGAGCGACCTCCGTTCGGGCGCGGAGCGCACC